>ERZ791802.1331-NODE-1331-length-19187-cov-4.337236_pt1 | contig 19187 bp, 19 predicted proteins | sample MGYA00510308_ERZ791802 | MGnify/ENA primary metagenome ERZ791802 (study PRJEB30046, sample SAMN00792028) | human gut metagenome | study: EMG produced TPA metagenomics assembly of the A metagenome-wide association study of gut microbiota in type 2...
TGGTCAACCGGCTTGCTTTCACAAGCCTCTGTCATCAGACAGGGGTGGTTGACAAGAACCTCTTCATTTTGGGTATCTAATTATTGTACCAAGGCATATCAGCAAAAGACGGCTTGTTTTTCTCGCAACTTCAGGGATTTGGAGCAATTTTCAGTACAATTAGCGGGTTAGATTTGTTCAGGTTTTTTGATAATGGATACGCCTCATCAATTACTGCAAGCTTTAGCTCCTCGCTCCATCGCTTTACTCGGCGCCAGTGACCGAGAAGGCTCGCGCGCCAGCGCTTTATGGAAAAGCTTGATTAGCTCGGGCTTTCAAGGCGAACTCTATCCGGTCAACCCAAAATACCGCTTTTTGGGTGATGTCGCGTGTTACAACAAAATCGGCGACATTGATAGTGAGATTGACTTAGCTATTTTGGCAACGCCGGCAGCAATTGCGGAAAAACTTCTAGAAGAAGTCGCTGCCAAAGGCGTTCGTTTTGTCATGCTGGCTCCCGGCGATACAGCCATTACCTCGGCTCCTGCTTGGCAAGCTCATATTGTTAACAAAGCTCGTTCTCTGAAATTGCGCCTCATCGGCACCGACTGTTTAGGGATCATTCGCCCGAGTATCGCCTTAAATGCCAGTTACTGGCAGGGCCTTCCGATGGCCGGCAACGTTGGTTTTGCTTGCCAATCCGGTGTCATCGGCACCACGGTCTTGGCCTCCGCACAGCTCAACCACATCGGCTTTTCTTCCCTTATCAATACGGGCGACGAAATTGACGTCTCAATGGATGAAGTCATTGACTTTTTCGCACAAGACAATCAAACACGCGTCATCGTTGTGCACGCAGAAGGCATTCGCAATCCACGGGAGTTTTTCTCCTCGGTACGTGAAGCAAGCAAATGCAAACCGGTGATTATTCTGCGTGGAGGAAAGAGCATCCAAGCCGGACAACTGTTGGCTAAGCGTATGAGCGTGCCCGCAGGCGATGATCGCGTTTTCAACGCTCTCATTGAAAGAGCCGGTGCCATCCGCGTCTACGGCCTTGAAGATATGCTGGCTGCCATTGAGATGTTCTCTCAGCGCCGCTTACCTCGTGCTAACCGCTTGGGCATTATCAGTAACGGAAGCGGTTTCGGGGTTCTGGCTGCCGATGCTGCTGCCGATGCCGGTGTCAAACTTGCCAATCTCTCTCGAGCCACGACGCAACGCTTGCACGACATTTTCAACAATCCGTTGCCGGTGAATAATCCCATTGACCTTTGGGCCGACGCCGATCCGCGCCGGATCAAATTGTCCGTTGATGCACTCAACCGCGATGAAAATGTTGATGCGATCTTAATCGTGACGGCGCCTACTTTTGCTGCGCCGCTCGAGCGCGTTGCAGATGCCATCAGTTACGCCACCGACTCTTCATATAAGCCCATTTTGACGGCCTGGATTGGGGAAACTCAGACCGCCGCTGCAAAACAACGGTTAAAAGATCACCCGATTTCTGTTATGAAAAGTCCCGAAAGCGCCGTCAGAGCATTCTCTTTGATGTGCCGCTATGCGGAAAATCGTCGATTCATTCAAAGTTCCATTCCTACCGGATTGCCGACAATCTCCGCCAATATTGAGGCTGCTCGTCGCATTATTGAAGAAGCGCTGGCTCAGAACTGCTACAGCCTCGATGAGCAACGTACCAAGCGAGTTCTGGCGAGCATCGGCTTAACAACCGCATCTGGGATTTTGGTCACCTCTGCCACAGAAGCTGTCGACGCTGCGAAAACTCTCGGCTTCCCAGTTGTCATGAAAGTAATTGCCGATGGTGTCGAACATAAGAGCAATGTCGGAGGGGTGCGTCTTGATGTGCGCGCGGAAAAAGATGCCTACGAATTGGCCAATGCGATGGTTGAAGAAGTCAAGGCTCGCGCCCCGTATGCACGCATTCGCGGCATCTACGTTCAACGCCTTGTTCGAAGTTCCTCAGGACGTGAAACACGTATCCATATTCATAATGACTCTCGATTCGGCCCGGTGATTGGATTTGGCGCTGGCGGCCATATGGGAGAGGTTTATCACGACGAAGCACTGCAACTTTTACCGCTGACAGAGCCTCTTGCCCGCGAGTTATTGGAAAAGCCTCAAGTTTCGCAATTTTTAAACGAATTCCGCGGCATGCCCGCTGTAGATAAAGAAACGCTCGTCACGGTTCTTTTGCGCTTATCACGTTTGGTTCGCGACATTCCTGCAATTCGTAACTTGACCATTGACCCGCTTTTAGTCGACGCTGGCGGCGCAATCGTGCTTGACGCCCATATCGGTTTAAGTGACGCGGCTTTGCATCCCGACAACACGGCCTCGCACCTAACGCTTGCTCCGGAACCGGAGTTCGGCAATGCAATCCATACGATTAAAAACGGTGCCGTGACACTACGCAGTATGCGGGCTCAAGATTATGACGCCACCCGAGCAATGCTCAAACGTCTGTCACCGCAATCGGCCTATTTGCGTTTTCACGTCTCTACGACCGACTTGGCGCGTGAAAAAGTGGTTGAACTCACCAATCTTGATTACAACCGTGAAATTGCCATTGTCGCCATTGATCAAGAACAGCCCGATGAAATCCGCGGAGTCGCTCGCTTTAAACGCATTAACGGCTCACGTAAGGCCGAATTCGGCATCTTGGTCGAAGATGCGTGGCAAAACCGTGGACTAGCAACACTCTTAATGACCACTTTGATCGAAAAGGCTCGTCAAAACCATATTGACTCCTTGGTCGGCTATGTCATTAAGGGCAATGAAGCCATGTACGCCTTAATGAAACGACTTGGCTTTGTGTATCAAGAGTCTGATCAAGATGGCGATGCCTTTGTTGAATTTACTTTGAATATCCGTTAACACTATGTCCGAGCTCTCTGTCAGTATCGATCACGGCATTTGCCGCATCGGTTTTAATCGCCCCGGTAAACGCAACACGCTTGATGCCGCCACTTGCGTTACGCTTGTGTCCGTTCTGCACGAAGCCATTCAAGATGAAACGGTGCGATGCGTGGTTTTTACCACCGAGCACGGCGTTTTTTGTGCCGGCACTGACCTCCAAGAATCATTAACTCGAAGCGAAGCCACACAAGAAGCTTACAACGCATTAATTGAAGCGCTCGCTGCTTTCGATAAACCGATGCTGGCCGCTGTCACAGGCCCCTGCGTAGGCTTAGGAGTGGCCATCTTATACTTCTGCGACATTGTCTACTGTTCGGAAAAAGCCCTTTTTTCCATGCCCTTCACGGCTTTAGGCTTGACTCCTGAGTTCGGACTTACACACTTAACAGTCGCTAAGGCCGGCATGCAAAAAGCCGCTGAGAAATTACTGCTTAGTGAGCCCATTAATGCCGCCGAAGCCTATGATATGGGTATCGTTACAGGTGTTGTTAAAGAAGACGAGAAGGTACTCGAACAACTGTTGCAACGTGCGGCTCGTTTCACGCAACTGCCGCCTCAAAGTGTTCGTGCAACGAAACGTCTTTTGCGAATGACACAAGCTTCGCTTCTTCGTTCTGCCATCAATCGAGAACAGGTGGAATTGGTCGAGCGATTGGCTGGAGACGAAGCACGAGAAGCGACTGAAGCATTTGAACAAGGCAGAAAGCCTGACTTCAGCCACAAATAATCTGAGGTGCCATCGTTATGCCCATGATTGAAATTAAAAACGTCAGCAAGTGGTACTCGGAAAACTTCCAAGTATTGAAAAATTGCTCCGCCAGTGTTGATAAGGGGGAGGTTGTCGTCGTTTGCGGCCCTTCGGGTTCCGGGAAATCGACGTTAATTAAAACCGTTAATGCATTAGAACCTTTCCAACAAGGCGAAATTATCGTCAACGGGATCAGTGTCGGCGATCCAAAAACCAATCTGCCACAACTTCGCACGCACATCGGCATGGTGTTTCAACACTTTGAGCTCTTCCCTCACCTGTCAATTCTTGACAATTTGACTTTGGCTCAAATGAAAGTCTTGGGCCGCTCAAGAGTCGAGGCCAGTAAGCGTGGACTTGCGTTACTGGATAGAGTGCATCTTTCCAATCACGCTCAAAAGTTCCCTGGTCAACTCTCCGGCGGGCAACAACAACGGGTTGCCATTGCCCGGGCTTTGGCAATGGATCCGGTGTGTATGCTTTTTGACGAACCGACTTCAGCCCTGGACCCAGAAATGATTAATGAGGTACTCGACGTCATGGGCGAACTTGCCCATGACGGTATGACAATGATGGTCGTGACCCACGAAATGGGTTTTGCCCGTCGCGTTGCCGATCGAGTTCTTTTTATGGAAGACGGACAAATTCTCGAAGACGCCCCAACGCAAGAATTCTTCACAAGCCCGCGCTCGGAGCGTGCCGTACAGTTCTTGTCCAAGATTCTGAACCACTAACTCTTTGTCGAAAAAGAAATTTTTCTACACTTTGTCACAATTGACAAAGCGTAGTTTTCTCTTCTCGATGGTAATATGAGCCATCGAAGAACGTTAAATGAAACGACTTTGCTATGAACGAACACGCAAACATTAATGAAAACACGCTTGAGCTGGCCAAAACTGTTCTAAGACGCGAGGCCCAAGCGTTAGAGTTTTTGGCCCAAACGATTGATGACACCTTTTTGAAGGCAGTGCAACTGCTTTTGCACTGCCAAGGTCGTGTGGTGGTCTCAGGCGTGGGCAAAAGCGGCCATATCGGTTGCAAAGTTGCAGCAACCTTTGCCTCAACCGGCACTCCTAGCTTTTTCGTTCACGCCGGCGAAGCCGCGCATGGCGACCTCGGGATGATCACTAGAAATGACGTGGTATTGGCCATCTCTAACTCAGGCACCACTGCCGAGTTACTCACGATCGTCCCCACCATTAAGCGTGAGGGTGCAAAACTCATTGCTATGACAAGTGCCCCGGATAGTGCCCTGGCTCGCTATGCTGACATTCATTTGGATGTAGGCGTTCGCCAAGAGGCCTGCCCCTTAGGCTTGGCGCCTACAACCAGTACAACTGCAACCTTGGCACTGGCCGATGCATTGGCTGTAGCCTGCCTACAAGCCAAGGGCTTCTCGGCCGATGACTTTGCTCGCTCACACCCTGGCGGTGCTCTAGGCCGCAGATTACTTATCCATGTGGCAGACATCATGCGCACGGGTCAAGCAGTCCCCAGCGTCACAACGACTGCCACTGTGCTTGAAGCCGTTCGCGAAATTACTGCCAAACGCATTGGTATGACGGCCATTGTTGATGAAAACAATACCCTCAAGGGAATCTTTACCGAAGGCGACTTGCGCCGCTTAATTGAGCGCGTGGGTGACATCCGTCACGTCTGTATTGCCGATGTCATGACGCCGAATCCCAAAACCATTGCCAAGGAAGCGCTCGCCGCAGAAGCCGCCCATATTTTGGATAAATCCTTGTGCAATCAATTGCTCATTGTTGATACCGATCAACGCTTAATCGGCGCATTGCACTTGCACGATTTGATGAGTGCTAAGGTGATCTAAATGACGTTAAATGAAAAAGCTCGACAAATTAAGCTTCTGATTTGTGACGTTGATGGAGTACTCACCGACGGCATGATCTATATCGGCAATGAGGGCGAACTGTTTAAAGCCTTCAATGTGAAAGACGGCTTGGGCATTAAGATGCTCTTGGCTAACGGCATTGATGTCGCCATTCTGACGGCTCGAAGCTCTGCGATTTTACAAAAACGAGCCTCTGAACTTGGAATTACGAGCGTCTTACAAGGACAACGAGACAAAGTCAAAGGGCTAGCTGAACTATTAAAAGATCGTCATTTAAAACCCGAGGAAATCGCTTATATCGGAGACGATTTACCCGACTATGCGGTGATTCAAAAGGTGGGGCTTGCTGCCTGTCCTTCTGATGCGGTCGAGGATATTGTTGCGTTGAGCCACTTTAAGAGCCGCTTTGCCGGTGGTAAGGGCGCCGTTCGCGAGTTGGCCGAATTTATCCTCAAGTCTCAGAACAAATGGAGCCATACGATCGATACAATGTTCTTGCATCCTGATCCCGATGCCAAGCATCGATATTAAGGACTGAGAAAAGACTTTATGAGAGAACGATTAACCGCCATCATTGCCATTATCTTGCTCGTCTTTTTAATTGGAGCAAGTTACTGGTATGCGATGAAAACATCCTTGGGCACTCTGCGCTATGTGCCCAGCGATAAGTCCCCTGACTTTATCGCAACAGGAGCAACGGTCATCAGCTTTGATGAAAACGGCGTTGCAAAGACTCGCTTGCGTGCAAAGGAATTCCAACATTTCTCTGACGACTCCATGACAATGGTTGAACCGCAAGCCACCACCGTTTCACCAAATGAACCCGTCAGTCATGCGCAAGCCAAAACGGGTTTTACCAATGACGCAGGTGCAACGTTTTTGTTTGAAGGAGATGTGGTTGTTACGCGAGATGCATCGGGATCCAACCCGGCCATCCGTCTTGAAACACAAAGCATGCATGTAGACACGGATACCAATCGCTTTGAGACCGATGACGTCGTTCATATCAACAGCGGTCGAGACAAAGCTGTCGGCACCGGCATGATTTTTGACAACATGCAAAGAACGGTTGAGCTCAAAAGTCGCGTCACTACCGTCATTGAACCTCGCGAAGGCTCCGGTAACCTTCTGCCATCTAGCCGATAGGATTTGGACAGCATGAAAACAACTAAACTTCTTTCCGTCTTAATTGTTGCGGGCCTATTTTGCTCACAGGCGCTGGCATTGACGGGAGACCGCGATAAGCCTATTGAAGTACAAGCCGATCACTTTTTGGGCGACGAGATCAAACAAACTGCTGTTTATACCGGCAACGTACAAGTCGATCAGGGCAGTATGCGATTGACTGGTCAAAAACTCACATTAGTGGAAAAGGCCAACGGCTATCGCACTGGCACTCTCACGGGTTCTCAAGCGACATTTCGTCAACAACGAGACCCTCGGGCTGCCAATATCAAGGAATGGGTCAAGGGCCGTGCGAACCAAATTCACTATGAGGAGCGCACCGGTATCGTAACGCTGACGGGGAATGCTGTAGTCGAACGTGAAGTCAACGGTGTCGTTCAAGACAGCGCCAAAGGCTCCAAAATTGTTTACGACACCATCCGTTCACGTACAATTATCCAAGGTAGCCAAGGCGGCAGAGCGACAACCGTTATTGCCCCGCGCTCGCGCCAATAGCCAAGAATGATAGGAACCGACCGTGTCGAGTAACGAAACAATCCAAGAACTCAACGATCTGCAACCCCAAGAAGTTTCTGTCGAGATCGCCCCGATTAATACGCTTATTGCAACGGGTCTACGTAAACGCTACGGAAGCCGTTGGGTAGTTAAAGACGTCTCTTTACAAGTTAAAAGCGGTGAAGTTGTAGGCTTACTTGGCCCCAACGGCGCTGGCAAAACAACCACTTTCAATATGGTTGTGGGACTCGTCGTTTCCGATGGCGGAACTATTGAATTAAACGGTCAATCCATTGCTCACCTGCCGATTTATCGGCGCTCTCGTTTGGGCGTTTCATACTTACCGCAGGAGGCTTCCGTTTTCCGTCGCATGACAGTCGAGGAAAATATTCGTGCAATTTTGGAATTGCAAACCGATGAAAACGGTAAACCCTATTCCGAAGATGTCATTAACGATAAACTCGACGCCTTACTCGATGAGTTGCAAATTTCACGTCTTCGCACCAATATGGCAATGAGCCTTTCCGGTGGCGAACGTCGACGCACGGAAATTGCCCGAGCACTGGCTGCAGAACCGAAATTTATCTTACTTGACGAACCTTTTGCCGGCGTTGACCCCATTGCCGTTATTGAAATTCAACGCATTATCCGCTTCTTAAAGGATCGAAAGATCGGCGTTCTGATCACTGACCACAACGTGCGTGAAACGTTAGGCATTTGCGACCATGCCTATATCATTAGTGACGGTGGGGTACTCGCAAGTGGACATCCGAGCGAAATCGTTCAAGATGAGGCGGTGCGCCGTGTCTATCTTGGCGAAGGCTTCCGCATGTAACTGATCTTTTTTTGTGCCATGAACCGCATCAGCGCCTGTTTGAGTTCATCGAGTGTTCTTTTTATGAACTCGATGCAACGACCGAGTAAAAAACGCGTGTTTGAAGAAGCTAGTCTGCTTTTTCAGCTTGCGGGCGTGCCGCACAATGACGTTTTCGAAGCTCTTTACGCACGCGAAAGACTCGGAAACAACGCCCTCGGCGGTGGCGTTGCGCTTCCTCACTGCCGTATAGAAGGTCTTAAACGACCAATGGCCGTCGTCGTTATTCTCCAACGACCAATTCCCATTGACCCTACACCTTACGACAATAAGCCCGTTGATTTATTCTTTTTCCTCATTGTTCCCGAGACAGACAACGATGATGAATTTCTGCCGTTGTTGCGAGAATGCATCGCCATGCTCAAAGATCGAGACTTTGCTGAAAAGCTTCGTCATACGGTCAACGGAGTAGAAGTCTGTTCTCTAATTCTTGATTGGCGTGCCCCGAAACGAATTGATTCAGAGATGATTGAAGATAAGCTTGATAAAGAATGGGATTTACTTAATGAAGAGGTAAAGGCTCATCACTCCGAGCATGACGAAAATAAGTCTCTTGTTGTAGCCGCCGTTGAAAACGAGTCTTAATCGGCGGCTTTCTTGCCGTACAATACAAGCGATCGTTTCTCTTTTGCAGTGTGGGGCAGTGTCATGAAACTCATTATCGTTACCGGTTTATCGGGCTCCGGCAAGTCCGTCGCAATTCGTCAGCTTGAAGACAGCGGCTACTACTGTATTGACAACCTTCCCTTGTCTTTTATTGTTCCGGTAGCCGGTGCGCTTCGCGAAAGCCAAGAATATGTAGCCTTTGCAATTGATGCACGAAGCGATTTCACCCGAGCTCTGGGGCCGGACATCTTACTGAAAGAACTCAAAGCCCAAGGCTGGGACGTTAAGATTTTGTTTTTAACCGCCTCCACCGACGAACTCATCCAGCGCTTCTCGGAAACACGCCGTCGTCACCCATTGACTTTGAAATTAACTGAAAATGGTCAAAAGGTCACACTGTCTGAAGTCATTGAGAAAGAGCGCGAATTGCTGGAAAACTTCACACTTCCCGCTCTGGTGCTCGACACCACGCGTTTGCAAAGTAATACGCTTCGCACTTGGGTGAAAGAATTCGCCGACACTCCCCACGCCGATCTCACGCTAACTTTTGAGTCATTTGGCTACAAACACGGGATTCCTGTGGCCGCCGACCTTGTTTTTGACGTACGAAACCTTCCCAATCCCTATTACGATCCGCAATTGCGCCCCTTAACGGGTCGTGATCAGCCGATTATTGACTACATGCAAAGCCAAAGTTCAGTCAATGACATGGTTGCCGATATTGAGCACTTCCTTGAGAAGTGGTTACCAAGTTATAAGGCGACTAACCGACATTACTTAACAGTGGCAATCGGGTGCACAGGCGGACAACATCGCTCGGTCTACGTTGCCGAAACGCTTGCAAAGTATTTCAGCGAACGAAATGAATCGGTCACTTTACGACACCGCATCATTGGACAAAGCAAAAAGCCCGTCAAAGGTATGACTCAAAGCGCTTAATTGAAAAAGTCAGCCAACAAAATTTGCACCGGAGCAGGCATGCCAATTGATGTTCGAGCCTGGTCGTCAAACCATTGACCATCAATGGAGCAAGCTTTCGTGCGAACACGAACGGCCACTGGGTGCATCAACAATCTATAGTGCGAAAAATCATGCACGATATCGGGCAGTGCTCTGCTATTTCTCACATCAAATCCCCAAGCTCGTACAGTATCTTCACACTCCTCAATTGAGTATTCCCCATCTATCTGGGGCAATGAAAACAATCCTTGCCACACTCCTTTTTGTTCACGCTTTTGTAAAAACACTTCGTCATCGTTCCAGATCAAACAAAAAACAGCATGCTTTTGTGGGCGTTCACGCCGCTTTTTAGGCCACGGAATCTCTCGTTGCTTGCCTAAAGCGAATGCTTTGCAATCGGCAACAAAGGGGCACTGATCGCAAGACGGACTTCTCGTACAGACCGTTGCTCCCAAATCCATCAACCCCTGGATGTATGCCTCGATATCCTTTTCCGGCAAGAGGCTCTCTGCGAGAGACCAAAGTTCTTTAATCACCGCGGAATCATCACTTGAGGCTTCTATCCCGAAATAACGCATCAGTACCCGTTTGACATTACCATCTAGGATTGTTTCTTTGGCTGCAAAACTAAATGCTACGATGGCCGCAGCTGTGCTTCGCCCGATACCGGGCAGACTCTCCCAATCCGCACGCGTACGTTTAAATTGCCCTTGCCAACCAGACACAATCATTTGAGCGGCTTTGTGAAGATTTCTCGCGCGCGTGTAGTAACCAAGCCCGGCCCATAACTGCATTACTTCGTCAACATCGGCAGCTGCCAACGCTTGTACCGTTGGAAAACGCAACATAAAACGATCGTAATACTCTCGTACGGTCGTCACCTGCGTTTGCTGCAACATGATTTCTGAAATCCAGCGCGCATATGGATCATTGATCTGCCAAGCTAAGTCATGACGACCGTGCAATTTTTGCCAATCAACCAATGTTTTTGAGAAATTGTGTTTAGAAGCGGTCACTTTCCGAAACAAAACAAAAAAGAATTAACAGTACAATTGTCGCAATCGACCATTATAAGTGTGCTGCTGTTCATATCGTGCACATATTTTTGATACTGATTTATGCCCCTGAAGTTACTGTCTTTGAAAAAAATAGCTCTTACTTTGGCTGTTACGGCCTGTCTCCCGATACAGGCTGCGCAGACGCTTCCTAACGTTGAATTAACGGGCGATCTGCTCTATAAGATTATGGCCTCGGAGTTTGCGCTACGCCGTAACGATCCGGCTACGGCCTTCCAGACCTATATGCACATTGCTCGGATGACAAAAGATCCCCGATTGGCGCAACGAGCCTTTCAAATTGCCGACGGAGCCCGCTCCTACGACAATGCACTTCAGGCGGCTGAACTTTGGAAAAGTATCGACCCTGGCGACTCAGATTCTGAACTGTCTGCCATACTGTCAGAGATGCGTTTAGGCAGACTGACTCCACAACTGTCCGAAAGAGCCCAAACGTTTTTAAAGAATACAAAAAATGCCGATGAGCGCATGAAGTATTTCCAAGGGATGGGACTTCAATGCGAACTTAGCGGCCGTTCACCGGCAGACATTCTCGCCTTTGTCGAACCGCTTGCCGCGCTTTGCAAAAACAAAGGCGAAGCTGCGCTTTCTCTAGCCAAACTCTACCGCCGCACAGGAGATAGAGCCAACGCGCAAAAATTCGCACAAAAGGCACTATCGGATATGCCGGATAACTCCTCAGCAGTGCTTGAATATGCCGATGCGGTTTTTGATCGTAATCCGAAAGAGGCCATTGCCAAGTTAGAAGCTTTTGTAAAACGTCACCCTAAAAATTTTGACGTGCATTTAGGGTTAGCTAAAGCCTATGCTCGCAATCGTGACAAGGCCGGCGTTCAAAAACAAATTTTGGTTTTAGACAGTTACGCTCAAAATATTCCATCTTTTGCTTTTACGCTTGCAACAGTCAGTGACTCAGTTGGGCTGGATACAGAAACAAAACGCTACCTGCTTCTTTTTGAGCGTTTAGCTAAAGAACAAAACGTCATGCTTGACCGTTTACCTCAAGTGTATTTATCGTTGGGCATGCTGGACTCTCGTCGCAAGCACTACGCTGCAGCGCAAGAGTGGTTTGAAAATGTTGAGCAAGACAGCGAATTTTATCCCCAAGCTCGACTTTTCTTAGCTCAAACATTAGCCGAGCAAAATAAAGTCGATCAAGCGATCAAAGTCCTACGAAACACAAAAGTAGATAAACGTCTGCAGTTGGATTTTCAACATAAAGAGGCTCAAATTTATTTTGATGCCGGCAGATTTAATGATGCGTATCGAGCTATTCGCAAGGCTCTCGATCTTGATCAGGACAACACTGCTTTACTTTTCCAAACTGCGCTCATTGCTGAAAAACTCAACCGCATTGATGATGCAGAAAAATACCTGCTGAAAGCCATTGAGCTAGCCCCCGATGAGATTGATCTCTACAACACATTAGGATATCTCTGGGTTGATCACAACAGAAACCTTGATCAAGCCAAAGTCTTTATCGAAAAAGCTCTTGCGGCAAAACCCGATAATGCGGCTTACCTTGACTCCATGGGCTGGTACTACTTCCGAGCAGGCGATTTAACACAAGCCCGAGTGTACTTGGAAAAAGCGGCCGAGCTTTTAAAAGACAAAGAAATCTTAATGCACTTAATTGAGGTCTATCAGTGCCAAGGCATGACGCCTCAAGCGTTATCTCTGGCTCGGGCTCTTTTACAAAATGATCCCCGGGATGAAGAGGTTAATTCTCTTCTGGACCGACTCAATATGCGATTTTAGGATTGGAGGCTACTGTGCCATTCCGACGCTTTGCGATAGTTGCCACAATTTGCATGGCGCTAACAGGCTGTGTCAGTCTGTCAACGCCAAAACTGGAACACAGCTGGAGCGGTCGCTTCTCGCTTTCAGCTCAGTCGGCTACTCAACAAGAACACCAATCAGGGCATTTTAAACTCACAAACGCAACCTCACAAACCGTATTGGATTTAAAAAGCGCCTTGGGTAATGTCATTGCACGTATTGAAGAAACAGATTCCTACGCTTCCGTAGAAGCACTCGGCAAAGACAAAGTCACTGCTACCGACCTAAATACCCTGATGCGTCAAACCCTAGGTTTTACAGTCCCGGTTACGGGACTGCCCTATTGGATTGAAGGAGAACCTGCGCCAGGATCCGCGGCACAAACCCAACCTACATCGCCTCCTTTTTCACAGATTGTTCAAGATGGTTGGAACATTCGTTATGAAACGAGAGACAGTGCAGGCGCTCCTCGTCGCATTCGAATTAACAGAGAAGCCGATGAAACAACGCCGGCTCTCTCTATGACTTTGCTCATTCAGGAGCGTCACCATGCAGAGCATTAAATCACTGGAGCTATCCGCTCCTGCAAAGCTCAATCTGTTTTTACACGTTGTTGGGCGACGTGCTGACGGATATCACCTCCTTGAGTCCGTTTTTGTGATGGTTGACCTTTGCGATACGATTAAACTCACCGCACGCCCTGATGGAGATATCCGTCGCACAGGAGATGTTATCGGCGCCCCAGAAAAAGATCTGTGCATCAAGGCTGCAAATCTTTTGAAATCTCATACTGGCTGCTCCTTCGGAGCCGATATCGACGTTATTAAACGCATTCCTGCTGGCGCAGGCATGGGCGGAGGATCTTCAGATGCCGCAACAACTCTCATGGGGTTAAATGCCTTGTGGGATCTTCGCCTGTCACGCGAAGAGTTGATGGCGTTAGGCGCCAAACTCGGAGCCGATGTCCCCTTTTTCTTGCTCGGCACCAATGCTTGGGTTGAAGGAATCGGCGAAAAACTAACCCCATTAGATCTCCCAGAAATGCAATTTGACATCATTTGGCCGGGAGTCTCTCAAGCTACTGTTGAAATTTTTTCTCATCCGCTCTTGACAAGGGATACAAAATCAGTCAAAATGTCGGTCTTCAACGGTCAGCGCACTGCGCAAGACTGGATGAGATTGGGACACAACGACCTGGAAACAGTTGTTCGTTTAGTAAGCCCAGAGGTCAATTCGCTTTTGGAGCAAAGACCTCAATATCGTCTGACCGGTTCAGGCTCTGCGGTTTTCAGAGTCATCGATTCCGACTCAGACAGGGTGTCAGACAAACTTCCGGAAAAATGGCAACATTTTTCAGTAAAAAGTCTTAAAATACACCCGACATTGTCAGCATTATCATGCTGAACCAAAATTTGTAGGGGAGTCGCCAAGCTGGCCTAAGGCACCGGATTTTGATTCCGGCATTCGAAGGTTCGAATCCTTCCTCCCCTGCCAACTTTCGGGAGCAAGCATTGTTGTGCTAGCTCCCGTTTGTTTTTGTGGCCAAAAAACGTTGTTTTAGCCCTTTGAACGTGATGAAGAAGGGAGCGACAGTCCCGCCTGCACACGTAAAAAAGCAGATCGCCCGTCAAAAAAGAGTCCAAAGCCCGTTCAATTACGGAGAATTACTCAATACGATGGGAACCTTTCCAAACTCGCCGCTCACTTCGGCCTTGTTCGTGATAGGATGTCGGCATCCTGAGCATAAAGCTCAATAACAACCGAAGAGTCCTCTCTTCTTAACTTTCGGTGAGTCATATCATGGTGCCTATGGTTCCGGACAATCTTATGGTCTTTACGGGCAATGCCAATCCCAAACTTGCCCAAGCTGTCGCTGAACACCTCAATATCCCCCTTGGCAAAGCTATCGTCAGTCATTTCTCTGACGGCGAAGTGATGGTCGAAATTGATGAAAAAGTCCGCGGTCGCGATGTCTTTATTCTTCAAAGTACGTGCTCTCCCACCAATGACAATTTGATGGAATTGACAATTATGGTCGACGCATTGCGCCGTGCATCTGCTCGTCGCATTACGGCTGTCATGCCCTATTACGGTTATGCCCGCCAAGACCGTCGCCCTCGCTCAGCCCGTGTGGCCATTTCCGCCAAGGTTGTTGCCAATATGCTTCAATCCGTAGGGGTTGATCGCGTGTTGACGATGGACTTGCACGCCGACCAAATCCAAGGTTTCTTTGATGTGCCCGTGGATAATATTTACGCTACGCCGATTCTGTTGCGCGAATTACAAAGCCGCAACTACGAAAATCTTGTTGTAGTCTCGCCTGACGTTGGTGGTGTTGTCCGCGCTCGTGCTATGGCAAAGTCGCTCAATACCGACATGGTAATCATCGACAAGCGCCGTCCTCGTCCGAACGTTGCTGAAGTGATGAATTTGATCGGCGAAGTGGCCGGTCGCACCTGCATCATTACCGATGACATTGTTGATACTGCCGGTACGCTTTGTAACGCTGCCAAGGCCTTGAAAGAACGCGGAGCCGTGAAGGTTTGTGCCTATATCACTCACCCCGTGCTCTCGGGTCCGGCTGTAGAGCGTATTACCAATTCTGACCTTGACGAACTCGTAGTTACTGACACGATCCCCTTGAGCGAAGAAGCCCAAAACTGCTCCAAGATCGTCCAAGTATCTTCCGCTCGCATTTTTGGTGAAACGATTTCACGCATTGCACGTGAAGATTCTGTGAGCGCTTTGTTCGAAGGTTGCTAAACAGATAACTTGGCTTTATTGCTTGAGCCAAGTTTTCAACAGGCCTTGCTTGAGATTCAGGTAAGGCCTGTAACATTGATGAGGCTCAATATTTTTTCTTTGTCTCTCAATGATTTGGTTTTTTGTACAAAATCAGTACAATAACCTCCTCGTCGGTTCAATATGAACCGATTTTATTCATTTCCTAGTGGATGGTCGCGTCCCGGGAAAGTTTTTTAATTTTGGAGAAATTCCCATGAAAATCATCGCCACCACGCGTCAAGCGCAAGGTACGGGTGCGAGCCGCCGTCTGCGCCGCGCCGACAAGTTGCCCGGTATTGTTTACGGCGGCAACGTTGCGGCCACGCCGATCGAGCTCGAACACAATCCCATTTTCTACGCATTGCGTAAGGAAAAGTTCCACGCCTCGATTTTGACGATGGAATTAGACGGCAAGGAAGAACTCGTCGTCTTGCGTGCTTTCCAAATGCACCCCTACAAGCCCCAAGTGTTGCACATCGATTTCCAACGCATCAATGCTAATGAACCCGTTGTGATGAGCGTGCCGTTGCACTTCCACGGCGCTGAAAACAGCCCGGCTGTCAAGATCAGCAAGGGCATGGTCAGCTACGCTCGCACCTCTATCGAAGTGTCCTGCTTGCCGAAAGACTTGCCGGAATTCGTATCTGTGGACTTGTCTGAACTCACCGCTCAAACCACGTTGCGTGTTACTGACATTGCTTTGCCTGAAGGCGTACAAGCTGTTATGCACGGTGACGAAAACCCGGTTCTCGTCTCTGTGGTTGCTCAAGTGGCTGACGAAACGTCCGAAGAAGCTGGCGCTGACGCCGCTGCTACCGACGCTGCTGCCTAAGCCGCAAAGTTCGGAAACGAAAATATCGAAGCGCTCGAGATTCGAGCGCTTCAAAGCAAAACGGAAGGTGTTTGCCTTCCGTTTTGTTTTTATTAATACCCAATAACGACTTTCAGTCCAGCTTGTCTTAGACGCTCAGCGATACCGTCCAACACTTCAGGCGGAGTCTTCTTTAACTGATGAAGAGGGGTGTCTCTATCGAGTGTGTAAATCATGACTTCTTGAGGGGCCAGTGCCTTGACAACCTCAAGCCAAGGTCCGACAAACTCCTCTGTCGTGTTATCAACATCAACACCATCTGAGTCTTTACCGCCCATAAACATCGTTTGAATTTTTAGTTTTCCCTCGAAAGCCTTGAGTCGCTCAATTTGTTCAGACAGACTATAGTGAGAAACCGGTCGGTCGATTCTATTAATGTAGGCTTCGTCAACCGTATCCAATTTTTGGATATTGTCTTCAATCTTTTTTAGCGCTTCGAAAACCTTGGGCTTATGAATTTGCGTACCATTGGTCAGTACGCCGATTTTAGTGTTGGGATAGTAGCGGTCTCGAAGAGAAATCGTATCATCAATAATCTCTGCAAATTTCGGATGCGCTGTCGGCTCGCCATTGCCTGCAAAAGTAATGATATCAAGCTGATCTCCCCGATTTTTCATCTCAGACAACGTGCGCTCAAGTTCTTCACGAACAAGCTCTCTGGTTGGCATTTTATCGTTGGTCTTAACTTGATTATTCAATCCGCATTCGCAATAAATACAGTCAAATGTGCAGACTTTCCCGCTCTCAGGCAACAAGTTCACGCCTAACGACGTTCCAAGTCTGCGACTGTGAACGGGTCCGAAAATGGGGGAAGGCAACAAAAATGTAGACATAGGGCACCTATCAATTCTTATTGGCAACATTTTCCCATTATGTCACGCTCTAGCAAACAGGTTACAATCCGAGCGGATATTTTTTAAGAGATGACTATGCCAATTCGTTTAATTGTTGGTCTTGGCAATCCCGGGCCGGACTACGAAGGTACACGACACAACGTCGGTTTTTGGTTCGTTGAGGAACTCGCTCGACGTGAATCAGCATTTTTTCGCGAAGAAAAGAAATTTAATGCTGAAGTTGCCCGTATTCGTCTAGCCGGTCAAGATGTATGGCTTGCGAAACCGCAAACCTATATGAACCGCTCGGGTTCTGCCGTAGTAGCCATTGCCCTTTACTACAAAATTCTTCCCGAAGAAATTCTTGTCGTGCACGATGAGCTCGATCTTATGCCTGGATGTATGAAGATCAAAAAAGGTGGCGGCAATGCCGGTCACAACGGTTTAAAAGATGTCTCTGAAAAACTCTCTACGGCTGACTTTTGGCGTCTTCGCATCGGCACCGGTCATCCAAGAAGTTTAGGGCTAAGTCAACAAGTGGCCGATTTTGTACTCCATCGCCCCAGTGCCGAGCACCGTGAGCAAATTCAGGAGTGCCTCACGGCTGCACTGAAATGCGCTACCGACATTGCCACAGGCGACATGACTCGTGTCAAGCGTGCGCTCGCGCCTTTCAGCAGTCCCCGCACTCCTAAAACTGAAGACAGTGACAAGGACAATGCCTGAGAAAATTCTCGTTAGCCGCTGCTTGCTAGGAGATTGCGTTCGCTATGATGGACGCTCTCAAGGCATTGATGACTCACGATTGCAGCAGCTTTTAGAAGCCGGCCGCATTATCGCTGTCTGTCCAGAATGCGATGGCGGGTTGCCCGTTCCAAGATCGCCCTGCGAAATTCAAAATGGACATAATGCAGCTGAAGTATTGGCAGGTTGTGCGAAAGTGCTCACGCAAAACGAAGTCGATTGCACCGAGGCCTATGTCAAAGGTGCTCATGTTGCCCTGAACAAGGCAAAAGAGCACAAGATTAAAATCGCTATTTTGAAAGCCAAAAGTCCATCCTGCGGTAATCGCTTCGTTTATAACGGTTGTTTTGAAGGTAAACTCATTGAGGGTCGAGGAGTTACAGCAGAACTGTTGACCCAAAACGGCATTACGGTATTCAATGAACAAGAACTTGACAGCATTTGTCTGCAATTGTTACCTTAAATTCGGAGCCTTTGTCACAGATTGTGCCAAAACGAAGAGTTACAACGCTCTGAATGCTAAAATTAGTAATTCTCTTTTATGGATATAAATCATGGGTTTAAAATGCGGCATCGTTGGCTTACCTAATGTCGGTAAGTCCACTATTTTCAATGCGTTAACAAAGGCTGGGATTGCAGCGGAAAACTATCCCTTCTGTACCATTGAACCGAACGTCGGTGTGGTGGAAGTGCCTGATCCGCGCCTGCAAAAACTTGCCGATATCGTTCATCCGGTTCGCGTTGTGCCGGCAGTGGTCGAGTTTGTCGACATTGCTGGACTTGTAGCCGGTGCCAGCAAAGGTGAAGGACTTGGCAATCAATTTTTGGCCAACATTCGTGAATGCGACGCCATTGCCCACATCGTCCGTTGCTTCACCGACAACAACATTGTTCACGTTGCCGGTCACGTCAATCCAATTGAAGATATTGAAGTCATTAATACGGAATTGGCTCTTGCGGACCTCGCCAGTGTTGAGCGCACGCTGAACAAATACAGCAAACAAGCCCGACAAGGCGGCGATAAGGAAGCCTTGAAGCTCGTCATGGTGCTTGAAAAGTTGCTTCCCGTACTCAACGAAGGTAAACCGGCTCGACAAGTCGAACTCACAACGGAAGAAAAAGCGCTAATTAAACCGCTTTGCCTCTTGACGGTCAAACCCACAATGTATGTGGCCAATGTCGATGACACTGGCTTTGAAAACAATCCCTTACTTGAAGCCGTCAAAGAATTTGCCTCAAAAGAAAAAGCCCCTGTTGTGGCACTTTGCGCCAAAATTGAAGCTGAAATTGCCGAACTTGACGATGAAGATAAGGCAATGTTCCTTGAAGACATGGGGATGCACGAAGCCGGACTTGATCGAGTGATTCGTGCCGGTTACGACTTGCTGGGCTTGCAAACTTACTTCACAGCCGGCGTCAAAGAAGTGCGTGCCTGGACCATTCACAAGGGAGATACCGCTCCTC
>ERZ791802.1337-NODE-1337-length-19071-cov-6.561317_pt1 | contig 19071 bp, 10 predicted proteins | sample MGYA00510308_ERZ791802 | MGnify/ENA primary metagenome ERZ791802 (study PRJEB30046, sample SAMN00792028) | human gut metagenome | study: EMG produced TPA metagenomics assembly of the A metagenome-wide association study of gut microbiota in type 2...
CCCGCCCGCCGTCAGCAGGTTGGGCAGCAGATTTCCCGTCCGGAATCCCGCCACCGCCGCAAGGGCGAGCAGCAGCGCCCCGCAAGCCAGCATCGCCGCCAGCATCCGGAGCACCCACCCGCCGTCCGACGAACTCTCAGGTTGGCGCAGGTGCATCCCCTGTTTTATTTTTGAGGTCAAGGCTTTCGCCTCCCTTACACGTCAATTTCTCCTAACTGTTCCCGATACCGCCCCACGTCGAAGGGAATGCTCCCCTCCAAGGGCGACTCCCCGCAGAGCAGCGCGGTGACATGTCCCAGCCGCTGCATCTGCAATACATCGGCGCAGGGTTCCTCCCCGATGTACACCATATGCCCGCACAGGGCGTCCGGCCGGGTCTGCACCAGAAGGGACGCGCCGCCCACGCCACTGCTCCGTCCTGCGGCACGCAGCAGACTGGGGATAACGCCGACCAAATCCTCCATGGCGCAGATCTCATGCAGGACGCAGACGTTGCCCTCCGTATCGTTCCATCCCAGCGTGAACTGGATGCCGCCGTCCGCCAGGCTCCGGCACAGGGACACCACCGTTTCCGCCTGGGCGTCAATGCGTTTGACATTGCCGGACTGCCCCGTTCTCTCCCAGAACACCAGCACATTGCGGGTGATGGGCAGCGCCGGATCCCGGACGATCAGCCGGTCAAATTTGCCGCTGAGCTTCCAGTGGATCTGCCGGATGCTGTCGCCGGGGATATATTCCCGAATCTGGAAGGTCTCCGTTAAGTCAGCGCCGGGTCGCTCCTGAGAATAGCTGTCGCTGTCCTCCTGGCTGTCGGGGTTGGGAATCAGATTCACCCGAATGGGGAAGGTATCCGGCTGCACCGTCATATGGGCTTCTCCGGTACAGCCGCAGGGAACGCCGATCAGGCCGAAGCAGTCATAGAGCTTCACCCGCTCCACGGAAATCCGGATGCGCCCGCAGTATTCGCTTCCCAAGCCAAGGGGCGCGCGCCGCTTCCCTTTCGGGAACGCCCAGGTCATGACATGTTGGGTGCAGCTCTCGCCGTTCAGCTGGTTCCGGGCGGTCACCCGGCAGCGGATCCGCAGGGCGGGCAGCAGCGTGGGGTTTTCCAGCCAGACCGTGACGCTGCCCTCGTCCCCTTTCCGCGCCACGGCGGGCGCTTCCACCCGAACCCGAAGGCGTTTTCTCAGGCAAAGGTGAACCGGGAGGCTGCCCAGGGGCAAAATCAGCAGCATCGCCCCCAGAGCCAACGCCCCGCCGCTCCCATAATACAGGGTAAGCCAGACGCAGATGCCCTCCAGCACCGCCCAGCCCAATTTCATTGCGATCATAAGCAGTACCTGCTTCCGTTTATTGTTTCACCACCGGCATCTTCACGGAATCCAGAATGGCGGCGATAACCGTCTCCGGCCGTTCCTCCATCATTCTTGCCTTGGTGGTCAGCACCAGACGGTGGCAGCACACATCCGGGAATACGGCAGCCACATCCTCCGGGATGACAAAATCACGGCCGTTTAAGTAAGCGTAGGCCTTCGCCATCCGGCACACCGCCAGCGCGCCCCGGGGGCTGACGCCCAGCTGCACCATGGGATGCTCCCGGCTGGCCTGGGTCAAGCGGGTGACGTATTCATAAACGATATCCTGAATTTCCGCCTTCGCCGCCTCCTGGATCAGCGCTTGCAGCTGCTCCCGGTCGATCACCGGCGCCACCCGGTTCAGGGGGTTTTCCGTGTGCCTGTCCCTTAAAATGCTGATCTGGCTTTCAAAATCGGGGTAGCCCATGCTGATCTTGATCATGAACCGATCCAGCTGGGAGGGCGGCAGCAGCTGCGTTCCCGCGGAACCCACAGGGTTTTCGGTGGCCAGCACCACAAATGGCTGGGGCAAATCATAAGTCTGACCGTCCACCGTCACATGCAGCTCCTCCATGGCTTCCAGCAGCGCGGACTGGGTCTTGCTGGAGGTACGGTTGATCTCGTCGGCCAGGAGCAGATTGGTCATCACCGCGCCGGGCTTATAGACGAAGCTCCCGCTTTCCTTATCGTAAACCGAGTAGCCGATGATGTCCGAGGGTACGGTGTCGGAGGTGAACTGAACACGCTTCGTGTCCAGTCCCAGCACCTTGGCAAAGGTCATGGCCGTGGTGGTCTTGCCCACGCCGGGAACGTCCTCCATCAGCACATGGCCGCCTGCCAGGATCGCCATCAGAATTTTCTCGACAATTTCGTTTTTGCCTACAACCACCGTTTCAATTTGCTGTAGGATTTCAGGAATTTTCTCATTCATTGTGATTCCCCCTATTTTTGATGTATTCTTGGGAATAGCCAGTGCAAAAAGAGCATCTGTACGCTGTATGTGTCCTCTTCGCTTGTCCGATAGTCCTCCGCACCGCAGGCATCGCAATAGCGGACTTCCTTCCCATCTCCTGCGGGCGACCATTCGCCCCAGGTGTGGCCTGTAGCCGGGAGGGGTTCCCTGTAGGAGTCCCCGCAGTCGCAGGTGTGCTGGATGTAGCCGTCCTCCGTGCAGGTTGGCTCAACCCGTTGCGTCTCGTGGTAGGCGTGTTCATGCGGCACATGATTGGGGTCTTCCCCGCCGCAATATTGGCAGATGCCGTCCACGTAGTCATGGTATTCGTCGAAGGTTCCGGGCTTCGTCATGTCATAGCCGCAGCTGTCACAGTGGTACACGATTTTCTGGCAGGTGGCTTCCTGAATCGTCAGGGCGCCGCCGCAGATTTCTTCGTGGAGCACATGGCAGATACGGCACTCATACTCGTCCCAGTCCTCACTATATGTGTACTCATGATTTCCGCGGTCAAATTCCTCGCCGCAGGTCGAGCATTTCTGATAATGCTCCGATGCTGTGTGGTTCCAGCGATTGTCCGTGGTGTGGCCTTTCGCTTCGACTTCTTCTTTCTTTTCCATGCCGCAGATGCTGCACTTGACGATTCTGACCCCCGGCTCGGTGCAGGTGGCGGTGTTGGTGCCTTCCACTTCCTTCCAGAAATGCTGCTCCGTCGCGCCGCACTCCGCGCAGACGTGGCTGTCCTCCGTGTCCCCGGCGGCGTATGTCCAGTTGTGGGGGAGCGGGTCGCCGATGGCCGCCTGACAATCCTCGCAGAGCAGAATATGGGTTCCGTCCTCCAAATCCTTGTAGGTCGTATGCGCATGGGGGCAGTTCTGAACCATGCCGCAGCAGCGGCACACGTAGCGGATGGAGCCGTCCGGGTCTTCTGCGGTTTCCCATCGATGGTTAACATAAATTGTGCCGTTGCGCCCTTCGACACAGTATCCCACAACATTGCCGTAATTGTCGCTGCCGCCGCCGATGTCCCACCCGTAGGCCAGAGTGTAGCGCAGCGTCAGCACATCTCCGTCCCTCAGATGCACCGCAGACATGGACTGACCCGGGTAATAGCTGCCGCCTATCGAGTACATCCACCCGGAGCCGCTGGTATAATCGAACTCGCCGAAGGTGCTGCCGGAGCCGGCGCTTTTGTTCAGTCCGTTGCGGTACAGGCAGCGCCACAAAACTGCAAGACCAGTCCCCGCGCCGAACCGGGCGTCGATGGCATCCAGCACTTCCTCTTCCGTGCTTCCCGGCCAGACCGCATCTTCCAGTGCATCTGCATGATAGTCGGTATTCAAACTCCGCAGATAGAAACCGGTGTCCAGCGTCCCGCCGTAATCGCCCCGCCAGTGAAGCGTCCCTTTTGTTGCCGCACCGAAGGGTTCACCGGTGTCCTTTCCCATGATCGCCTTGGCGACCACATAGGAAATCGGCTCGTCCGCCAGAACCTCATAAGGGATAGGGCCGACAACACCGACCCCCAGCACCGTCATGTCCACATAAATCGTCGCGTCCCCGATTTTCTGCCCGGGTTCTACGCGGAAGCCAATCAGCGTCAGTTCCTTTTCACCCCAGTTGCCATAAGCGTCCTCGGCATAGACGTAAAGGGTATGTTTATTTCTATCCCCAGTCTCCGGGTTGGATGGAATCAGTCCATACTCCCACGTGTCTCCGGAACGGGTAGGATCAACGGCCTCGATTCCATCCAGTGAAACCTGAATAAATTCATTCGTTCCCTTTGCCGGAATGCTGACCGTATTTCCTTGCGCATCCTTGCCATGCGCAGTAACCCGCAGAGTGGTTTTGCTTTCGTTAGGGATTTCATCACCGTCTTCAAGGTCCAAAATAATTTCTATACTGTTACTCCCCTTATGTTTATAGGGAATATCGATTGTAAAACTGTATTCGTTTTCCCCCTGCGCTTTGATCTCAAAGAAATTATGTCCCGCCTTTCCAGCATTCAGCAGAAGTCGAATCCGCCCTCTCCCCAGCTGATTCAATGTCTCGACGCTTCCAGACTGATTACATGTGACGGAGGTAATCTTAACGCCGTCGGCATCAGAGCCGACGATAGACATTTCATATTCCAGAAATCCATCTGTCAATTGGTTGTCATACACGGTATCCGCCGTCCTGGACTGCTTGTTTTGGCAGAAAACGCTCCTCTCGCTGCCGTCGTTGAGGGTATAGCGCATTTCCAGCGTCACATCGTTGCCATAATGCAGAATAACCTCAAAATGCGCCGTATGTCCGTTTGCAAGAGCGGTAACCGAAATCCGATAGGTATTGGAGGTCTCACCTGCCGGCATTTTCATATCCAAAACGCCTTGGTCAATCGGCTCCAACTGCCTGCTCCCGGATGTTCCATCGGAAGTATAGCTGGCACTCAAAATTCTCGCGCCCGCGCTCTCGGCGTCCGCGCCGACCAATTTCATCTCGTAGCTTATCCTGCCTCCGGCCAGCTGGTTACTCTTGATTTTATCCACAACGCTGCCGCTGGGCATACAAAGCAGCGTGCCTTTGTGATTCCCAGTTCCCCGCCATGTAAAAGAAAGCTGCACATCCGGGAGCTTCTGGTACGTAATTTTATACCGGAAAAACACATCCCGTTCCGCAGTCCTGACCGTAAATGAAAAATTGTAAACTTCTTTGTCCGTTCCCGCTGCCGGATTCATGATCAATGAGTCGCTGGGCCACTTCAGTTCTCTTGCCGTCTGGGTGGATTCCGTAATGGAGATGCCATTCACGATCTTTGCATCCTGCGCCTGTGTTCCGTTCAGGCTTACGCGAAACCGGAACAAGTCCTCGTTCAGCTCATAGCTGCTTACGGAAAACGCCTGCGTGTTGCCCGCGGCACAGGCAACGCTCTTTGCGTTCCAGGTCAAAACCAGCGACAGCTCCGAGGGGGAAACTTCCCCGCCGTCGGCGCCCTGATTTCCATTCTCCTGACCGTCGTCTCCGTCGTCCGGGGCAGAATCAGGCCGGTTCTCTTCCGGACGGGGTTCCGCGGAGCCTGACTGCCCGCCGTCGGGAACCGAAACGGCATTCAGCTGCTGCTCATTTTCCCCCAGCTTCAGAGCCGTGATTTCCCGGACGCTCTCCCCTTGCAGGGGGTCGTTCGGCTGGGCTTCCTTCAGCCCCGTTCCCGGAAGCCACAGTCCCAGCAGAATCGCGGCGATCAGCAAAGCGCACAGTCCGCCCCGCAGATATTTGCTTTGAATAAACGAATTCCAATCCATACTGCCGTTCCCTTTGCCATCGGAATTTGCCCGCATTCAAGCACATCCGTATGAATGCACGCATACCCCACCCGGAAAAATCCGGGTGGGGGCGCATGATCTTACAGCCACTTTGCGTAGAGTGTCATACTGTCTTCAACCTTGTCGTTGTCAAAATCCCAGCGCTTGGTGCAGCTCTCGTCTGCAAACCATCCGGCAAAGGCTCTGCCCGGCCGCATCGGCTGCTCGGGGCGCGTCACCAGATCGCCCTTCTTCACCTTCTGATCCTTCACCTTGCTGTCGCAGCCGGTCTCGAAGTGAACCGTCTTTCTGCCCAGCAGCAGAAGCAGCAGGAGCAGAAGCAGCAGACCGGGCAAGCCCAGACCCAGCAGCCACCACAGGCCGCTGCCGGTACCGTCGCCGTCCGTCTCAGGCGCGTCGCCCTTCTCCCATTTTGCGTACAGGGTCATATTGCCCTGTACGGTATCGGCGTCAAAATCCCAGGGATTTTGCAGATCAATATCCGAATACCAGCCCACCAGGTGGTAGCCCTCCCGGGTGGGATTGTCCGGCCGCTCCACGGTCTCGCCGTACCGGACGGTCTGACCGGGAACCGCCGTGCCGCCGTTCGGCTCGAAGGTGACCGTGCAGTCGGTGGAAATGATGACGGTCACGTCCTGACAGGAGGCCTTATATTCCCCGGTTCCGTCTTTGGTAGAGACCAGATAGTCCTGATTTGTGATCTTGGACACGCCGGACGTGGCGATCACCTTCAGCTTGAAGGAGCCAACCAGGCGCTTGGCTTCCCACGTTTCGCCGCCGGACAGGGACACAAAATTCATGTAAAATTCCCGGTAATTGTCCCGCAGGCCGATATCCGTGGTGGAAATTCCGTTGCTCAGCAGGGCGCTGCCCTCCACCAGCTGGAAGAAATTGCTGTCGTAGCGGATTTCGTTCTGCATACCGTACATGGTGTAGGCGTCCGCGCTGTCGGTTCTGTTCAGGTTAAAGTCCACCTGAATGATATCCCCGGGCTGAACCTCCTTCTTGTCACTGCCGTCCACGGACAGCTGGAAGAAAAAGTCCCGGGAGTTGTCCGCCGCCAGCGCCGCGGGAACACAGGTCAGAAAAAGCATCACGGTGAGTAAGCAAGCCAGCACTCTTTTCATCATAGTTCGCTCCTTTTTTATGGGGTTGGTCGTCACCGACCGTTCATTACAATTGCGTAAATCGCCATCACATCGGCCACGTTGATCCTGCCGTCCTGATTGACATCCACCCGGCTATAATCGTCTGTCGAGAAAGACTTTCCGTTCATGATTGCGCTGAACAGTCCCATGACGTCAGCCACGCTCACCTTCCCGTTTCGGTCGTAATCGCCCACCAGCGCCGTCGATACGGTTCCGCTCACGGTCGTAACGGGGATGGCGTCAAACACGGACAGCAGCTGTTTGTTGCTGCGCATATACTGCACCACCGGCTGTACCGCCGCAGTGCCGGAAAAGTCCTCACTGACCCGGAACGTGGCTGTAAACAGAATTCCGTCCTCCGTCACGGCATCTTCCAAAGCCGCCGTAACGTAGCCATAGGTCTTCCCGTCCGCGCCTGTCCACTGGGTATTCCCGGCGGCCACAGCACCGCAGAGGTAGGGTGTTTCTCCCACCTCCGTCTGGATGCTCAGCAGCTCCAGCTGCGCCCGGTCGTAATCCAGGGCAATGCCGAAATTGGTAAAGCCCCGGTTCCCGGTGATCCTGACGGGTACGGTCACGGTCTTCCCCGCCGTCACGGAATCGGCGGACACGGTACAGTCCGCGATCTCCGCCGCCATCGCCGTCACAGCCAGCACGAATATCAGCGCGACAGCCAAAACAATGCTGATGATCTTCTTCATATGTCACGCTCCTTACTTTTCCCGGAGAATGCGGTTAACAATCCACACCGAATCTCTGATGTCCACCTTCCGGTCACCGTTGACGTCGCCGTTCAGGAATTTGTGCATCATCAGGCTTACCAGCGTGTATCTCGCGTTGTACACGTCGTGGGCAAGATGCACGTCGTCCACATCAATACGCCCGCTGAGATCCACGTTGCCGGAGTAATCGACGGCGGCAGCCGCCTTCCCTTCTCCGATGGTGATACTGTTCCGGGCAGTCTCCACGATCTCTTTTTCGTCGGCGGAGGAGATCACCAGCCAGGCATAGGCGTTGTATACCTTCGACCAGTACATGTTCTGTCCGTCGTACATGGGGACATGCCCGTCCTCCACATTGCCGGTGTAAATCACAAGGTACATGCTCTGATTGTCCAGCGTGACGTATGTGCTGACCTCCACCGGAGCGCCCTTTGTGACAGTGACGGTGATATCTCCCGTGACCGCGCTGCCGGGAATGCGGTAAATGTCCTTTTTGCTGTCGTAGGTGCATTTGACGGTAACACCGTTGACACTGGCGGATACGTCATAAGGGGTACCGTCCTTGCGGCTTACGCGGAATGTGTACTCCGCGCCCCGGCGGGTGCTTGTCTTTCCCGATGCGTCTCCCGCGCCGGAGCCGATGAAGCTCACCGACACATATTTGGCAGAGCTTCCGCCGCTACTGCCGCCGCTCCCGGAGTTGATCTTGTTTTTCAGGGCGGTGATGACGATATCGCCCGTAATGTCCGCGCCCGGGATTACATAGCCGCCATTCTCGGCCTTGTAGCCGGTGTAGCTTTTCCCGCCGATGGTCATGCGCAGGACGTAGCTGTATCCGGCCTTCCTACCCAGCTTGAAATGGTAGGGCGTGTTGTAGGTCGCGGAATTTTCGCCGGACAGGTCTTCCCCCTTGAATGTGACCTTATAGCTCTTGGGGGTTCTGTTTGCCTTGACCGTGATATTTCCGGTGATTTTGTCGCCGGGGATGGTGTAGGTTCCGTCGCCGTTGTCCTTCACCGTGACGTCCTTGCCGCCTACTTTCGCCGAGGGCTTGTAGTCATAGTGAAGCGGGTCTGTCGCCCGGAAGGTGTAATCCTCTCCTGCCGCCGCGCTCAGGCTGTCGGCGGTCAGACCATCCTCCAGCGTCACGGTGTACCCCGGCTGGATGGTAAACTTAGTGGTTCTTCTGTTGATCTTGGCCGCAGGCGCGTCCTTGGTCGGGGCGTTCGCGCCGGCGTCGATTTTCGCCGAGGAAATCCTGACCTCCGCCGTCCCCGCCGCTTTTGTCCGGAAAGTCAGCGTTACCGCCGCCGTGGAAGCGGACTTATCCGCGCCGTAGCCGATGACACGGATGCTTCCGCTCTTTTCGGTTACCGAAGCCCCTTTATCCGCCGCCTGACCGGACACATAGGTCAGCCGCGCGGTGTCATAGGTCAGTGCCAGATCGTAGGCATTGTACTTTCCCCCGGAGACGGACACGCTCATGCTGACGGTCTTCCCAACATCCGTAGTCTGATCCGGCGAAGCGGCGACCGAATAGCGCGTTTCCGCGGCATAAACTCCCATGGGCAGGGCGGACAAAAGCATTACAAAAGCAATCAGACCAGATAAAACTCTCTTTTTCATAAAATCACATCCTACGGCAAAGGTGTCGGAAATTCACAGCTGTCCCCACTTTCCATAGGGACACCTGTGACCCTCCGAATTCTGCGGTCTGGCCTCCCCCGCCTTTCACGGCGGGGGAGGCACTTTGGTTTCGGGTCAGAAGACCCGGTCATTCAGGAAATCACTTGATGAGGCTTACGATAGCGGTAGCGTCAGCGGTATTGACCTTCTTGTCGCCGCTCACATCGGCATTCAGGAACTTCAGCATGGAGACAACATCGAAGCTGCTGTACTTGGTGTTGTACATATCGTAGGTCAGCTGAGCGTCGTTAACGTCGACTACCTTGGTGCCGTTCACATCGCCGCTGTAGTCCACGGTTCCGGCGGCGGTGCCTTCCGCGACCTTGACCTTTGCGGCGGCTTCCGCCTTCACGGTCTCCAGGCTGTCAGCGGAGATCACCAGGTAAGCGTATGCGTTGTACTTCTCGGAGAAGAACATGCTCATGCCGTCGTAGTTGGCAACCTGACCCTCGGCGAAGTTGCCGGAAGCGGTCACCAGGTACATGGCCTTGTCGTTCAGGGTGATGTACTCGGTAACGTCCACGGTGACGGCTGCGGTCTTGGTCACTTCGATGGTGATGTTGCCGGTGATGCTGGAGCCGGGGATGGTGTAGCTGCCATCGTCGTTCTTGACCAGCTTGTCGGTCACATCCTGCCCGTCGATCTTGATGGTAGGCTCGGAGTAATCATAGCCTTCCTCCTTTTCGACGGTGAAATCGTAATCCTGACCCTTGGTGGCGGTGCCGTTGCCCTTCACGTAATCGGGCTTGGTGACGGAAACCACGGAGGAGGGCTTCACGGTCTTGGTGACGCTGATCACAATGTCGCCCTTGATGTCGGTGCCGGGGATGGTGTACTTGCCATTCTCAGGAGTACCCAACGTGTAGGCCTTGCCGCCCACGGTCACGGTGGTGTTATAGGTATAGTTGCCGTCCTCGGTCACGGTGAAGGTGTAGTCGGTGTTGTAAGTGGCCTTATCGGCAGCGGTCACATCGCCTGCGCCGGTGCCTTCCACGGTGACATTGTAGCTCTTGGGCGTCATGGCGGCATTGATCACCAGATTGCCGGTGACATTGGGGATGGTGTAGGTGCCATCGCCGTTGTCGTTGGCAGTGGTGGTCTCGCCGCCCATGGTGGCGGAGATGACGTAGTCGTAGTTGTCCGCGTCGGTAGCGGTGAAGGTGTAGTCCGCGCCGGGAGCCACGGTGGATTCACCGGACAGGCCCTCGCCCAAAGTGACGGTGTAGCCGGTCACCTTGATCACGGTGGTGTCGTCCAGGAGGAAAGCCGCAGGGGCGTCGTTACCGACGGCCTGAGAGCCGATATCCACCTTGGCGGCGGTGAGCTTCACCTCCGCATCACCCACGCCCTTTGCCTGGAAGGTCAGGGTAGCGGCGGCGGTGTCCAGGGTCTTGTCGCCGCCGAAGCCGATCACGCGGATGGTGCCAGGAACGTCTTCCTTCACGACTGCGTTTTCGTCGGCGGCGGTGCAGGAGACGTAGGTCAGCTTGTCAGTGTCGTAGGTCATGGTCAGATCATAGGCGTTGTAGGTGGTGATGATGCTGTCGCTGTTGGAAACGGCGACCTTGACCTCGGCATTTTCGCCCACGGCGACGGTCTTGTCCTCAGAGGCGGAGACCGCGTAGCCGGTGAAGGCAGGGGCTTCCGCGGCGGTCACGTCCACGATGCCGGGGGCGGCGGCAACGTCCATGATCGTGTAGTCCGTGTAGGTCTCCATGTCCATGCCGCCGATTATGCATTCCGTCAGCTGGAAGCGATAGCTGCCGGTCTTCAAAACCCTGAACTTCACTTCGGCGAACTGCCCTTTGGCCATCACGGTCTTGCTGGTCATGTCCAGGGTGCCAAAGCGAATTTTACTCTGCTCAACGTTATTTTTACTGTTAAACTGCGTGTTAATGCTCACGACCTCGAACATTTCCTTGTCGTAGCACAAATCCATCTGGAATGTAAAGATTCCGGTAATGTCGTCGCTTGCGTTCAGATAAACGCTGAACTCGTCGCCGACGGTCAGGTCGGTCTTGCTGGCCGTTACGCCCAGGGTCGCCGTAGTTTCCTCAGCGAAGGCGGTGACCGTCAGGCTGAGAATCAGGAGAACCGCGAGGAGCAGGCTCATGGATTTCTTAAAAATTTTCATAACATCCTCCTGTCAGAAGTTGTCCTTTTTGCTTTGGAGTAAGTGCTGTTAGAAAGGGGTGTTTGCCGGTCAAAATGGGATATTCCAACCGGCAAACACGCTACGCATCAGCCATTGTTCATAACAAGCGCATACAGAGCAGATACGTCAAGCACATTGATCTTTCCGTCGCCGTTGATGTCGGCTACAGCGGCGTCCAGCTCCTCGCCGGAGAAAATCCCGCTGTACAGTGCGCTCACGTCGAGTGCATTGACCTTACCGTCGCCGTCGATGTCGCCCTTCACGATGGGCTTCTCGTGGATGGTCACACGCACGCCGCCGGGGGTGGAGCAGATGGCGCCGGGGTTTTCCTTACCGGGCTGGCCGGCCAGAGCAAAGATATACTCGCCGGGAGCCAGCTTGCTGGTGTCCACGACCAGGCTGCCGTCGGCTTCCGCATCTCCCACACGCTGCCATGTGGTCACATCGCCGGAACCGATATCGTTGACAGGCGTGCAGTAAACACTGGGGCTGTAGTCGATGAGGGTATGGGCAGTGTTGTAAGAACCATTCATGTCAGCGCCCGCATGGTACAGCTCCAGCTTGATCTTGTCGCCCTGAACGGGATCCGTCTTGTCGGCTACGATGTAATTAAAGATGCTGGTGGTGTCATTGAAGAAGCTCCAGTCGGAGAAGTGGCCGAGGGTGACGATGTCGCCGTCGTGGAGCAGGATCTGATCGGAGGTGCTGCCCCAGCCGGGACCTGCCAGAGGATACTCGTAGTTCAGATAGTAGTTCAGGTTCAGGTCGTAATTCCATATCTCCTGCAGGAAGGTGGAACCGGTGGAGCCGGTGACGTTGAAGATGCTGCTGCCAAGACCGTTGTCCTTCAGGTAGCCCTTGCCCGCATCCGCAGGATCAATGCCCAGATAGTAAACCTCGGTGGCATAGATGAACAGATGGAACATGGTGACCTTGCCGTAAGCGAATTCCTTGGTGCCGGGGTCCAGAGCGCTGCCGGGGCCGCCGGTGGGATCGCCGCTGGCGGGGCCGTACTTCTCGGAGGCGAAGTAGAAGTTCTCAAGGCCATACAACTCCAGGTCGAAGTAAGGAACGGTGACCTCCTTCAGTGCCATGGTTTCGCCGGATTCGTTGCAGGACTCGAACGTATCATCATGAGAGAAGGAGAAGTAGACCGTGACAGGCTTCAGAACCTTCTCCTTCACACCCTTGACGGTGATGACCAGGTCGCTAGAAACATTCTTGACGGTGTAGACGCCCTTCTCGCCGGTGACGGTCTCGCCGTTGACCTGCACGGCAAAGTCCTCGCCCGCCTCGTAGCGGTAGTCAAGCTCCAGCTTAAAGGTGTAATCCTTGCCGCCCTTGGCGGTCTTCTCACCGGTGATGGTGTAGCCCTCGTCCGTGGGGATGGTGACGGTGTAGTCGGCAATTTCAGCGGTCACGGTCTTCAGGCCGTAGTTCTCGTTGTCAAAGCCGTAGGTGTAGGACACGGTGTAGCCGCCGGTCTGCTCGTTCTTGGTGACGGAGACATACTTGGAAACGTCCCGCTCCTCGCCGTTTCTCAGCTTGGTAACGGCCTTCAGGCCGTCAACCGTCAGAGTGCCGTCCTCATTCTCGGTGATGGTGGGATACTGGGTGATCTCCAGAGATTCGATCTTGGAGGTGATCGCCATCATATAGCAGGAGTCGTTCTTATAATAGAGGGTGCCGTACTGGTCGGCGATGGTGGAGCAGATGCAGTACTGTGCCAGCGGGCTGACAGGGGTGAAGACCTCGCTGTAGCCGGAATCGGTGGTGGTCAGGGGCGCGGTCTGTCCCGGTCTGTCCTTCAGAACGGAGATGCCACCGGGGGTATAGTTGTAAGGCAGATAGATGTAGACATAGCCGTCCTCGCCCGCGTAGGCCGTGGTGACCATGGCAGAGGTCTGGGGATAGCCGATGATGCCATAGGCATATGCCTTGGTCATGGAGCCGTCGCCGTTCAGATCATAGACCGCAATGGCGTGGCCGCTGTTGGCGCCGAACTGGCTGGTGCCGGAAACGCCGATGTAAATTCTTCCGTTATACACGGAGGGCGTACAGGTGGACATGGCATAGGTGTTGCCGTTGGCGTCAGAGATAACGGCTTCCTTGTAGTCCAGAATCTTACCGGTGTTCCAGTCGATCTTGGCGTTGCCCAGAATGCCGCCCTTGGTGGTAAAGAACACCCGGTCGGACTGGGGATCATGGGAAACGTTGGAGCGAATGTCGCCGCGGATACCCTCGTGGGTGTCGAGCTTCTCGCCGGTGAAGCGGTCGAAGACCAGCAGCGCGGCGGTTTCGGACTCCATGCCGCTGTCGCCGTCGTCGGTGCCGACGATGGCAAGCTTGTCGGTGACGTAGGCGCCCGCCCAGTAGAAGCCGCCCGCTCTGGTGTAAGTCCAGCTGGCGTACTTGACCTCGGTAGCGGAGGCGTGATCTTCGTCAATGGTATTGATGCAGGCGAAGTTGGCGTCTCTTGTATGACTGTTCCAGAAGCCCGCGTAGACGTAGCCGTCCTTGTAGGTGATGGGGCAGTTGGGCTGTCCGCCCAGCTCGTCGGTGTAGACCCACAGGGATTCCAGTGTCTTGGCGTTGAACGCCTGAATCCGTCCGCCGGACAGGCCGACGAAGACCATGCCGTCGCCGTAGGTCATGGGAACGATGGAGAAGTTGGAGGAGCCGACCATGGTGCCTTCGGTCACCGTCTCGCCGGTCATGCTGTTGAGACGGCGGATGGTGCTTCCGGAGTAGGTGTAGATGTCGCCATCGACCATGATGGGGGAACCGGGGGCAGCCGCCCAGCCGGTGCCGTGCTTCACAGCCCACAGAAGCTCCGTGTCCTCAGGAGCGTAGGGGGTCTTGGCGTTGGTGATGCCCAGGTTATCGTTGCCGTTGCGGAAGTTGCCCCACTCGGCAGTGATGCTCTTGTCCAGGTTCGGGTTTTCCGTGGCCACAGCCAGAGTAATGTCGATGGTGCTGCTCTCGCTGAACTTGAAGCTGCTCTTCTGGCTGACATAGCCGTCACTCTGCACGAGGTAGGTGTACTCGGCGCCGGACATGACGGTGTACTTGCCATCCGCGGGAGCGACTCTGTCCTTGTTGGAATCCCAGACAGTTACCTTGGCGTCGGCGGGATCAACGGTGAAGCCGACCTCGATGGCTGCCAGTCTGGTAACGGTGATGGTGTAAGTGTTGGTATAGCCGCCGGGGTTGGTGACGACCACGTCGATCTTGTTCTCACCAAGATTCAGCGGAACGGTGGTATCGCTGCCGCCGTTGATGGCGACGGTGTAGCTTTCGTCACGGGGCGTCGCCGCAACGGTAACGCTCTCGGCAGTGGTAGTCGCGGTGTAAGCCGTCTTGGTGGCGGAGAAGCTCTCCGCGAACCGGACGCCGTCCAGAGACAGAGCGGTCAGGCTCGGCGCAACGCGGACAGAGGTAAGCTTGTAGGTGTCGGTGAAGTCGCCGTCCACGACCTCGACGGTCATAGTGTTGACCTTCGTGCCGGTGGGCGCGAAGCCTGTCAAGGATTCACCGCCGGCTTTGCCGGAGGTCAGTTTCTGTGTCTTCTCGGTATCGACGTTGAGGTTTACCCACTTTGCCGTGATGGTCGTGCTGCTGCTTCTGTCGTCAGCCTTGGTCGCCCAGGCGTAGAACATGTTGACGTTGTCCGGCACGAGCACGGTGTATTCCTTGACCGCCGGATCGAAGGCCGGGACCAACTGGAACATCTTTGCCTTGGACTCGGTGCTTGTGTCGCCGAATTTCAGAACGGAAAGGCCGGCCGTCTCCTGAACGACTTCGGTCACGCCCTCAACAGTGATGGCCAGGTCGGAGGAAACATTCTCAACGGTGTAGCTGCCGTCGGTGCCGGCAACCTCATTGCCGTTGACTTTGACGACCATGTTAGTGGCGTCATAGCCTTCGTTGGCAGCTACGGTGAAGCTGTAGTTACTGCCGACAGCCACGAGCTTCTCGCCGGTGACGGTGTAGGCGGCGTCCTCCGTCCAGCTGACGTTGCAGCCCACGGTTCTGGTCACTGCAATGGGCTTGCTCAGGTAATCTACGTCGTTTACCTTGAAAGACTCCAGGGTAACCGTCGCATCACCAAGTGCCTTGGTATTGAACTGAACGTCAAAGGAATAGTCCCCGGCGTTAAGTGTGCCGCTGTTGCCGCCGACGCGCAGAATCCCCTGCTCGGCATCCACTTCCACCCCGATTCCTGGATCCTGAATCCAAAAGAACTCCGTCGTCTCGGGGTTAAACCGGAAGGTTCCCCAGAACGATTCGACATCAGCCGTGCCGCTGGCGCTGAAGGTGTAGGCATGACCGAAGGAATCGCCTACGGCCAGGTTGTCCTTTTCACCCGCATTTTTCGCAAGGCTGGCGGTGTAGACGATATTCTCCTCTGCCTGCTCTGCGACAGGTGCCCCGTCGTCCGCAAGCAGCGCAGCCGGTTCGACCGTCGTTTTCGCCCCTTCGGTCTTAACGGCCTCAGCCGATGCGGTGACTTCCGTACTGCTGCTCTCCGCAGCAAACGTGTTTACCGGCACAAGGCTGAACGTCATCACAAACGCCAGCAGGAATGCCAGTAGTCTTCTCTTCATAAATAAACCTCCTCATTATATGGTATTGCAACGCCCGCAGGCGTAAAGCGGAATTCATTCCGGCCAGCTCCGGCACGTCGGGTTTACCGCTGCCAGGGCTTTCTGCTTATGCTGCGCGCCTTTCCTGGGAAACTCTGAATAAATCGTCTGCGGCTGGACAGCGGATCTTTTTCTCTATCCGTGCGGTTTCAAAAGCGGGAAATACATACAGTATTTCTCCACTTTTGAACCCTTCGGCTAGAGAAAAATCTCTCGCTGCCAGTCCTTGCCGATTTAATCAGAGCTTCCCTCGCGCACAGTTTGTAGGTCTTCTGACTAACACGTTCGGACGAAATCGCCCCACGCCGCTTCCCGCCTTCTCAGGTTTCCCCAATGACCTGCTTTCGCGGAAAGGAAGTCGGCTCCGTGCTTACAGCACGGCGGGTCTGCCCGCCGTGTTCCGGTTTTGCACCGGATTCCCTTGTTCAGCCGAACAAGAATACGTGTCTCCCGTTTCCGGTCGGTCGCGCATTTGCCACAAAATAAGCCGGATTTCTATCTGCACCGCCGGAAACCCGGCGGATGGTCTATCTTTCTTAATACCGCCGCCTCTGCTCCGGCGGCGGTATTAAGGGAGGATAAGCTGTTCCTTGGGCAATCAAAACAGCTCACTATATTACTACAGATTCGCGCAAGGGGGTTACGCGAATCAGGTAATACCGGATGGACGGTTTTTCCTTCTTTTTTCTTCCTGTGCCTTCATGCGCTCCTTCGCCCGCTCCCGTTTCCGGGCTTTCTTCCGGCGGTAAAGATCTCTCTGGCGCCGGGTCTCCTCCCGGACACGCCGGAATTGATCCGGTTGGTCGGGATGCTCAGGCAAGGGCAGCCCCGCCTTTGCCACGGCCAGCTCCCAGCTTCCGAAGCGTGCCTGAACGGTCATGCCGCCCGGAATTTCCCGCGGCCAGGGCGTGTGTCCCAGTTCCCGGGCGCACCTGCGGAGATAATCGGCAAGCTGCTGCTCCGTGTCCCCGGCGTGTTCCCCGGCGAAGCGGTTCTCCGTTTCTTCCAGAGCGCTCGCGGTCATTCTGCGGATGGTCGCGTCGTAAATCGCATTTCTGCTTGGCGTCGGCATGATGCACCTTTTCTACACTTCATAATAAATGGAAACGGCCGCGGCAGTCCAAAGCAAATAGACCGCCGCAGCCGTTTTTCTGCGCCGCAAACCGCCGCTTCCGCCCAATCTCCGGGGCAAAGCGGCCGCGATATGGAAGCTCTGATTAAATCGGCAAGAGCTGTGAGCGAGAGATTTTTCACCAGACGAAGGTTCCAAAAGCGGAGGAATACTGTATGTACCCGCAAGGGGTATGCCGCATCCGTAAGCCAGCTTGCGCTGGCAACGGCTGCGCAATATTTCCCGCTTTTGGAACTGCACGGATGGGGAAAAAGATCCGCTCTCAGCCGAAGACGATTTATTCAGAGATTCCAAAGGTTTCCGTAGGTCTCCTGACTTGTGTCTCGAGCGACTGACCTGTCTGCCTTCTCGGAATGCTCCAATGACTGGCTTTCACCAACGGCAGGCCGTCTCGACACTTACAGTGCCGGCAGCGTGGGGACTTGCACCCCGTTCTCTTGTTCAGCCGGACAGTCTGAACGCCCCGTCCGGCCACGGAAACATGAATTAGGTTGTAATTTTAGAGAAACCACGCAAAAATGGTCACCGCGTGTTCCACCAACGGGCAAAACATCGCCATGACCATTCCAAAGCAACATTCTGACGAAACAGTAGGTCTCCCGACTCGCGCCTCAAGCAAAATCTGCCCTGCCTTCTCAGGTTGCCCCAATGACTGGCTTTCGCCAACGGACAGATTTCTAAACGCACACGGTATTGGTCAATGCGGGGCTTCCAGAACCCTCTGATTACCCCATTCCCTTGTTAAGCCCTGCGCCTGACGAAGCCGCCGTTGCGAACGCAGTGCCTCTGCTCGTGTTTCTCCATTCGGTATTATAAGACCGATTTAAGAAATTGTCAATACAATTTTTATAATTCCCACAACATCTTGTGTCGAAAAAGCCGTCAGAATCCACATATTGTTACATATTTGTAATCATTTCCCCTCAGAAGCCGCCACCCGGAACCACGCGCCGCTGGTTTCGATCAGCCCGTCCTTCCGCAGCTTCCCGATCTCCGCCGACATGGCGCTTCGCTCCACGCCAAGATAATCCGCCAGCGCCTGACGGTCGTAGGGAATTGTAAACTCCGCGCTGCCATGGCGCTTCGCCTGATCCAGGAGGAATTCCATCAGCTTCTCCCGGGTCGTTTTCCGGGACATGCAGCGGATTTTCTCCGTCAGCGCCAGATTTTTCCGGGCAATTCCCTGCAAAAGATTGAATACCAGCCGGCTGTGGAACAGGCAGTCGTGGCCGCAGCCGGTCATCACCCGCCGGCAATCCAGAAGCAGCACGGTGCTGCTCTGCAAGGCGAAGGCGCTCACCGGCAGGGCATCCACTCCCGCGCAGACGAAGGCCTCCGCAAACAGCTCGCCGGGAGAAACCACCGTCAGCACGCTTCTTCTTCCGTAGTAGTCGTCCCGGACGATCTGCACCCCGCCGGACAGCACCACCCCCACAAACCGGGCAGGCTCCCCCTCCAGAAACACCGGGTCGCCCTTTGGAATTTTGGCCACCCTTTTGTCCAGGCAGCCCAGTATTTCCGGCATTTCCTCCCGGGAAATGCCCGCAAACAGCGGACACCGGGACAAAATTTCATAATAGGCTTCCATAACCGCTCCTTTGTTGGAATTCCAACATACGTTTTTGCAATAGTATAGTAAACTCTGATTATAAAGTCAAGGGAAGCTCTGAACAAATCGGCAAGAACTGGCAGCGAGAGATTTTTTCCTAGACGAAGGCTTCGCAAGCGGAGGAATACTTTGTGTATTTCCCGCTTGTGAAACCGCACGGCTAGAGAAAAAGATCCGCTGTCCAGCCGAAGACGATTTGTTCAGAGTTTCCCCCAAAAAACAGGAGGAATTTGTTATGATTCGCAGAATTATTGAAATTAACCGGGAAAAATGCAACGGCTGCGGCGCCTGCGCGGCGGCGTGCCACGAGGGTGCCATCGCCATGGTGGACGGCAAGGCGCAGCTCATGCGGGACGACTAT
>ERZ791802.1385-NODE-1385-length-18654-cov-8.599871_pt1 | contig 18654 bp, 20 predicted proteins | sample MGYA00510308_ERZ791802 | MGnify/ENA primary metagenome ERZ791802 (study PRJEB30046, sample SAMN00792028) | human gut metagenome | study: EMG produced TPA metagenomics assembly of the A metagenome-wide association study of gut microbiota in type 2...
TTTTAAGGGGTTAATGGGCACTTCTACGCCTGAAACGGGGTGCGAAGTTTGAGTTTATATATCGAAAACCCAATTCTCAAATTAGATTTCCTCATTCAGGCGTTCAGACACTTGCGGGCGCCCCGTACCCCAGAATGACGCTGCTTCCCAGAGAATACTGTTTCTGCCGACACATGTCTCTGGAGTTACCCTCTACCGTATAAACTACGTTATTTTCTATCCGCTCCACAATCCCAACATGATCCGGTACACCATCCTGAGTTGCCCAGTCGAAGAAAATGAGCATCCCCGGCACCGGTTCCGCGGAGCCGTCCATCCAGAGGCCGCGCTGCTGGAACCACTGCATTCCAATGACGCAGCCGGAGAATTTAGGATAAGCACCGCTGTCTAGGTAACCGCACTGGTCGGCACACCAGCTGACAAAGCAGGCGCACCATTCCACACGACCGGTAAAGCCGTACCAGTTCCAATAGGGTTCGCCACCCACATTGCCTACTTGGGTCAGTGCCACATCTACAATGGCATCCCCATCCTCCGGGGTATAGAGCACCTTGCCAATCGGATAGTACCGCAGCACATGGGGGACATACTGCTTGTCCCCATAGCTGTTCCAGCCCATTTGTTCTGCCATCTTCATGGAAAACTCAACGGCATTGGCACGGGAATACGTACCATATTTCTGCAAAACCCATGTGATGTAGCCGTTGCCAAAGTTATAGCCTTGGAGCGCCAGCTGAATATGTTCCAGATCAATGGGACTTTCGGCTCCAGCCGTCTGCAAACATTCCGCTAGATTCTGGATACCCACCGCAATGGAATACTCCGGGTCGGTGATACCTCCGGGCGTTCTGGGGTACTGGGTATTGTACCAGCATTCGGAGGCTTGCATAGGGTCATTTCCTCTGCCGCCGGATTCCTGCATCATGACGGCCTGAATCAGCAGAACATAATCCGGAATACCATATTGCTTGGCGTATTTGCGGATGACCGGCTCATAGGCTTCCACCTCTGCACTGAGGGGCAGGGTTTCCATGGAATCATCCTGACTTCCAAAGATAGCAGCGCCGCAGCCAATCAGGACGACAATTACGATCACAAGAACAGCCGCAACACCGCCTGCGCCAATGGCGGCGTAAAGCGCCTTTACCGCTTCTGCCGCAGAGCGTGCCAGCTTGGCCGTCAGCTCTGCGGCCTTTTTTGCAGCCAGTGCAGCCCGGCGTCCAGCGGTGGCTGCGGCATGAACACTTTTTTGCGCAGCAGCGGTGGCGGCCTTTTGGGCTTTCTGGGCAGCATGTTTTGCGGTCGTGTCGGACACTTTCTTTGCGGCTCTCTCGGAGGCCTTGATCGGAACGGAAGAATTTCTGGTACGAATGGGCAGGTCGGATTTCTTCTTGATCGAGAATCCCTTTTTCGTGGGGGTATCACCCGGAGAAAAAGAAGTGTTATGGAAACCACTTGAGACTTGCGCAGATTCAGTTACGGCGGTGTCAGATGCTTTTGAAGTACAGGGGCTTGCTTGAGTGACTTTCACCTGTTGGGAGAAGTGGGTACGCTCGAAGCCCAATTCTTCCTCCGTTTGCCGCTTTTTCCGACCAATGATGTCCCGCACGGCGGCTTTTCGCGCCGCCTGTTGTGCGGGAGAGATGCCGGATTCGGCTGCGGAATTGTCCGTTACACGCTCCCGTGTGCGGATGGGGGCAGCATCTTGCGTGGCTCTGCCGCGTACTTCCCGACGATTTTGGAAAACCTCCCGTGCGACTTCCTGCCGACCGGTGTTTTCCGCAGACACTGTGGATTCCGGGGCGCTGTCACGGTAACGAACAGAGCGAATCTCATGCTGCAATAATGACCCTGCATCCCGAACGGCATCCTCTGCCGTCCGGGAGACTTTTTCCTCTGCATAATTGCTGGGGGAATCCGATTGCTCCGACTGCCGGTGAACTGCTTGTTCCTGCTTGGCGCGGACAAAACTGCGCTGCATCTGCTGTTGGGCAGTGTTCAATACCGGCTGACTTTTATGTTTCGTCTTGATTTCCGGCATGGCTTGCCCTCCTGTCAGGATTGACCGGCGAACCGTCCCTCACCGGGGCGCGTTGTCATGAGCTGGTAGAGCTTCGTGTCCTTGGGAAAGCGGTTGATGAAAGGAACGAGGGCACTGCCATACTTGATAAGGCCAGAACCGGCTTCCACATTGGTGATGTAGTTCATCTGCTCGTTGGAAATGTTCAGGAGTCTGCCCAGCTTTTCCCGGTCAGATGCCGCCTGATTCAGCATGACAATGAATTCGGAGTTGGAAAGCATGGTGCTGGCCTGAACGGAATCCAGCAAATATTCCACATTCTGGGTAATTGCTGTTGGAAAAGCGTTGCGCTTTCGGAACTGCCGCCATGCGGAGTTGAAGAAGGCGGCGGAGAACTCATTTTCAAAAACCACATGGAATTCGTCAATGAATACATGGGTTCGTTTTCCTTTCTTCCAGTTCAGGGTCACACGATTCAGCATGGTGTCTGTAATGACCAGCAGGCCGGTGGGCTTCAGCTGGGCACCCAGGCCGTGAATGTCAAATACCACCACCCGCTTATCCAGGTCAACATTGCTCTGCTTCCCGAAGATGTCCAGGGAACCGGTGGTGTACAGCTCCAAGGACAGGGCAATCTGCTTGGCTTCCGGCTCCGGCTGCTCCAGCAGGGTGTCCCGCAGGGTGCAGAGGGTGGGAACCGTTCCTGTATAGGCCGCATTCCGGTAAACCATCGTAATGCACCGGTCAATAATGGATTTATGCTGGGGGCCAACCCCTTTCTTGTCGATCTGCTCGATCAGGGATAGGATGAACTCGGACTTGACCACAATGGGGTTGTTCTCCCCATAGCCGTCCACCATGTACATGGCGTTGAGCCGATCCCGCCCGCCTGCGGAAACGTGGATCACGGAACCCATATCCCCCATGGCCTCCACCAAAGGGGCGTACTCTCCTTCGGGATCGCAGACAAGAATATCATCCTCGGTGTTCAGCATCAGGAAGGTCATCAGCTCCTTGGCGGAGAAGGACTTGCCGGAGCCAGGAACGCCCAGCAGGAATGCGGACTGGTTCAGCAGATTCTCCTTGTTGCACATGATGAGGTTGTGGGAGATGGCGTTTTCTCCAAAGTAGATACCGCCCTTGTCCATGATCTCTTGGACCTTAAAAGGCATGAACACCGCAAGGCTTTCCGTGGTCAGGGTGCGGAAGGCGTTGAGCTTCCGGGTGCCAATAGGTAGCACGGTGTTCAAACCGTCCATCTGCTGATACTTGAGGATCGCCATCTGGCACATGCGCTTCCGGGCAGTAGAGAGAACGGCATCCGTATCCATATCCAACTGTTCCTTGGTATCCGCGGTAATGACCATGGTCAGGATGCCGAAGATCATCCGCTGGTCACGGGTGGTCAGATCTTCCAAAAACTCCTTGCTCTCCTTTCGCTGCAATTCCATGTCATAGGGGACAACAGCGGAGAAATTGTTGTTGCTGTTCTGGCGGCGCTGCCAGTTGGTGATGTTTGTCTCCACACCGAGAAGCCGGTTTTCCACCTCCCGCACAGCCTCGTCTGTGGGAATGGGTACCATGTCAATGGAGAGCATCATGTCCCGGTTCAGATCGGTCAATTCGGATACGAAATCATCCTGAATATAGCTGGCGTAGTCCTTGAGGTACAGTACCCTGGCGTACCGTTCCCCGATTTGGAGATAGTCGCTGTGCCGTTCCATGGAATCCGGGCAGATGTAATCCCGGAAGCTGTGTCCCTTCCGGGCAGAATCCCGCAGAGAGAAGCGGAACTCATTTTCTTCTCCCCTGCGGTAGAAACGGTGGAGAATTTGCAGCCGTTCCATGGCGTTCATGGGGCCGCAGGTGGAGCCAAGGGCGGCAAAGTGGGCAGAAAGGTCCGCTTCCACACGGGCAAAGAAGCTCCGGGCGGCATCCACATCCTTTTTGCGGACGGAGATGGTAATGAACTTCTCCTGGACGATGCCGTTGCCGTTGGTGGCCTTGTCCAGAAGCATCTGGTTGTATTCCTCCCGGTAGTCGTCCAGACCATCCCACTGCATGGGCATGAGGATAGACTTCTCAAAATTGATCTGGCTCATGCGGTGGTTGAAGATGGTGATTTTGGTAGTGGCTCCGCAGTCCAGGCTGTTGATGATGGCGCTATAGCCCCGGAACATCTTTTCCTTGTCCGGCTCCGATGCCACCTGATAATTGATGTCCGTGAAGCGGAAGGTTTTGGCATACCGCCCGCCGGTGAGGAAAATCCCATCCTCCCAGATTTTCTGAATGGGGATCACATCCTGGACACGCCGGGGAATGACATACTTCTCCCGGTCCTGCCGCACCAAAGTATGAATGGATTTCATCAATTTTTATACGCCTCCCTTTCATGGTTGGAGATGGTATCCTCCAACAGTTTGTAGTAGAGATCATCCGGCTCAGAAATAAGCCGCTTTGGCTCCAGCAGTTCCGAACGAATCCAGGCCCAGGCCAGCTGTTCAGCGGTCATGCCGTGATAGTTAATGAATCCCATAGCCGCAAAGGGCGCGGCTCCCAGAATACACATCCAGCTGACGGTTTCCGTACCCACATAGGGCTTCAGCAGAAAGTACAGCCCCACGGCAACCAGCATTGCCGCCAGTGAGAAGCCGCACTGCCGCATGGAGAGGCCAAAGAACATGGATTCACTGTAGGACTGAATTTCTTTGTTGATTTTTACTTCCAATGGTTTCCTCCTTCAATAGAAAATCGGCTACTCTGAAAATTTACAGAGTAGCCGATAAGTTAGAATGATTGTGTTGTAATTGAATTTCTCATGAGAAAGATAGGCAAAACTTCCAGAGATTTCTAAAGAGGAAATGCTTATACGATTTCGTCTTCCAGGGCTTTCATAAAATCATCCGGGGTGTATACCGGAACCGGAGATTTTAGGTAGTCTTTCGTGTTCCTCGTGACAATGCAGTCCACTTTAGAGCGGATAGCGGTTTCTATCATGACTGCATCCTCAAAATCCGTGGTTTCCGAGGATAGCGCATGAAAGACATCTACCGCTGTGCTGTCCAGCATACTAACAATACTGAGCAAACTATTGAGGATATTCCGGGCCTTTTCATCGCTGTGTGTACAACGGTGCGTCAGATAGTAAATATCCGTAGCGGACTTTGCGGTAATGCAGCCGGTAAACTGTTCTCCGGCAGCAGCCCGGAAAATTTGCAGTGCGGTATTCGCAAAAGGTTCTCTCTTTTGCAGAAAATCAATGACAACGCAGGTATCCAAGATTGCCTTCATAAGGAATTCAATCGCTCCTCCCGTGCTTCTTCCAATGTTATGGTATCGGGGACACTGCCAAATAGGGTATTCACTGTGTCCACACGATCCTGATAAGGTGAAACCAGCTTAGCGATGGTTTTTCCGTTGCGGGTAATATAGATGTCCTGCGTGGCTGCCAGCAGAAGATACTTTCCGAGATTGAGCTTTAGTTCAGTTGCGGTAATGGACATAGGTCAAACCTCCTTTCGATGTACTCTCATTATATACGAATCGAACGAAATTATCAAGAGGAATCGCACGATTTGATATTATAATCCCATCATCTCCCGCACGACCCTGTCTGCCATTTTCACAGAACCTACGAGAATGAGCATATTGAAAATCAGCTCTCCGATATAGCTCCACACCATCGTAGCAGCTGCCGCTCCGGCATCCACCACCGGGGGCGAGGATGCAAACGCGGAGAAAATCACGCAGGCCAGTACAATGACCGCTCCTTCCAGGCAGACGGAAGCGTAGCTTTTGAGAAAGCTCTTGCCAATGCTCTGGGTGGGTTCCCCGGCAAAGGTGGACAGCGGAATGGGGGCAATGGCTGTGTACATATACATTTTGAAAAAGCGCCCGTAGACACTGAGGATCATCTGAAAAGACAGCACCCAGATGAACAGGCCGCCGATCAGCGTGACGGCCCACAACGGGATGGATTCAAAGAATCCGCAGTCCTCAATAGCCGAAACAATTTCAGACGGCAGCACAGCGGACTGGGGCTGTCCAAAGCCAGCTGCCTGCATGATGGTGGAGATCACCCCCTGCACAATGTCCAATAGTGCCAGCATCAAATCCATGCCGTAGGAGATCACGCCCTTAGCAAGGGCGAAGCGCACGAACAGCCGCAATGCGTGTTCCGGGCGTTTGACCTCTGTCAGGGAGCCACAGGTTTTCATCACACCGATCACAAAGAACAGCACCAGCAGGGCATAGCCAATGGCCTGCAAGGCCCCGTGAATGCTGGATACCACATTCCAAAGAGTGCCGCCCTTGAAGCTGGTGGGAGACTGGGTAATGAGCTGCCAGATCTCACTGAGCTTGTCATTCCAGACATTCAGGGCTTCTTCCAGGTTTTGTACGACCCAGTTGTCTGACAATGGTTTTCACCTCCTATTCGGGGCAGACCCGCGCGGGTCTGCCCATGGCTTTTTTCAGCCTACGATCAAATCCAGAATCTCCTTGGCGAAGGTGATGACGATACCACCGGCCAGAGTCAGGAATCCGTTGCTCCGCTGGGAGGGGTCATGGGACTGCAAGGAAAGGCCGACCTGGACAATGCCCCAGCCCAGCAGAATGAGGCCCACGGCCCGGATCAGGCCGAAGATAAAGGTACTCAGATTGTTAACCACGGTCAGGGGATCGTTGGCGGCATAGGCGGGCATGGCCAAACCCAAGATCATTGTGCTGGAGAGCACAGCACAGCTGTAGCGGCGGAACCCCTTGCGAACATTTTCGGGCATGGGCAGACGATTAGAAGTCCGACGGGTGGTGGGATGAATGATGTTGTGGATAATGTTTTTCATAAGTTACCTCCTGATGTTTGTTAGAATTTTGATTTTGGTTATTTTCCTGCGCTTTCTTGCGCATGAAGTCATAGACTTCCTCCTCGGTGAGTACGACGTAATCCCCGGTGTCCGTATCCTCTGGCACAGCCTGTTTCAACTTTTCCAGGTTGATGAAAACGGCGGCAACGCTCAACGGGTCCGTCCCGTGCTGATAGGCCGCGGCCTGTCCATCTGTGGTGAGGGCTACATTGGGGTGTTTGAGAATGTTGTATTTCAGATCCTTCACAGGGCGTTCGCCCCGAATAAAAAGAAGCGCATAGCGGTTGTCCAGCATACGCACTTCGTCAGGGGTCATAAGCTCCCGTCCGGCAGTCTGAAAGTTGGTGGTGTAGCTTCCGCTGCGGCCTTTGGATTGGCCGTAGGTGTTTGTGTCAATGGTTTGCTTGCCCAGCAATTTAGACACATACTCGTGGGTGGACTGTTCATTGCCGCCCAGATATAGGAAGGTATCGCAATTGCCCACGATACTTTCCCATTGCTTGTCAAACAGCGCCTTTAACTGGGCCAGGTTTTGGAGGATGATGCTGACGGAAATTTCCCGGCTTCGCATGGTGGCCAGGAGCTTGTCAAAATCGTCCGGCAATGCGACGTTCGCAAACTCGTCCATGACAAAGTGGACATGGACTGGCAGCCGCCCGCCATGCTCAAAGTCCGCTTTCCGGTAGAGCTGTTGGAACAGCTGGGTGTAGAGCATACCGACAATGAAGTTGTAGGAGCTGTCACTGTCCGGAATCACCGCAAAGACGGCGGTTTTCCGTTCTCCGATTTCTCCTAGCTCCATTTCATCCGTCTGGGTAATGCCTGCCAGGGAAGTCAGGTTGAACTTTTCCAGATGGGAAATCAGGGTGATCTGAATGGATTTCAGCGTCTTGCCGCTGCCGGAGTGGTAGCCCTTGTAGTATCGCACGGCGATATGTTCCGGGTTCTTCCGCTCCAATCGCTCGAACAGCTCGTCCAGGGTAGACACATATTCCTCGTTGTCCTCTTTCACATCCCCGGCACGAATCATATCCATGACCATGGGGAAGTTCTGCTCCTCCGGGGGTGCTTCGTAGTGGAGATAGGAGATAAGGGCTTTCAAGAGCATTGCTGCCATGTCCTCCCAAAAGTGGTCAGAGGATTTGCTGTCCTTTGGGGTGGTGTTTTTCATAATGTTGGTAGCAAGCCGCTGAAGAGCCTCAAAACGCTGCTGATCTTCCTCATGCTCTATTGTCTGGGCATCGGCATCTATGTTTCCAATGAGCGTGTTTATCGCAGGCGGGAGGAACAAGGCTCTGCCCGGTGGGGCGATCCCGGAGCAGTCAGCAAGAAATACCGCCAAGGTGGAAATGAAAATAAACTACTGACCCAGCAGGTGGCATTGGGTCTGGACGGCAGGAAACACCGTCGGAACTTAAATGTCCTGATCTGCGGTGGTTCCGGTGCCGGCAAGACTCGCTTTTACGCGAAGCCGAATATCATGCAGGCCAACACTTCCTTTGTGATCCAAGACCCCAAAGGAGAACTTTTGCGAGACACCGGCCATTTGTTGGAGGAAAAGGGCTATGTCATCAAGGTCCTGGACTTGATTAATCCCGAACGGAGCCACTGCTACAATCCCTTTGTGTATCTCCGGGACGACGATGACATTGTCACACCAGATGATGTGAAAGGGATTTTCCAATGCCGTGCCGAAACCCTCCAACAGTGTTCCCATACCGCCTTCCAGCAGTGGAGCGCAGAGCAGTGCCAGCCAGACCACCGGGAGAATGCCGCAGACATAGAGAATACAGTTCTGCCGGGACAGCTTATCGTTCACGGTCAAACTTCCTTTTTGGCTTTTTCTCTGGGGCATCAATGACCTTCATAAGCAGGGCATTGATGTCCTCCGTGGGCTTGCCCTCCCGGATCAGGTCATTGCGGAAGGCGTTCAGGCCATTGACCATGAGCCGCTGCTCATAGTCGCTGACCTGGATCAAATGCTGTACTTCTGCCATACGCACCTCCTTTACCGGGCATCGTCCCGCTGTCGGCTGCCGTGGTTTTTGGCATCCAGGAAGCGGAACATATCAGCGGAGATCTGATTGGCGGCGGTGCGGATGGATTTCAGCTCCTCCCGCAGCTGCTGGGGCTCCATCTCGGCGTACTTCTGGGGCAGCTGGGTGATGGCAAGGCTTTTGCCGTCAATCCCATTGCGCTGGCAGAGAATATTGCCAACACACTGGGCGAGGAATGTATTGCTGTCCCGGCTGTAGTTCCCGGTATCCAGATAGGCGTGAGCAAGCTCCTGGGCCACACCCCGGAATACGTCCTCCATGGACTGGCCCCGCCGAACAAAGACGGTTTTCTCCTGGGGACTGTAGAGGGCACTTTGCCCATCCGGCAGCTCGTCCCGGAAGTCCACTTTGCAGGGGGCGTAGCGCACCATAGCGTTGAGAAGCAGCCGGGTGTCCTGGCTGACAGCAGGCTGCTTTGTGGGGGTCAACGTGGTCTGGGAAATATCAAAGACACGCTTGATATGGATGTTGACACCTTTGGAACCATCCTTTCGAGAGTAGGATTTTCCTGGTTCCATGAGAAGAATGCCGGATTCTCCCTTTCGGATATAGCCGCCCCGGCCACGCCAGAAATTGGTATCTCCCAGATCGGTGGCCTCCGGTTTCTGGGCGGCAACCAACAAGGCATTGCTGACGGAATACCGCTCGAATTTGGACTGCACATCCAGGTAGGTCTGGAAAGCCTTTCCGTTTGTACCCATCTTTTTCAGAGTGTCATCTACCATGGCATAGGCAGTTTCCCGGTCCTGCTGCTTGCGGCTGGCCCATTCCTCCTTGTCAAAAATTTCGTTCATTTCATCGTTCCTTTCCTTTCGCAATTTTTTCTACCACCTTATCGGCAATGGTGTTCTGGGGCTGGTGTGCAGCCCTTTCCTGCCGAATTCTCTGCATCGTCTCACGGACGGAGGGCGGGTTATCCAAAAAGATTTCTTCGCCCCATCTGTTCAGCGATGTACTCTCGGACGGATGTTCGGCCTCGGTCCGTCCGGTCAGAGGGTTTTCCTCCACAATGTGGTTTTCCTGTTCCTCCCCAAACAGCTCCCTGACGAAATCATCGTTATGGGGTTTGTCAGAACCGGAGCGCACATCCGCGTCCTCCTCGGTACGGGCCTTATTCTGCTCCTTGACAAGCTCTGTTTTGAGAGACGCCAAATCCACAGTGGCAAGACCGAACCGGGTAAAAATGCGGTTGACCTTGGCGGCGTCCTCTGCCCGCACCATAATGTCCGTAATGCCGTCCGTGGCGTTCTTATCCTTTAGGACGCAATAGAGAACGCCGTACTTCTTGGCCTCCTCGCAGAATTTCTGCAGGTCTCCATCCTTGACGGCGAACACCTTTAATTCCTTGCCGGAGCGGAGCATATTGGTCAGACGGATTTTGCCTTTGGTTTTCTTCTGGTCTTTCAGAATGGCGTAAATCATGATGGCCAGCTGCTTGGCGGCGGAGCCGGACAATTTTGCCGCAACCTCAACGCCGTTCAAAAACAGCTATTTCCTGTTGTGTTGGAAAATGAAATTACAGGGCATATTTTCTTCTATAATTGCACGTTCTGCATATTCTATGAAAAATGATATAATCTGATATTTCAGAAAAACTTGATTTTTTGAAATATCTATGCTATTATGAACCGTACAATTTCATTTTCAGAAAGGAGCCGCCATGAATAACAGAGCCGGTTGCTTTATAACCAATCTATCCGGGGAGATGGCTTATCAGTCCTTTCGCCCCAATCCGCTTCCCCCAGAGCCGCCAATAGAGATGAGCAACGAAATGATTGCCAAGTTGGTGGATGCAAATAGAAAGCTGGCCACGTTGGATGGCCTGTCCTCCCGTATCCCAAATATGGACTTGTTTGTTTCCATGTATGTACGGAAGGAAGCATTGCTATCTTCTCAGATTGAAGGAACACAGTGTACACTGGATGATATTCTGAATCCCTTTGCGCAGGAAAATACCAATCTGAATGTATCAGATGTTGTGAACTATATCCGGGCGGAGGAATTTGCAATCAATCGCCTTCAGACTCTCCCCTTGTGTAATCGTTTGATTAAGGAGACCCACGCTGTTCTGATGGAAGGTGTCCGAGGCCAAGAAAAGAATCCCGGTGAATTTCGCTATTCTCAGAACTGGATCGGCGGTCAGGGAAGCACATTGAAAAATGCACGGTATATCCCTCCGAACCCGGAAGATATGATAAATGCCATGTCCGATCTGGAGAAATACATGAATGGGGAGGATTCCCTTGACCCACTGATCCAGGCAGCATTGATCCATTATCAGTTCGAAACGACCCATCCTTTTTTAGACGGAAATGGCCGGGTTGGGCGGCTCCTGATTACGCTGTTCCTGATGGAGAAGAAAATACTTTCCACCCCGTCCCTCTATATTTCCTATTTTCTGAAAATGAATCGAATCGAATACTACGACCGGATGACACAGGTGCGAAAAACTGGGGATTATGAGCAGTGGGTTCTCTTTTTCCTGCAAGCACTATCCGATTCCGCCGAGGATGCAATTCAAACAATTGACCGTCTTACGGAAATTCACAACCGGAATGTACAAAAATTTAATAGCATGACAAAGCGGCAGCAAACCAACGCAATAAACTTTCTTATTTATTTGGAAAAGAACCCCATTATCGATATTCAAAAGACTGCGGCAGCCCTGAATCTATCCTATAATACAGTCGCAAAAAGCGTTGCCCTTTTTGTGGATAATAGGATTTTACAGCAAACAGAAAAGTCAGGAAGATCAAAAATATATTCCTACGTAGATTATCTTGCGGTTTTGAGAAAAGACACTTAACGCTCCCGATTTTGAGGCTTATAAGGCACAGATTCAATACCGTCTCTTGAACGGAAGAACCGTTCTGGGAGACGGTATTTTTCCAGATACCGCTTCTGCTGCTCCGAGGAAAGGCTGCCGAAGGATTCTCCACTGCAATCGCAGATGAAGAAAGTACCGGCGATAATATCCGCAATTTCTCCGGCATCCGCATCCCGGATGGCCCGGTTCAGGGGCAGACCGTTGATTTTTCCTTCCTCGTTGCAGACGATGCAGACCTGTTCCTCGAAAGGGTAATAGGCTTCAATGTCGCCGCCTACTGTTCGCTGCATGGCATCCAAGGTAGTGCCGACTTCTGCAATCCGGGCCAGCTTTCCAGGCTCCACCAGAACTACACGGATGGCATTTTGGGTGATCGTCCTCATAGGGAACATTGTTGTACCGGGCAAAGTGCCAGCCCAGATTTTTGATATAGGCTGCCTGTTCATAGCTTCCAGCCGCATTTTGTAAGAATACGCCTTTTCGCTGGGCAGGATGGTAGTGCGCTGGAGATTCGATTCCACCATGAGGATAATGGCCTCGTCTCTGGAAAGCTCCTTAATTTCCGCTTTGACGGTGGTCAGGCCCGCCAACTCGCAAGCCTTTGTTCTGCGGTGGCCGGACACGATTTCATACCGTCCGTCTGGTTTTTTTCGCAGCGTCACTGGGGTGATGATGCCCCGGCTTTTGATGCTCTCCACCAGCTGGTCCATATCCTCATCCAGCCGGACGTGGAAGGGATGCCCCGGAAACTCATCGATTTCCGAAAGCGGAATTTCGTGAATTTTTGGGAGCTGGATTTCGGCCCGCTCCTTATCGTCCATGAACAGCTCATCTAGCGCCGTCAGGCCGAGATCGATCTGCTTCTTTGCCAAGCGCCATCACCTCCTTTGTAAGCTCTGTGTAGGCCTGGGCTACCCGGCCTTTGGGGTCGAATTTGTAGATGCTCTGCCCCTCGCCGGAAGCCTCAGAGGCTCGGACGGAACGGGGGATTTCCGTATCGAACACCCGGATGCTGCTGCCCAGCGTAGAGCGCAGGGCGGTAATGATGTTCCTGGCATTGTTGGTGCGGTTGTCCACCATGGTTACGAGAATGCCGTCGATTTTCAGCCTGGGATTGATTTGCCGCCGTACCCTGCTGATGGTACGGATCAGCAGATTCAGGCCCTTTGTGGACAGAAAATCCGGAGAGGAAGGAATGATAACGCTGTCGGCAGCCACCAGGGCGTTGACAGACATAAGCCCCAACGAGGGCATACAGTCAATGAGAATGTAGTCGTAGTTTTCCTTGACCTGGCTCAAAACGGATTTTAGTACCTGCTCACGGGACATGGCATTGAACAGACTCATTTCTACGCCGGATAGCTCGACATTGGCGGGAAGCAGGTCAACGCCTTCTTCGCTGTGGATAATGATGTCCTCCCAGGGAATAGAAGTATCCTGGATTTCTGCGTACATGGCTGTGGCCAAGGTGTTCTCCAAATCATCGTCCGGGTTCCGAATGCCCAGGCTGATGGTCAGGCTGTTTTGTGGGTCATCGTCCACCAGCAGCACCCGGTTTCCGGCTTGCGCAAGACCGACACCCAAATTGACGGTGGAAGTGGTTTTTCCAACACCTCCCTTCTGATTGACAATGGCAATGGTTTTGCAATGATTCATTTTGTACCTCCTAGACTTTATTTTTGCTCCACCAAAACACAGAAGATCTTTCTGCGCTTTGGTCGGTGCGTTTCATTCGGCCTCGCCCCCTAAACACACAAAGGGAAATCATCTGACGCTCGACTGCGTATCGAGTCCATGGGCCTTCCACCCCTGCCGGGTCCTCCGCCAGCTCCGTAGAGAAGTATCATTGTCCTATCTGAACCCTCGTCGCCTTGTTGGTGGCAATCCAACATTGGAGACAGCATTTCTCGCTCAGCACCTTTGCTTCAGCCCTTGCGGGCTTCCTCGCTTCTACCCCATAGGGCAGGTGGTCACAGCGTACTGTTCTCCCGGCTCCGGTCCAGAAGAATGTATCAGATGAATGAGTATGAAGTTTTCAAGGTACTTGAGGGGAATTGCCCTCACCTTTAGTTGCTGAATTTTTCTCACAATAACAACCACCTGTCTCAAAAATATTTAATTAAAAAAACGCATTACTCAAATCCTAGGATATTGGAGCAATGCGTCTTCTAAAAGATACTGCTATTCAGTTGTTATTTTTTGATTTTTTCAGCAATAAAAGGTAGGAGGAATTCTCTTACTCAAAATCTAAGGAGGCTGTTGAAACGAACCACACAACGAAAAAGATCTGCATTTCCGGTCGAGATGTCACATTAACCTTTTGCGATCGGCCAGACCCCAGCATCTGGCAAGACATCCGTTCCATTCTTCTATCGTCTCAAACTCTCGAAAAGGAACCTACTCAGCACCGAGAGCAGTTATCTTCCATGTTTGACCATTGCGGAACACTGTGCTATACTTGGGCCGATCTGCAGCTTGACAATTTCACAACCACAGCGGTTTCACCCTTTTTACACAATAAAAAGGAGAAATGAAAATGACGAAACAGAACCGTGTATGCTGCCTATACCGCGTTTCCTCGGACAAACAAGTAGATTATGATGATAACAATGTTGCCGACATTCCGATGCAGCGGAAAGCCTGTCACCGCTTTGCTGCTCAAATGGGCTGGACAATCGTACACGAAGAACAGGAAGAGGGTGTTTCTGGGCATAAGATTCGTGCCGAATCCAGAGATAAACTTCAAACCATTAAAGACCTTGCACGGCAAAAACAGTTCGATATTCTACTGGTTTTCATGTTCGACCGCATCGGACGAATTGCTGATGAAACTCCATTTGTAGTTGAATGGTTTGTCAAAAATGGCATTCAGGTGTGGAGCACCCAGGAAGGCGAGCAGCGATTTGACAATCACATTGATAAATTGCTGAACTATATTCGTTTCTGGCAGGCAGATGGGGAAAGCGTGAAAACATCTGTACGAACACGCACGAGCCTTGGACAACTGGTGGAGGAAGGTCATTTTAAGGGAGGATTTGCTGCCTACGGATATGACTTAATCAAAAGTGGTCGCCTGAATAAACGGAAACACGAGTTGTTTGATCTGACTGTTAATGAGGATGAAGCACCAATTGTTCGCTTGATTTTTGACAAGTACGTCAATGAGGGATATGGGGCGCAGCGAATAACTACTTTTCTCAACGCCAATGGTTATCGGGCACGAAGCGGAAAGATGTGGCACCCTGCTTCGATTCACGGAATCCTCTGCAATCCAACCTATACAGGGGTACTTCGTTCCGGTGAAAGTCGCTCCCCAATCCTGCCTGAACTTCAAATTATTCCAACAGAGCAATTTGAAAGAGCCCAGCTAATTCGTAAGGAACGCTCAGCCACTGCGCAAAGCATTCCTAGCATCCCTATAAATACGCGTGGGCAATCTCTGCTTTCGGGCAATGTGTTTTGTGGTCACTGCGGTGCTCGCTTGACACTCACCACCAGCAAGCGGTATCGAAAGCTTCGCGATGGCAGTTATGATAAGACACCACGAATTCGCTATGTCTGCTATGGGAAAACCAGAAAACAAACGGAATGTACAGGTCAGACAGGTTACACCTTACATATTCTAAATGATCTAATTGACAATGTTATGAAAAGTATCTTTTCTCGGATGCAGGGTATTCCCAAAAAAGAGATGATTAGCAACAGATATGAAAAAGAATTAACAGAACAAATTGCTCATTTGAAACTTCTGAAGGCTGAACAGAAAAAACAAGATGACAGTTTGAAATCACTGCACGAGGAAATCATTCGGTGTATTCAAGGAAAAAGTGCATTTTCTCAGGATACTTTGGCTGATCTAATTCGAGATACTGAGGAAAAATCCAAAGGACTGCGAATAACTGTAGCTCAATTGGAATCCACCATTGAGGATAGGACACAAGCCCTAGAAAAACTGTCCTCCCAGTTTGATGAGCTTCTCTCTTGGGCAGAGCTTTATAATTCAGCAAGTTTCGAGGCAAAGAAAATGATTGTAAACCGTATGATTGCACGCGTTGATGTCAAAACAGACTACAAACTGCATATTTCTTTCCGCTTCGACTTGAATCAGTTTTACTATGGAGCATAAAACTTCCTGCATGAGTACCGCACCATAATAATGTGCAAATACCAGTCCATGAAGTTTTTGCACATCATTTCCGGTTGCCCACCCCACAGGGGCGAGGAAATGGCACATTTCTTATGTTTGCTATGCTTTTGTATAACAAAAAAGGCACTGCTTCCCCATGTTTCATGGAAAAAGCAGTGCCTTACAAAAAGAAAAGCACCCGACAAAATATCAGGTGCTTTCATCGGCTTGCGCCATTGGTGGTGGAGATAAGCGGGATCGAACCGCTGACCTCTTGAATGCCATTCAAGCGCTCTCCCAGCTGAGCTATACCCCCATATTTGGTTCGCTGTTCGGACAGCTCCTGTATTATAGCATACCTGCGGAATTTGTCAATAGCTTTTTTTCATTTTTTCCAGCGTCCATTTTTCGCGGTTTTCCGCTTTCGTGGCTGGACAAATGCTTTCCCGTGTGCTATCCTATATACAGCGATCCTGACAGTAAGCTTTCGGGCTGCCTGAAAGGTGCGAATATGGTGTTTGACCACGGAAATTTCCGGGGTCTACTGCTGTTGCCGTACCGTCAGGGTGCGGCAATTTTTGTTGGGGGTGTTTTATGTGGAAACAAGACTCGCAGTGATGAGCATTATCGTGGAAAACGGGGAAATGGTGGAAAGGCTCAACGCGCTGCTTCACGAGTATGGGGAATTTATCATCGGCCGAATGGGCATCCCCTACCGCAAACGGGGCGTCAGTGTTATCGCCATTGCTATGGACGCGCCCCAGAATACCATTGCCGCCCTGTCCGGCAAAATCGGAGGCCTGGTCGGCGTCAGCGTCAAGACCGCTTACTCCGGCGTGATCTCCAAAGAATAATTGGGAAAGAGGTATCTACCATGAACAAAAAAGTACGTTGGATCACCGAAACCGCCGTTATGCTGGCGCTTCTCGTCGCGTTGCAGGCGCTGACCAAGGGCTTTGGCCAGTTCGTCACCGGCTCCTGCGTCAACGCCGTGCTGGCCGTTACCGTTCTGACCGCCGGATTGAGCAGCGGCATCGTCGTGGCTGTGCTCTCCCCGGTGCTTGCCTATCTGCTGGGCATCGCCCCGCAGATCCTCGTCCTCCCCGCCATCATGGTGGGCAACACCGTGTTTGCGGTTCTGCTGCGGCTGATTGCCGGTACGGACAGCAGGAAGACGTTTCAGCAGATTGCCGCGTGGCTCATTGCCGCTCTGGCAAAGTTTGCCGCGCTGTACCTGATCGTGGTGAAGGTCGTCTGCGGTGTGATGGCGCCGTCTCTGCTGGCGGCCGGCACGCTGAAAGAGCCGATGCTGAAAGCCCTCCCCGCCACCTTCAGCTGGCCGCAGCTCGTCACCGCCCTCATCGGCGGTGGCATAGCGCTGCTCATCGTCCCGGCGCTTCGCAGGGCGCTGCATCGGTAAAAGCGCAAAGTTCAAGCGCGGACACGGTCTGTGTCCGCGCTTTCCTCATTCCTCCAACAGACAAACCGCGTGGCAGGCCATGCCTTCGCCGGTGCCGGTGAAGCCCAGCTTTTCCTCCGTGGTGGCCTTCACGTTTACCCGGGACGGGGCAATTCCCACCGCAAGGGCAATGTTTTCCTCCATCTGCGGGATGAAATCCTTCAGCTTCGGCCGCTGAGCGATCATGGTCACGTCGATGTTGCTCACCCGATAGCCCGCCGAAGCGACCTTTTCCGCCACGTTTTTCAGAAGCAGCAGGGAATCCGCGCCCTTATATTTGGGGTCGGTGTCCGGAAAATGGCGGCCAATGTCTCCCAGTCCCGCCGCGCCCAGCAGGGCGTCGGAGACGGCGTGGAGCAGTACGTCGGCGTCGGAGTGACCGTCCAGACCCTTTTCGTAGTCGATCTTCACGCCGCCCAGTATCAAATCCCGGCCTTCCACCAGCCGGTGTACGTCATAGCCATGCCCGATTCTCATTTGGGTTCCTCCAGCAGAAGCTCCGCGATTTTTAAGTCCAGGGGAGTAGTGACTTTCAGATTCCGCTCGTCGCCCTCCACGATCTTCACGGAGAAACCGATTCGCTCTACCGCGGAGCAGTCGTCCGTGACGTTGGCATTGTCCGCTTTCGCCTTTGCCAACGCGCCCCGGAGCAGGTCAAAGTCGAATACCTGTGGGGTCTGCACGGCGTACAGTGACGCCCGGTCGGGGGTGGATTTCACGATTCTCCCCTCGACCACCTTGACGGTGTCCTTTACGGGAATTGCCGGAGCGGCGGCACCGTAGGTGTTGGCCGCCCGAACCACCCGGTCGATCAGCTGCCAGGAAGCAAGCGGCCTTGCTCCGTCGTGGACGGCGGCCAGCCTGACCTTATCCGAAAGGGCGTTCAAGCCCAGATTCACCGATTCCTGGCGGGTCTTCCCCCCTGCGACCACGGCGGTGACCTTGTCCATGGTTTTGCAAAGCCCCGTAATGGGCAGAATCAGGTCTTCCCGGGTGACGACGACGATCTCCGAGATGGCATCACAGTCCTGAAACGCCCGCACCGTCCGGACGATCATGGGCTCACCGCCCAGCTGCGCCATGACCTTGTCGATCCCTCCCATCCGGGATGCCGTGCCTGCGGCCACGATCACCGCACCGCAGTATTGTAACTTCAGCAGCTTCCGCGCCGGGCGGGTCACTTTGGTAATATCCACGCTTACAGCTCCTTTATGAGTTTTTTGAAGAACGCGCCCCGCACCATGAAATTCTTGAACTGGTCAAAGGCGGCGCTGGCGGGGCTCATCAGCACCACGTCTCC
>ERZ791802.1390-NODE-1390-length-18593-cov-8.282231_pt1 | contig 18593 bp, 18 predicted proteins | sample MGYA00510308_ERZ791802 | MGnify/ENA primary metagenome ERZ791802 (study PRJEB30046, sample SAMN00792028) | human gut metagenome | study: EMG produced TPA metagenomics assembly of the A metagenome-wide association study of gut microbiota in type 2...
TCTAGCATTACCGGCAGGGATTGGATAATTAAAGTCTTTAATTAAGAATTAGTATCATATAACCGGATGGAGAGCAGCGATAAGGTATAATAAATTGCGCAAATTGAAAAGAGCATAAAAAAGTAGACACGGCTTGCCAGTCTCTGGTAGAATGAAGTTACCACACACATTCTGAAAGGAGACAGCAAACCATGTCCAACAACATTGTACAATTCAACGAGGAAATAATCAAGGGGCAAATCAAGGAGCTGGTCCGCGGCAGCGTAGAGGAGACGCTCAACGAGCTGCTGGAAGCCGAAGCGGAAAAACTGACCCAGGCAGCCCGCTACGAGCGCAGCGAGGCCCGCCAGGGCTACCGCAGCGGTCATTATGACCGAAATCTTACCACCACCTCCGGGGATGTGACGCTCCATATGCCACGTCTCAAGGGCATTTCCTTTGAGACTGCCATTATCGAACGCTACCGCCGTCGGGAGAGCAGCGTGGAAGAAGCCCTCATCGAGATGTATCTGGCAGGTGTATCCGTGCGTCGGGTAGAGGATATTACAGAGGCTTTATGGGGCAGCAAGGTGTCCGCCTCCACCATCAGTGAGCTGAATAAGAAAGCCTACGTCAATATCGAGGCTTGGCGCAATCGTCCTCTGCAAGGCGGCAAGTACCCTTATGTGTATGTAGACGGCATCTACCTCAAGCGGAACTGGGGCGGCGAATACGAAAATGTGGCCGTTTTGGTGGCAATTGCCGTCAACAAGGATGGTTATCGTGAGGTTTTAGGTGCTGCCGAGGGCATGAAGGAGGACAAGGCCAGCTGGGTCAGCTTCTTTCAGTGGCTCCGTGGACGGGGCCTTGAAGGTGTCAAGCTCATTGTCGGAGACAAGTGCCTTGGGATGCTGGAGGCTGTGGGAGAGGTGTTTCCTGAGGCCAAGTACCAGCGCTGTGTGGTGCATTTTTACCGAAACATATTCTCCGTTGTGCCCAAATCCAAGGTCAAAAATGTGGCGAAAATGCTGAAAGCTATCCACGCACAGGAGAGCAAGAAGGCATCCCGGGAAAAGGCTGCCGCAGTGGTTTCTGAACTGAAGACCATGAAACTGCCTGAGGCAGCGAAGAAGGTTGAGGCGGGTATCGAGGAAACGCTGACCTACTGTGACTTTCCCTCTGAGTCTCTGAGATACACTGCTCAAAAATGCGAATCCATTTTCATGAAAACGCATGCGAAGTTCTTCACCGACGGTTATAATGTGTTCCATAGGGTACCCCTTTTTTGGTCCATGTGGTTGGTGGTTCTTCTACATCGTACCATAATTGGAGTGCCTTATGCTATTGGTTATTTTTCGGATTTGCTCATTTTGAGTAACTTAGTGACATTGCCTCTTTTGCTCCCCCCTTTTTCTTACCTTTTCTGTTTCAACTCTCGATTTGCATTAACACTCTTGGTTTTTAATAAATTTAATACAGACCGGTGTCTCAAATTCAACCTGATTAACTAGGCAAAGCCGCCCGTCACTCCCAATGGAAAACACGGAAATCGTATCACTGTCCTGATTTCCTACAAGCATATAGCTTCCCAGCGGATCAATCGCAAAACTCCTCGGCGTTTTGCCTCCACAGGGATAAATACTCTTGAACGCCAAACTTCCGTCACCTAAAATTGAGAAACAACAAATACTGTCGTGCCCCCGATTGGACACATACAAAAATTTCCCATCAGGTGTTAAGTGAAGATCTGAACAAATATTATCAATTCCGTTTCTCCATGGCAAAGTCGTAAGCGTTTCCTTTTCCTGAAGTCCGTTTTCATCCACAAGGAAATGCGTTACAGTACACCCCAACTCATTGACCAAATAGAAATGCTTTCCATCTGCAGAAAATTCGCCAAAGCGTGGGCCGCTTCCACTTTTTACCTCATACGACGCGCCTTTTTCCGGCATTACCGAAGAGCCATCAAACCTATAGATCATCAACTTGTCTGTACCTAAGTCAGGGACAATCATTTTCCGCCCATACGGAGCAAACAGGACACTGTGGGCGTGCGGTCCGTTCTGCCGTTTAGCGTCTGCGCCTCTTCCGGTGTGCTGAAAAACTTTTATCCTTTCCTTTGCCAAGTGTCCACCTTCGTCCAAAGGAATTACGCTGACTGAACCACTCGCAAAATTCGCGATTCCAAGAAATTCCCCGTTAGGGGATTCTGCGATATGGCACGGATCCGCCCCACCGACAGCAATGGTATCCAGGATACGCATATTTCCGTTCTCTTGATAGGCAATTGCCGTGCAGCCTCCTCCGTTTTTCCCAAGGTAAGACTTCAACTCATTGACAGCGTATATTGTTTTCCTTCTCTCGTCAACGCACAAGAAAGAGGGGTTTCTGACCGAAAGAGAACTCAGGCAATGCAAAGAGCCATTTTGAAATAAACACAAGGATATTCCTTTTCCCTTTCCATGGAAGACCTGACCTGTTCCAAACAGAATGGGTTCTGTATATGTGCCGATACATACATTCCACATTTTTCATTCCCCATCCAATTGTTCTTTGAGCTTGACTGCGCCAATGATGAAGTGGTCTCGTTTTCTCATGTCTTCCGCTATATCCCGTTTCTTCCAATCATAAAAGCCTTCTCCGGTTGAGGAGCCAAGTTTTCCTTCCGCAACAAGCTGACGCAAATATTCATTTGCCTTTCGGTCGGCACAAAGATCAGGAAGAACAGAATCCTGAACAGCCAGCCCCAGCTGTAGCCCGATGGCATCCAAATGCCTGAGTGGCCCCCACTCCGGAAACCGCATAGCCATACCGCAACTTATAGCAGTATCCACATCCTCCGCAGACGCCAACCCAGAAGCAACAATATCCACCGCTTCCCGGATAATAGCTTGGAATATCCGGTTTGCAAGCTGGCCTGGTAAATCCTTCCGCACTAAAACAGGCGTTTTTTTCCACCGCCTTAATTCTTCCATGACATTTTTTGCCATTGTCTCATCGGAATGACTGCCCATAACAACCTCCACCAGTGGAACCAGATGCGCAGGCAACCAAAAATGTGTTGTCACAGTACGCTCCGGATAGGAACAAAGCGCCGCGATCTGGGTAATTTGCAGCCCGCTGGTATTGCTGCAAATTGGTATTTCAGGAGGCAGAAGATGGTCAATTTCCGCGAACAGCTTCTGCTTAGCAGGTAGATTTTCCACAATTGCCTCTATTACAAGAAACGCTTTTTTTACCGAAGCAGCCAGGTCTGTCGAGGTTTCCAAAAGAGTAACTGCTTTCTCTGCCATTTGCTCTGTAACCAGGGCATTTTCTTTCCGCAGACATATGCATTCAGTCGCTTTCTTCCGCCCCCGGCAGGTATGGGCTTCATCCACATCAACGAGTATCGTCCGGCGGCCACTCAAAGCAGCCATCGCCCCGATTCCACTCCCCATCATCCCGCAGCCAACGATTACAACCGCATCCCTCATCTTATGCTCACCCCTCTGCCTCATTGGGATAGATAACAACCTTGATTGCGTGATCTCTTCTGTTTACAAATGTATCCAGAGCATCTTCAAAGCACTCGAGTGGAAAACGGTGCGTGATAAAATCACGCACATCCACCTGCCTTGCAGACATCATCGCCAGCGCCGCCTTGGACGTATTGGGGTTGGCCTTGGACCCTGTAATACATATTTCATTGTATGCAATATACTTAAAGGGCACCTCCTCCCGAACCTCATCTTTTGCGACACCAATCAAGCTGATACTGCCTCCCCGGCGGGCCATATATATCGCCTGCACCAAAGTACCTGGCGCACCCGAACATTCCAAAACCGTATCCGACCCAATATTTTTGGTAATACGTCGGACTGCCTTTACCGGATCCTCTATTTGAATATCCACAATGATGTCCGCCCCCAGTCTGGCTGCCGCTTCCAGTCGGCTCCCTCTGCCAACCACAATCACTCTGGCGGCTCCTTTCGCCTTAGCTACTCGCATTGCACAAAGTCCGATAGGGCCTGGGCCGATAACAACTACAGTACTCCCTGGCTGAATGCCGACCAATTCCACTCCATGCAAAGCTACCCCCAGTGTGTCATTCATCGCTCCTTCGGCAAATGACAAGTTATCTGGCATTTTTGTCAGAGACCGGGGATTATACACCTGATATTGTGCATAGGCTCCTGGTGTAATAAAACCATAGTGCCTATGTCCGCTTGCTGCGTTTCCATAGTTCAAGCACAGATTATAGCTGCCCTTCATGCAGTTTTCACAATGGCCGCATCCACAGTGAGCCTCCCCCGCGACCCGATCACCAACCGCAAAGCCGGTAACACGACTCCCAAGTTTGACCACCTCTCCCGCCCATTCGTGTCCCGCAATGAAAGGGTATGCGGGAGGCCATTGACCCGCAAGCTTACCGCTAAAAATCTCAGGGTCACTGCCGCAAATTGCAACTGCACGAATTTTGCAGAGAACCTCATCTTCAGCCGGATCCGGAATCATCACATTTTGCAGCGCATACTTACCCGGTTCCGTCATCACAACCGCACGCATATTTCCAATTTCCTGTTTCATAATGTCAATTCCTTCCCTCATTTATTCTTGGTTTGGAATAACCACTGTTCTTCCCAGTGTTTTACCGGTGCGCAGATCATTCAGTGCTTCCACAATCCTATCAAGCGGATATGTTTTGTAGATATAGGGTCTAATTGCTCCGGACTCAACGAGTTTAATCGCCTCCCGCAATTCTTCCCGCGTGGATCCACGGATTCCGATTATTTCTTTTTCGTTGATAACAAGATCCATATAGTTAGCAGTAAGTTTTGGCTCATTGTAGCCTACTACGATAACTTTTCCTCCCCTGCACAGCAGGCTCAGTGCTTGGTCGACAGAGCCTTCCGATCCGATATTATCAATAACAACATCGCACAACGCGCCTTCTGTAAAACGTTCCACTGCCTCCTTCACACAAGTTCTTTCTGTATTCACAGTGAAGTCAGCGCCAAAAGTTCGGGCAAGATCCAATTTTGACTCTTTTCGGCTGGTGACAATTACCGTAGCACCCAAATACTTGGCGATTTGGATGCCCTGCATCCCCAAGCCGCCAACGCCAGTGATGCATACGACAGTTCCTTTCGAAACCTGACCGCAGTGCATGGCATGATACATACATGCTACTGCATCCGGGACCACTGCCGCCATTTCCGGGGGAACGCTTTTTGAAATAGGGAAAACACATTCAGCAGGAATGGTGCAATACTGTGCCTGTCCGCCGTCTCTCTCAAATCCCAGTCGGATCCGGTTCTCGCACAAATTTCCCCGTCCGCTACGACAATACCGGCAACTTCCGCAAAGCATGTCAATTCCCGCTACGAACCGGGTCCCGATTTCAAATTCGGTTACACCCTCGCCCAGTACAGCAATTTCTCCGCATATTTCATGCCCAGGAGTATAAGGGAGATGAACAGAGTCAATCATTCCATCTCCGATATGAAGATCAGATGCGCATAAGCCGCAGGCCAAGATCTTTGCCAGGACCTCCCCAGCGCCAGGTTGGGGAAGCGGCAATTCTTCCAAGGAAAGAGGCTGATGAAACTTATGTAATACCGCCGCTTTCATAATTCGTTACCCCCGGATCAGGGCAACAACCCGAGTGGGAGACCCCTCAGACCCAACCAAGCGCAATGGAAGCGCTATGATATCAAAGTTTTTCCCCAATACGGCTCCTAGATTAGTCAGGTGTTCAATATTCAGGCAGCCATTTCCCAGCAGGATCTTATGAACCATGAATTCTTCAGGCTTTACATGGTCACATTTTGCCGCAATTTCCTGAAAGAAATCGTACCCCGCCATCTTCGCGCCATGATCCACCAGCCACTGTGCAGCATCTTCACCAAGATAAGGAGAATCAAACCAATACTCCTGCGTTCCAAACTTTTTATCCGACCAGCCAGTATACAGCAGTACGATCATCCCGTTTTCCATTCTGTCTGCGTAAGGCTCCAGCATCTGCGCAGTAACCGGTTCATTAGGTTTCACTGCGCTGCAGTCAATACAAATTGCCTTTCCAATAAAATAATCCAAAGGCAAATTCTCAATGGTCTCTCCATCCGGAATCAGATGACGGGGGGCATCCAAATGAGTGCCGCTATGAATCCCTTCCTGAAAGAAACCGACCTGAATGCCATCCTTCCTTGCATCCTTGTAAAGCCTGAACTCCACCGGAGGCAGCATATTAACGTTTGCGGGTGGAATTGACATATGCGTGGTGATCGGAAGTGTAAGATCAATGAGAGACTTATATGTAATCGACATAATTCTATTCCTTTCTTTTACTTCTTGGATACATATTTTTGGGTGTCAATGGAGACGGCAAGGAGAATAATCGCTCCCTTGATGATGTACTGCAAATACGGGTTCACGCTTAAATATACAAGACCGTAACTGATAAGCTGGAAAATCAGAACCCCAATGACCACTCCTCCTACAGTGCCGACTCCGCCCCGCATGGAAACGCCGCCGGCAACACAAGCCGCAATCGCATCACATTCATAACCCGCACCAAGTGTGTTAGCAGCGCTTCCTGTCCGCGCCGCCTCCAAGGAGCCTCCAAGTCCGTACATCAAGCCGGCAATCAAATAAATTAGCATCATATTCTTTGTTATATTGATTCCCGAAACCGCTGATGCATCAGAATTTCCGCCTATTGCAAACATGTTTCGGCCTAGTACGGTCTTATTCCAAATAAACCAAATCACAGCTACCGCAATTGCAGCATAGATAATCAAATAAGGCAGTTCAAAGCTTCCAATAACAAAGCGTCCCTGCGCTAATTTTTTGTATGCTTCATTCAACCCGCCTATAGGAGAAGAGTTGTTGACCACATCAAAGTAGATCGATTGCACGCCAAACAGCACAAGTTGGAAAGCAAGCGAGGCAATGAAAGGGGCTACCTTCAGCTTGGATACAAAAAAGCATTGCGCCATTGAAAACAGTGCGCATAGCACCATGGCTCCCGCAATGGGAAGCCAAACCGGAAGATCCGGCATGTTGGCGAAAATACGTCTGGAATAATCGCTGGCCTGAAGTAGGGAAGCAGCCAGAATACCGGCCATACCGACCGATCTGCCCAATGACAAGTCTGTATTTCCCAATACGATTATCCCTGCCACACCCAACGCAAGGATTACACGCGTAGATGCCTGGCTTAAAATAAAAGTCAGGTTTTTCAGAGTCAAAAGAGACGGGTCAATAAAAACCATAACGGCAAAAATGCAAACAAGAACAATATAAATTGCGTAATCCATTGAAAATTGCGCAATCTTTTTTCCTGATATTCTTCTTTCAGACAATCGATTCATAGTCATACCTCTTAAACATACTTTGCGCACAACCGCATTATTTCTTCTTGGCCGGTCATTTTCGCATCCACAATTCCCGCGACTCTTCCATTGCTCATTACCAGGATCCTGTCAGATACACCAATCAGTTCAGGCATTTCTGAAGAGATGAATATCACAGAATGTCCTTCGCTGGCCAATGTGTTGATCTTCTGATAGATCTCGTATTTGGAACCTACATCAATGCCTCTGGTTGGCTCATCCATCATCAGAATTTCCGGATTGTCCAGCAGCCATCGTCCAATAATTACTTTTTGCTGGTTTCCACCGGAGAGTGTACCAATCCGCGTTTTTTGTGATGGTGTTTTGACATTCATGCTTTGGATCACATGGTCAGTCGCACGCTTTATCTGCTTATCTTGGAGTATTCTCATCCGATTACGGTAACTGCGAAGAGAAACGACAACAGTATTGAACGAAACCGAGAGCCCTGGGAAAATCCCCGTCTTACGGCGCTCTTCGGTAATCAGTGCCAACCCACTCTGGATGGAGCCTTGGGGCGTATGCACCCGGAGAGGTTTTCCATCTTTCAATATTTCCCCACTTCCAAAGCGGCGTAATCCAAATATTGTCTCAACAATTTCCGTGCGGCGTGCCCCAACCAAGCCAGCAATACCCAGAATTTCTCCCCGGTGCAGTTCAAACGAAACATCTTTGCAGGAAGGTTGATAGAACCCCGTCAGATTCCGGACGCTTAATACTACTTCTTCTGTGGGCGAATTTGTTTTGACTGGGAATCGATCTGTCAATTCCCGGCCGACCATCATGCGAATGATCTCATCAATCGTTAATTCCGATCCCGGCTTTGTACCAATAAGTCTTCCATCTCTCATTACTGTAACATAATCCGAAATCTGCAGGATTTCCTCCATTTTATGAGAGATATATATGATTCCGCAGCCTCGCGCAGTCAAGGTGTTTAGGATACGAAAAAGATGAGCAACCTCCCGTTCGGTAAGCGAGGATGTCGGTTCGTCCAAAACGATTATCTTTGCGTTACAGGAGACGGCTCTCGCAATCTCCACCATTTGACATTCAGAAACAGAAAGTTTTCCGATCCGTTCCCGCGGATCCAGATGAATATCCAAATTCTCGAACAGCTTCAGCGTATCTTGGTACATCTTCTTCTTATCGACCAACATCATTGCCGTTCTGGGGAACCTCCCTAGCCAGATGTTCTCCATTATGCTCATTCCCTGAACCTGGTTCAATTCCTGGTGAACCATTGACACGCCTCCGTCAAGGGCCTGTCGCGGGTTTTCAAAATTAACCGGTTCTCCGCTGATTCGCACCTCACCAGCATCTTTTTTGTAAATGCCAAACAGGCATTTCATCAGGGTAGATTTACCGGCGCCATTTTCCCCCATCAACGCGTGAATTTTACCAGCATAAACTAAAAAATCGACCCCACAGAGCGCTTGGACACCAGGAAATGCTTTACTGATGCCTTGCATTTCCAACAAAACCGCTTCGTTTGGCATAGCGACCTCCATTTCATTTTTGCAAAGAATAGGCAACCTCTAAAAACCGTTTTTTGCGTTTTGGGCAAGAGATTTTGTACTATCAAAAGTTTCTAAAATCCCGGAATACTTGATGTATTGCGCATATTTAGAAACGCATTGATGGGAGCAAAAGATCCGCCTAAGACCAAAAGGGCAGTTTTCAGAGGTGTCCAATAATGCGGCGCCGCAAAAAGCGGCGCCACTCTGTGACTGATTAGTTCAGAATACTGGCGTAAATGTCCTCGGCAGTTTGCAGATTGTCAGCGTCAATGGGAATATAGGACACACGGATATCCCGCATACTTCCGAACTCGCCTTCCACATTCGTCAGAACATCAGCGCCCGTCGCCAGGTTATAGCACATGCGGTAAATGCAGCGGCCTTCCTTGGCAGCATCGGACAAAATAGAACCGATAATCTCGCCGCTCTCAATGTGGGGGAGGACTTCAGGCAAAGCGTTGATTCCAACAATGCCACATTTCATGTTAGCACCTTTCAGCGCTTCATATGCACCCAGTGTCATTGCGTCACTGTTGGTCAGTACCATCTCAACCCCTTCTCCGTACTTTCCAATCCACGCATCCATAACTTCCTTTGCTTCCACAGTCTTGAACTGGCCGGTCTGCACATCCAGCAGTTCAACGTTTGCACCCAGCTCTGCCAGCGTATCCTGATTTGCCTGTGTCCTCGCTTCCGCATCAGGGTGGCCAGGAGTGCCTTTGATAATCACATACTGCATGATCCCATCGCCGTTCTTATCCAACTCGGGGTTTTTCTGGAACGCCTTCCACGCCATCTCAGCCTGCATCTGTCCAGACTGCTCAGGGGTAGTCCCAACATAGTAGCAGTCATCGTAGCTCATCAGATCCTCTTCAGAAGGACAGCGATTAAAGAACACCACAGGAATCCCTGCATCACGTACTTTTTCAATGAGGATGCCTGCCGATTCCGTTGCCACAGCATTGATAGCAATGGCATCAACACCCTGCTGAATCAGATTATCCAACTGTTCAACCTGTTTAGACTGGTCATTCTGCGCGTCAACCATCAGAAGTTCAGCGTTATCTCCGCATTCATTGGTTATACTGTTGCGGATGTAAGTGACATAGGCATTGGTATAATCGAAGATCATTACACCGATTTTGGGCTTCTGGGCAGCGTCCGTTTTCGCAGCGTCTCCAGTACCGCTGCTTTCAGCAGGCTTCGTGTCATCCGTGGCCGGTTCATTGGACTTACAGCCTGCAAATACGCAGAAAATAAGCGCAAAAACCAGCAGCATTGCGATTAGCTTTTTCATATTTTGTTCCTCCATTTTTTATTTGAAAATGGCAAATGCACCATTTCCCTACAGTTATACAGTCATGCCGCCATCGACAACAATATTGGCTCCCGTCATAAATTCAACGCCTTCCCCAGCCGCGAATACAATTGCTTTGGCAACCTCTTCTGCCGTTCCAAGCCGACCCATTGGCTGCCGTTCAACAAATTGTTTCATTGCCAATTCGGGATCTTCAGCCGCATCCACTCTGCGTTGGAAGGAAGGCGAATATACCGTTCCAGGGCAAACACAGTTTACCCGGATTCCATCAGCCACGTATTCAGCAGCTATTGATCGGGACAATGCAAGAACAGCTCCTTTTGTGGCACTATAGATTGCCCGGTTTTTAACGCCCTTTATAGCAACCGTCGATGCCACATTTACGATCGCCCCTTTCGTGCTGCGAAGGTAGGGCATCGCCAGCCGGCACATTAAAAACACACTTTTTGCATTCGTGTCCATCGCGATTTGCCAATCTTCTACAGAAGCGCTTTCCACGTTGCCTCCGGTAACAACGCCGGCCGCATTGACCAGAACATCAATTCGCCCAAACACTTCCACAGCACATTTAACGATTTTCTCGCAATCAGCCTCCTTTCCGACATCTCCCTGAACAAAAATCGCATGGCCTCCTACCTCGTTGATCCGGTCGCAGGTTCTCATGGCAGAATTTGACAAAGAGTTTACAACCACATTTGCTCCTGCCTGGGAAAACAGGAAAGCGGCCTCCCTTCCCATCCCCGCACCAGATCCTGTAATAAGCACTGTTTTGTTTTGATACGCATTCATAGGTGTCACCCCTCTCGTTTTTAAAATATAGCACAGATTACCGGCGCATGCAACCAAAAATGAGCCAGTTATTGTCTTATTTTAGGACATTCTTACAAAAAATTCCAATATTAAAAAAGCGCTGGAATTTTTTGCTTTATTTTGATATAATATGTATTGCCTTGCCGCAGGAACAAACTCGCGTAGAATTGAAGATTGGAGGAAAACATCGTGAAAATGAATGTTCTGGCGTTTGTGCCATACGAAGCTATGCGTACAACTGTCCGTGATGCGCAAAAAAACTATCCAGATTTGTCGATCGATATTGTTGTCGGTACATATGATGATTACCTAGAAAAAAGTGATAGCATTGACCTGTGCCAATATTCCTGCGTTTTTGCCCGAGGCTATACAGCGCAAATGTTGAAAAAAATATCCATCATTCCTGTATCCGAAATCAAAGTATCCCTTTACGATATGCTCCGAGTCATTACCATGGCCAGGCTCCGCAACGTCCCATTTGCGATTCTTGCATCCTCCAACATATTGGAAACTGCTCATCAGATCATTGATATTCTGCAATATCACGATATTTTTACCTATGACATTGAAAGCGAAGAAGATGCGGAACGCCGTTTGGCGGAGTTAACCAAGCAGGGGATCCATCTGATTGTTGGTGATGTTTACGCTGTAAATGCCGCGCAAAAGGTCAACATCCCCTCAATTTTGATTACTTCCAGCCGTACAAGCATTGACGATACCATTCAGGATGCAATCAACAACCGAAAGCAGCACCTGCAAATATATGAGAAGTTGGATTTAATATCGGAAGTGATGCGAAATGATGTTTCTTCCATTGTCGTCTTTGACCGTGATCAAAAAATCGTTCTTTCCAATCTGACCGGGCTACAGGTTACTTATCGTCAACTGGAGAAACAGCTTTGCAAAATGTTGAATAATCTGGTCACATCCAAAGAACCCGTATACTGCGCTAGCCGCATTGATGGAACAGTACTTCGAATCAATGGACACATTTTGAATTTAGACACGCCTTACTACGCTTTTTATATTCAGGCAGCTCCTACGCCTCATCCTGCATCAAGTTCAGGGATTCGGGTCGTATATCCTTCCGAGGAAAACCATCTAAATATTACAGACAGAATCTTCGAAATACCACAAAAGTACTTAAACGCTGGATCCGCCAAGCTTTCTCCCAATTCTCCCACGGTCATTATTGGAGGAATTGGATCAGGAAAGGAGCTGCTAGCTAATTATCTTTGGTGTACAGGGCCCTTTCAGGACGTACCCTTAATTACAATCGATTGCACCGCACTGAACCGGAGTGCTCTTGAAGCCTGCATTTCCAATCCGGACTCTCCCCTGTATGACAAGCAGATCGTTTTACTAATCAAAAACCTGCATTTTCTTTCTATCGAATGTCAGCAGCTATTGTGTCAATTCTTAGAAGATTCTTCCTTTTCTGCCCAGAATCCATTGATTGTAACGTTAACCGAAAGTCCCAATACTCTGTTCACCCAGCACAAGTTGTTATTCCGACTGTGTGACTATTTGATTGGAACACATTTGTATATCGAGAATCTGAATCAGCAGCCCGAGGAAATAGCATCCCTTGCGGATAAGTTGATCAACAAATATAACATGGAATTCGGTCAGGAAGTCATCGGTCTGATGCCTGATGCCTTGAAGGCATTGCAGAATTTTCATTGGAACTCCAACATAAACCAATTGAAATCCGTTATCCGTCAGCTTGTCAGCACATCTTCGCAGCATTACATTTCTCCGGAACAGGTAAAAGCAATTTTAGATACAATGCCCCCCTCCTGTAGTTTACCACAGGGATTTGACATGACCGGTACTATGGAAGAAATAGAAGAAAGAATCATTCTGTCCGTTCTTCAGGATGAAAATATGAACTATACGTCCGCCGCAAAACGGCTGGGTATCTCTCGTTCCACGCTCTACCGCAAATTGAAAAACGGAAGAAACCTCCTGAGCTTAAAGTGATCGTAAATTGCAAGTGCAAGTTGGACACCCGCATGAATAAAATTTGTTCGGCGTAAGCTGGACTTGCCTACCGCACAGCAAGCACGACTGGAACTGTCAAGGATGCCGCAGGCAAGGCGGAGCCGGTTCCTTGACAGGTTCAGGCGGGTTTGCTACCTGCCGCGTATACCCGGTCAAGGAACAAGTCAAAGAGCTCTTCCAGCGTTGCGTAGTTCAGCTTTTTCCTAGGGCGTGCGTTCAGCTCATCTGCCGCTGACAGAACATACTCAGCCGAGTAATTCCGCATGGACGTACCCTTGGGAACAAACACCCGGAACAATCTATTGTGACGTTCGTTCTGTGCCCGCTCCCACGAAGTATAGGGGTGGTGGGCGAAAAAGACTTCGGCGTCCCAGTTTTCGCACTGGGCAAAGTCAGCAAACTCGGAGCCGTTGTCAACGGTAATGGTTTTGAACATTTGGACGAAGCGGTCTCCGTATTCCGCTTTCAGTATCTTCATGGCAGCCGTGACCGCCTCGCTGGTTTTGCCCGGAATCAGGAAAGCTATGTAATGTCTACTGACCAGCCCAAAATCTATTGCGCCACAGGACATTTCTCACCATATATGCTATAATAGGTGCAAGGGAAACAGCAAAAGCGGGCAAAACCCTTGCACATGGAGGGAATGGGTATGTATCGGTACAGCAACGGACAGATCAGTCTGTCAGATTTTCAGCAACCAATGGGTATGTGCCTGCGGGAAGACAACCGCTGGGTGAAGAAAGCGCAGAGCGTCCCATGGGACAAGCTTGAGGCAAAGTACGCGGATCTGTTTCCTTCCGAGACCGGGAATGTGGCCAAGCCGCTTCAGTTGGCGTTGGGTGCTTGTCTCATCCAGAGGGAGTACGGGTATTCCGATGTGGAAACTGTTTTGCAGATCCAGGAGAACCCATATTTGCAGTATTTCTGCGGGTACGCGGGCTATGACGACAGCAAACCGCCCTTCGATGCGTCCTCTATGGTGCATTTCCGAAAACGCCTGACGCCGGAAATTCTGGCTCAGATCAATGAAATGGTCATCCAAGAAGCACAGAAAATAGAAGATAGCGATAACTAGGGCCTACTGAAAAATATAAATAGTTCCCCCGTGCAGCCACAAAATCAACCACAAAGGCGATTTCTGAAAAAAGCGCAAAAGCCACCTTGCCAGAGCGTGGGCGGCATTCATGGCTAAGAGGATCAGGGCTGCTTCGGTCTTGGCGGTTTCGTCCAGTTTGGCAGCAATCAAATCCAATCCAAAGCGGCGTTTGGCATTCCCATTTCTTCCCTCAACTGCATTGCGGTCACAGGCATCTTTGTACATTTGCCGCTTCTGCTTCCTGTCGGTCTCTCCGGTTTTGGGGCGGCCCAGCGCAGGGTCTGTCAGACGGATGCCCCTTTCCTTGCAGAACGCTCGATTCGCACGGGTCTGGTAAATCTTATCAGCAAGAACTGCTTCGGGATAACAGTCGAATTTTCTGCGATAATCCTCGACCACCGCAGTCAGGTCGCAACCCTCGTTGAAATTACTCCAGCAGGTCTGTTCCAAAAAGGTGAAGCCATCCACCACGGAAAGGTGCAGTTTTTGACCAAATTCCGTAGGATTCGGACGCTTTCCACGTTGAATCGAGCGAACGTGCGGCTGCTCCAGACTGACGATCCTGTTCTCACATGTGTGGGTATGGCTGTCATACATCTGCTTCTGCTGTGCATACACAAGAGGAATCACCTCCAGCCGCCTGTGCAGCCAAGCCGGAAACCGTGTTTTGTAGTCGGGAACCAATGATTTCAATTCTTCCAGTCGCTTTGCAGCCGGCTCAGTATACCGAAGCTGGTCTCCAATGGCAGCTCTGCATTTCGTCTCTGTCCACTTTTTGCTTTTTGCCAGGGAAAGATAGGATTTTCTTGCTGCTTTCGGGGAATAGGGCAGCTTATGGCCCTTGTGTGGTATTTTTTCCAAAGAATGTCCACGGCGGTTTCCAGATGTTCACGGGATTTGTTCAGCAGGTCAATGTCGGTTGGGTGCTTGATATCAGCAGGAGCCATGGTGGCATCCATTATGAGCTTATACTATTTCCTGATTAAAATCTTTGATTTTAATCAGGAAGGCATCGCCTAATGGCGCTGCCAGTTTTGTGATTTATAAGGAAAGAAATCACAAAACAAGTCTCATATGAACTCCTTGCCCTTCGGGCAATTAAAATCTTTTCTAAAGATTTTAATTGGAGTTCAGTATCAGAATGGCGTGGTTCTCGTCTCGGGTGAATTCGTTGAAAATGTCCATGACCTCGTCCCGGACGACCGGGTCGAGGCCGCTGGTGGCTTCGTCCAGAATCAGAAGCCTTGGGTGGTGGGACAGGGCGACGGCAATGCCCAGCTTCATTTTCATGCCCCTGGAAAACTCCTTGAATTTTTTGTCCGCGGGGACAGCAAGACGGGTCAGATAGTCGGTAAAAACCGCATCGTCCCAGCTGCGGTAAATGCCCTGCATGATTTTCCTGATCTGCCGGGCGGTGAGACAGGCGGAGATGCCCACCTCGTCCAGAACCACGCCGATCTCTTCTTTGGAAAGACACAGATTTTCCCGGTTGTCCCGGCCCAAAATGGTGATGGTGCCGCCGTCCCGGGAGACGGTATTGAGAATGAGCTTGATGGTGGTGCTTTTTCCCGCGCCGTTTTCCCCCACAAGCCCCATGATGCAGCCCCAAGGCAGGGTCAGGTTCAGATGATCCAGGGAAAAACCGGCGTAATGCTTGGTTAAATCCCGTATTTCCAATGCGTTCATGTTCAATCCTCCATGGCAAATTTGACCATATCCAGAACTTCCTGCTCACTCAGGCCGACGGACTGGGAAAGGCGGACGATCTGGTCAATGTGATTTTCGATGTTTTTCAGGGTCTCCTCCCGGAGCAGCTCCACATTTTTGGGAGCCACGAAGCAGCCCTTGGCGGCGATGGTGTAGATGAAGCCCTCTTTTTCCAGCTCGTCGTAGGCGCGCTTGGTGGTGATCACGCTGATGCGTAAATCCTTGGCAAGATTCCGGATGGAGGGCAGGGCTTCATGCTCCTGAAGCTCGCCGCTGATGATCTGGGCTTTGATCTGGGAGTAGATCTGGTCGTAAATGGGAAGGCTACACTTGTTGTCGATCAATACGGTCACGTTGGCACCTCATTTCTGTTACAACTGTATATGTGCAGTATATACAGATATAACAGATTTGTCAAGTATCTGAGCAAAAAATATCCCAGCCTGAAAGGCTGGGATATCAGAATATTTACAGAACTTTCGAGAGGAAATCCTGCAAGCGGGGATTCTGGGGATTGCCGAAAAGCTGGGCAGGGGAGCCTTGCTCCAGGACTTTTCCGTCGTCCATGAACAGCACCCGGTTGCCCACCTCCCGGGCAAAGCCCATTTCGTGGGTGACGACCACCATGGTCATGCCGCTTTCCGCCAGTTCCTTCATGACGGCGAGAACCTCGCCCACCATTTCCGGGTCAAGGGCGGAGGTGGGCTCGTCGAAAAGCATGACCTTGGGATTCATGGCCAGCGCCCGGACGATGGCAATTCTCTGCTTCTGGCCGCCGGAGAGCTGATTGGGGTAGGCGTCCGCCTTTTCTTCCAGACTGACCCGGCGCAGCAGCTGGGTGGCCTTGTCGTCCGCCTCCGCCTGGGTCATCAGGCCGGTGCGCACGGGGGCGAGGGTGATATTTTTCCGGATGGTCATGTTGGGGAAGAGGTTAAAGTGCTGGAACACCATGCCCATTTTCCGGCGAACCAGGTCGATATTGGTCTTGGGGTCGGTGATGACCTCGCCGTCAAAGGTGATGGTGCCGGAGGTGGGTTCCTCCAGCAGGTTCAGACTGCGCAGGAACGTGGATTTGCCGGAGCCGGAGGGGCCGATGATGACCATTTTATCCCCGGGGTAGATGTGTTCGGAGATGTCCTTGAGAACCAGATGGTCGCCGAAGGATTTGCTCAGATGCTTAACGTCGATCACTTTGACGCAGCCTCCTTTCCAGTAAACTTTGCAGCCAGCTGAATACCATTACCAGCACAAGATAGATGCAGGCGATGCCGATGAGGGGGAACATCTGCTCGTAGGTTCGGCCGTAAATGGCCTGGGCGGCGTAGACCATTTCCTTGCCGCCGATGACGGTGATCAGGGAGGTGTCCTTCAGCAGCATGATGAACTCGTTGCCGAGCGCCGGTAAAATGGCCTTGAAGGCCTGGGGAATGACGATCAGACGCATGGTGTCGATGTAGCCGAGGCCAAGGCTCCGTCCCGCTTCGGCCTGACCGGGGTCAAGAGACATGAGGCCGCCCCGGATGATCTCGGAGACGTAAGCGCCGGAGTTGATGCCCAGGGTCAGGGCGCCCACCATGGTGTAGTTCCGGGAGAAGGAGAAGATCACGAAGCCCATGATCAGCAGCTGCACCATCATGGGCGTGCCGCGGATGACGGTGACGTATACCTTGCAGATGCCGTTGAACAGACCGAGAATGGGATTTCTGTGCCCCGTCCGCTGCTGGTCGTGGGCGGTTCGGATCACGGCCACCAGAATGCCGAGAAGAATGCCCAGGGTCAGCGCCAGAGCCGTGACCAGCAGGGTGGTGCCGACGCCGTTCAAGTACTGCTTCCACCGGTTGCCGTCAATAAACGCCTGGTAGAATTTGACGTAGAATTCCTGCCAGAAGGATGCGGTGCCGTCCCGCATCAGAGGTTTCCAAAGTTCGTAAAGTTCCACAGCTTCACCTTCTCATTAAAATGTGTGCTATACGCAGAAAATCGGCCTCCCCCCGGGAAGGACGGTTTTCCGAATACAACGAAACGTCGCCAAGGGCGGCCTGAGCCGCCCTTGGCTAAGCAGGTTACATTATTCGGCGGTGATGTACTTGTCAACGATGGCCTGAACGGTGCCGTCGGCGGTCAGCTCGGCCAGCGCCTGGTTGATGGCGTCAAGCAGGGCGGTGTTGTCCTTGTTCACGCCGATGGCGTAGTTCTCGGTGACGTACTCGGTGTCCAGAATGGTCAGACCGGCGTTGGCGGCCACAAAGGCTTCGGCGGGAGCGGAGTCGATGACCACGCAGTCAACCTGACCGTTCAGCAGAGCCTGCACGGCGGAAGCGCCGTTGTCATAGGCGGTGACATGATCGTCGCCGTAATCACCGGAGGTGTAAATGTAGCCGGTGGTGCCGCGCTGGGTGCCGATCATCTTCTCGCCCAGGTTGTCCAGGGTCACGTCGGAGCCTTCCTTGACGATGACCACCTGCACGCCGGTGGCGTAGCTGTCGGAGAAGTTCATGATCAGCTGCCGATCCTCGGTGACGGTGACACCGGCCATAACGATGTCGGACTTGTTCTGCTGCACAGCCAGCAGAGCGGCGTCGAAGTCCATATCGTCCACGACCAGCTCCAGACCCAGCTTCCCGGCGATGGCGCCGGCGACCTCAACGTCGATGCCCTCGAAGCTGCCGTCGTCGGCAACCATCTCATAGGGAGGGAAGGCGGCGTTGGTGGACATGATCAGCTTGCCGGCTTCGACGGTCTTCAGCTCGGAAGCGGCGGTCGCGGCGGCTGTGGTCTCAGCG
>ERZ791802.1392-NODE-1392-length-18587-cov-3.942046_pt1 | contig 18587 bp, 10 predicted proteins | sample MGYA00510308_ERZ791802 | MGnify/ENA primary metagenome ERZ791802 (study PRJEB30046, sample SAMN00792028) | human gut metagenome | study: EMG produced TPA metagenomics assembly of the A metagenome-wide association study of gut microbiota in type 2...
TGTAGAAAGCTCTTATGAAATTCCTGTCTTCTTTTTTGACATCAAAAAAACGGTAAAAGTGGGGAGATAAAAGATTCAATCGTCCGACTCCATTTGTTCCTGTTCCAATCCACAGATTTTGCATATTGTCAATGAATATGGCTTTTATGATTGATTTCTCAAGATATTCGTTTTCGTCTGTGGCCAACTTTTCTATTCTATAGCTTTGTTTCTGATAGGTTAGGGTTAAAATCCCTGCATTCTCTGTACCGATTAGGAATGTATCTTCGCTTTGTTTTCTAATGGTATGAATACGTTCCAATTGTTGGTATGAGGTTAGTATCTTTTCTATTTGATGTGTATCTCTATGATACAAAAATAATCCTTCATATCCTCCTAACAATAAATGTTTGTCATCTAAAGTTTCTATGGCAAAAATGGATGAAGTAATATTGGGCAATTTTTGGGGAAGAATATGTGAATGGGATGGAGGTGTATTGTTGGGATTTAGGGTGTAGAGCCCTATAGTGGTACCTAATATCATTTCATCTTTTGAATTCCTGTATATGGCACGAACATTAGTCATTTCTTCGAAATTAGATACGATGGGAGTGATTCGGAGCTCTCTATTTTCTGGTGAGTAATTTAATTTATATACTCCACAGCCTGTGCCTGCCCATAGGTTATGCTCATTATCTTCATATATTGAATATATATTATTATCTAAGGGATTTTCGCTAAATTTGAATTTGGAAAATTCTTCCAGATCATAATTATATAAATTTAATCCTCCACCTTCGGTTCCTATCCATAGATTTTCGGCAGAATCCAAATATATGGAGAGAATACGATTGTCGCTGATAGATTTTGGATTGGTATCGTCAAACCTATAGGTTTTGAATGTATATCCATCGTAGCGCAGTAAACCGTCATAAGTAGCGATCCAAATAAAACCATATCGATCTTGGGCAATGGAACTGATGTCATGTTGTGAGAGCCCTTGATTCATAGATAGAATTTCCAGACGATATTTAAAACTAAAATCGGATGCTAATGCTTCTGACAGATTAGAAGCATATAGAAATATACTGAGTAATAAATAAAATGCCTTCATAAATATAGTAGATTATGAAACAAAGATAAAATATAATTTTAGATAAGAGTGAGAGTGCAATATAAAAAAGAGGCAGATGATACATGGAGAGCTAATGTGTTACAAATAGCGCAATGTAATGTGACCTAAAAGTGAAAAAACGGTCAAATATTGAACTTTGTTACATCCTTTTTAATCGTTGGTACATACGTGTTATTCGCCGATAATCTTTATCTTTATTTTTGTGACGTCTTTATCGAAAGATGTAGTTATGGCTATTAATACAAACCTTAAATTAGTAATTATGAATTTTAAAGAAAATTGCAAGAGGCTATTACTGTTTTCGTTGTTCTTGTTATTTGTTTCGGGTGTATCCGCTCAAATTCAAGTAACAGGAGTTGTTATTGATGAAGTGGACGAATCGCCACTGATTGGCGTTACTGTAATGGAAGTCGGGACTCAAAAAGGAGTCATCACCGATATGGATGGTAATTATTCTATTACTGTAAAAGATGAGAATTCAAGATTGTCTTTTACTTATATAGGTAAAGAGGCAAAGACTGTTCGGGTAGGTAATAGACGAAAAGTGGATGTTACTATGGGAGATCAGGCCAATGAACTAAATGAGTTGGTTGTAATTGGGTATGGTAGCGCAAAAAAGAGTGACCTGACAGGATCTGTTGCTTCTATGAAGGCATCTGCGATTGAGGAAAGTCGTTCTGCATCATTTACAAGTGCGCTGGCGGGTAAGATAGCGGGAGTTATGGCCATTCAGAATGGCGGTGATCCGGGAGCGGGTATCAATATTAAGATTCGTGGTGCCAGTTCTGTTAGTGCGGGTACTTCACCACTTTATGTAATAGATGGCGTACTGATGGAGAACTCACAAAGTGAAGTTTCTGGAGCAAGCAGAATGGGAGATACCTCATTGGATCCGATGGCGTTGATTAATCCCAACGACATTGCATCTATTGAAGTTTTAAAAGATGCTTCGGCTACAGCTATTTATGGTTCGCGTGGTGCCAATGGTGTTGTGATAATAACCACAAAATCAGGAACCAAAGATGGTTCTACGCAATTGAGCTTTTCCGCAGATGCTGGCTTTGATTTATTACCTCAGAAACGTACGTATGCACTTTCCGGGGCAGAATATGAAAATTATATGAGATTACGCTTTCCTCTGCCGGCTGACTTTGTTCCCGGTGAAAGTACGTTGGCTGGAAACACCGCACTTGGTTGGAATCCTGACGGAACGCCCAAAATAACTGGCATCAACAGGGTATGGCAGGATGAAATATTTCGTTTAGGAGTATCTCAGAATTATAATATATCACTCCGCGGTAGTTCTAAAAAGAATACCTATGCATTTTCTCTTGGGTATTATGATAAAACGGGTATTGTGAAGAACTCCGATATGAATCGTTTCTCGTATTCTATGAAGGCTGAAAGTACGGTAAATAACTACTTGAAGTTAGGAATGAATCTTTCAGGATCTGTGATGGTGAATAATGGGATTGTAAATGCTACAAACCAGACTCAATCTAACATTTTTACTCAAATGTTGATATTCAGGCCTAACATTACGGACCGTGAAATAGAGGATTCTACGGATGCGGATGATCCGGGAAGCTCTTGGAATAATCCGATAACGAATTTGAATTCTGTTCAAAGAACTGACGCGCGCAGGACTCAAGGTACTGCCTATGTCATTGTAACTCCTTCAAAGCATTGGACTCTCCGTTCCACTATCGGTGGGTACATGACTGATGCTAAAAGTAAGAACTTCTATCCTTCCACATCAGGTATGGGGCGTGTAGATAAGGGACGCGCCAGTCATGGCGTAGCCCGCACTACTAACTTGCTAAATGAGAATACATTAACTTTCATGAAAACCTTTAATGAAATACATGCAGTAAATGTATTGGGAGGTATTACTTTCCAGCGCACTATTTTTGATAATCTTACCACTACTACTACAGGCTTGGAGATAGAGAGTTTGGATGAAGAGAGCTTGAAGTTCGGAGCAAATATTTTACCGCCGGAAAATTCTTATTCTTATTATTCTCTGATGTCTTACTTAGGACGAATTAACTATACTTTAAAGAGTCGCTATTTATTCACTGCCAGTTTCCGTGCTGACGGCTCTTCCAAGTTTCCGAAAGGAAATAAATTCTCGTACTTCCCTTCCGGAGCTTTTGCCTGGAAGATGAATGAAGAAGCTTTCTTGAAAAATGTGAAGGAAATAGATCAGCTGAAATTGAGGCTAAGTTATGGTCGTACAGGTAATCAAAGCATCAATACATTGGCAGCTTTAGCAATGATGTCTAAAAAATACTATAGTTTTAATACGGCTCAAGGTACTACCGGTTCACCAATTATCAACATGGGCGTTATTCCTGGAACTATAGGCAGTGATAAACTGCGCTGGGAGACTACGGATCAATATAATGTAGGTGTCGACCTGTCTTTATTTAATAGTAGAGTGAATTTTACAGCCGACCTTTATTATAAATATACCACCGATTTACTTATCACTGAGCAGCTTCCGGGTATTTCAGGATATCAGAGTGTAGTGCGGAATATTGGTTCTGTAGTGAATAAGGGGCTTGAGTTGAATTTGGGAACCGTAAATATGAATACGAAGAATTTTACATGGACTTCTGACCTGAATATTTCATTCAATAAGAACAGAGTGAAGAATATAGGTAGTGGAGATCGTATTCCTATTACTCCTACAGCCATTATGCAGGGGCATTTCTTGGATGTCTTTTATGTTCGTGAAGGTTATCCTATCGGCGCTATGTTTGGATATAAGACTGATGGATTGTATCAGTGTCATGACTTTAGTGATTTCTATGATGCTAATGGTACTTTTATCTCTGATAAGGCTCAGCAGAAGGCCATCTATGACAATATAAAGGGAAATAATGGACAATTTACTTTGAGAGAGGGAGTTGTAAGTAGAGGAAATGCTGTAGAACCCGGTTATCTGAAGTTGAAGAAACAAGGAGAAGGGGATGTGATTACTTCGGATGATAAAGTATATCTTGGTTCCAATGAACCTAAGTTTTTTGGCGGATTTACCAATCGTTTCTCTTATAAAAATGTAGAATTATCTATTTTCCTGCAATTCTCTTATGGTAATAAACTATTCAATACTAATCATGCAATGCTGAGAGGATATAACAACTATAATATCGAACAGCAATATTATGATAATATGTGGACTATTGATAGACAGAACGCTCCCTTACACATCTATTCTGATAATATAGGAAGGCAAACTGCCACGGAACTGCAGGCTGAAGATGCTTCTTATCTGAAAATAAAAGAGATATCCTTCTCTTATCGTCTGCCTAAAAAAGCAATGAGGAATTTGGGGGTGAAAGGTGCTAAAGTATTTGTGTCAGGTATCAACCTGTTTACGTTTACAAAATATTCCTGGTATGACCCTGAATTCTCTTCTACTAACCCGTTAACTGGAGGATTGGATAAATATTCATATCCGACAGCACGTACATTTAATGCCGGATTCTCAATTGATTTATAATGAAGTACATCTTAATAACTATGAGTATGATGAAAAAAAATAAATATATTATTGCACTTTTATTACTCTCCAACTTATTTACTGGTTGTGAGATCGGATTCTTGGACAATGAGGCATTCTCTGATTTGACAAGAGAGGGATATTATGAAAAATTATCTGATTATGAGGCTGCTTTAGTAGGTTGTTATTATTATATATCCGGACGAGGAACCACGAAAGAGGGTACCTATGCGACAGGATTTCCTGTATTGGGAGAAGCTGGTACAGATGAGTGTTATATTGCAACGAATAAAGGTGCCAATTGGATATACGCCACTCAATTAGACCAGTATACTACACTTAATTCTGATAACTTAATTTGCCAGGAAGTATGGCTTAATAGTTATGCAGGAATTAATGCGACTAATGAAATTATAAGTCGCATAGACGAAATGAGTGAGGAAATACTAAATGCTACACCGCGTTATCGTGCAATTGCTGCCGAAGCTCGTTTTTTGCAAGCTTTGTGGTATTTTAATATGGTCAGAATATTTGGAGGAGTTCCGATTTTAACTACACCTTCAAGAAGCAGTAGTAACTATGAAGTGGATAGAAATTCTATAAAGGAAGTTTATGCGCATATTTTCACATTATTGGAATATGCAAAGCAGTTCTTGCCGGAAACTGTGTCACAATATGGTCGTGCCAAGAAGGCATCAGCTCATGCGCTTGCTGCAAAAGCAGCTTTGCATATAGCTTCATCTATGCAATTGCTGGCTCCTAAAATGACTGAACAGGTGAAGTTGGCAGGTATCAACTCATATGAGTGGAATTATACGGATCAATCAGGCAGGGAATACTCCAAGGATGAAACAATCAAGTATTATTATACTGTAGCACGTGATGAGGCGCGGACTGTGTTAGATATATTTGCTCCTAATTATCTGATGCCCAAATTTACAGATTGTTTTTATCCGAATGAAAGTTCTGATGAGATTCTTTTTGAGGCTGTATTGTCTACGGGATTAGCTAATGAAATGGGGGGCTGGTTTGGCTCGTTATTTGGTCCTATGGGACCTTCGGCAAAAGGTGGAGGACAACAGGTTATCTTCCCGGTTCAGCCTATTGTGAATGACAACTATACTTACACTATGACGGCTACGCAACCATGTGTTTCGGTTGATGATCGTTTTGCCTGGGCAATATCCACCTTCCAAATAACACAAGCTGGAGAAGTGAAAGCAATTGCTTTTGGACAACGTTATAAACAGTTCCAAATTGCTAAATTCCGCATCGATGTTCCCCCTTCATATAATCAGGATAGAACACCGGTTAATAATCCGATCTTGCGTGTTTCAGATATTTGTTTGGTATATGCAGAGGCTCAGGCTGAGTTAGATAATATAGAAGGTAAGGGGATTACAACAGATGCATTAGAGTTCTTGAATGTGGTGAGAAGAAGGGCAAAAGTAGTGGAATATACACCGACTTCCATATTGGAGGTACTTACTTACGAAGACCTGAAGAAACAAGGTAATAAAGAGATTAAGGGGTATGTAGCCACAAATCCTATTGAGCATTTCCGTCGGGCTATCTTGAACGAACGTATGTTGGAACTCCTGGGAGAAGGACATCGCTGGTTTGACTTGGTACGTATGGGGGTATTGAAAGAAGTGACGGAGCAATCCATCGATTATGCAAGAACCCGTCCGGGTGCCAATTTGAGTAATCCTAATATTCCAGTGCGCCATATTAGTGAGTTCCATATATTCAGACCTGTTCCTGCACGAGAAATATCTTTACATAAAGGGGCTTTGACTCAGAATGACGGGTATAATTAATTGAATTTTTGCCATGAAAATGAGAAATATAATTCCGCTGGTGACTGGAGGCACTTTGTTGGCTACTCTCTTTGGAGGTAGCACATTGCATGCGGCTACAAAGTCGAAACCTAATTTGGTATTAGTTTTGGTAGACGATATGGGATGGGGGGCTTTTGCCCCCAACCATGTCGATTTTACAGAGAAGGAGTTAAATCAAGAGTTTTGCAGAATACATGTCAAGGACTATACTGCCGAAGAGGCTTTTGAAGCAGCGCAAAAAGCGACTCCTTATCTGAATCGCTACTGTCAAGAGGGAGTTCGATTTACCAATGCCTATGTAACGGCCAATGTCAGTGCCCCTTCGCGTGCCGGGTTGTTAACATCTTCTTATCAGCAGCGATATGGATTATATATTATAAAAGAAGCAGAAACCGGAATTCCAACAACGGTACTTACTATGCCTCAGGTTATGAAAGATTATGGCTATGCGAACGGGGCTTTTGGAAAGTATCATAATGGAAAGGGGATGGATGAAATACATACCTGTTCTCCTGGACATCATCCTTTGGATCGGGGATTCGATTACTGGTTCGGGTTCAATAGTCATGGCACTTCTTATTATAATTCACCCATATTATTCCGAAACAGGGAAAACATTGCATGTGCGGAATATACTACTGATAAGTTTACAGAAGAAGCAGTTCAATTTATTAGGGGAAATGAAGGGAGCCCTAAACTTATATATTTAGCTTATAACGCCCTGCATGGCCCATTAGGAGCACCTGCACCGGATAAATATATGAGTCGTTTCCAATATAAATCGAAATTACTGAATACGTATGCTGCTTATACTGCAGCCATTGACGATGGAGTTGCAGCGGTGATGAAAGAGTTGGAGAAGATAGGAGAAATAGATAACACGATGTTGGTTTTTATATCTGATAATGGAGCTCCGGGAGGTGCTGCTGCCGTATTGCCAAAGAATGGTCCCTTCTCCGGTTTTAAGGGGCAGGCTTATGAAGGAGGGATACGTGTTCCTATGTTTATATGGTATGGAGACAAAATCAAACAGGGATATGTCTGTAATGAAATGGTTTCAGCAATGGATATATTTCCTACTTTTTTTGACGAAGCAGGTATTTCACTACCCAAACAGCAAGCGGTGGATGGCAAAAGTCTGATGCCTTTGTTGCATGGAACTTCAACGAAAGCTGTGCATGAGTATTTGGTTTGGATGTCTCAGCAGGCAGAAAATTGGGGAATGTATTCCTTGTCTGACCAGCAGACAGCCGAAGCTGCATTTATGGTGAGAAAAGGAGATTTTATGTTGCGATATATAATGGAAGAGGATACGTATTATTTGCATAATCTGAAAGAAGACCGTAAGGAAGGTGAGAACTTAATTGCTCAATACCCGGAGTTGACCCAAGAAATGAAGACTATTTTTAAAGATTGGTTTCAACAGATGATACCTCCTATCGGTTGGCGTCAACAGTTATGGCAAAATGTACAGTTCTGGATTCCTTCATTGCCCAAACCCTTGCCGGTGAAGCGTAAAACTAGCCATAAAAAGAAAACTAATATAGTAAAAACACTATGAAAGTATTTGACGGATATAAAAGTAAAATAATATTGGATTATGAAATTAACAAGTAAAATATACCTTCTGTTTATTGGATGCTTTGTTCCGGTGATAAACTATGGACAACAGTTGTATAAGCCTGCGCATTTTGAAAGCCCCCGTTCAATGCCGATACAATCTGTTCCGGTTAGTAAAACAATCAATGTAGTTGATTATGGAGCTTGTCCTGATGATAATAAAAATGACTGGCCGGCTATTTGCAGGGCGCTGGCTGAATGTGAACGAAGTGGTGGTGGAGTGAGAATATTATTTCCGAAGGGGATTTATCAGATAAAAGTAGGAGAACGGAAGAGTAAGTTAACTCATGCTTTTAGTTTGTCGAATGTCTCAGACTTCATAATTGAGGGTGATGGAGCTATTCTTATCTTAGAAAATCCGGATGTTGCGTTGATGACATTGAAGAATTGTCAGGCTGGTGTTATTAAAGGGCTGACCATTGATTATAAAACCTTGCCGTTTACTCAAGGAGCGGTAGTTGATGTAGATATAAATGGCAAAACATTTACTTTTCGGTCGGATGGAAAGGGTGGACGGCCTACAGATGATAATTTTGCGAAATCAAAAACAAAGTGGGGGGTTCTATTCGATCGTGAAAATAATAGATTGTTGAAAGATAAAGCTCCTAATCTGGTGCCAATAAGAGAAGTCTCTAATTTAGGTGATAAGAATTTGTTTCGCATCGTGACAACCCAAAATGTGATTGAACAAATAGCTGTAGACGATCCATTTGCGATGATTGCTCGCTATAATGGCTGCTCTACTTATAGTGTGAATCAGTGTCGTCAGATTACATTCCTGAATAATATACATTATGCCGGTCCGGCCGGCTCTTTTGGTTTGAGAGAGTCAACGGGCATAAGCATTGTGAATTGCAAGATACAACAAAAAGAAGATAGGCTTATCAGTCAGAATGCAGATTGTGTACACGTCACTCCATCTTATGAAGGCCCTTGGATTGAAGGTTGTCTGTTTGAGGGACAGATGGATGATGCAATTAATATAAAAACTGAACTGGTTTATATTCTAAAAGCTATTTCAGATAATCAGTTCTTAGTTAGCGCTAAATTGCGGGTAAATGACGAACTCTCGCTTTTCAATCCGCGGGAGGGACGTTTGATAGGTACTTGTAGGGTGTTAGAAGCTGTTCCGATGGATGATGCTACAAAAATTAAGATAGATGCCCGGTTTGAAAATCTACAGATAGGTAGAGATAAAACGAAAGATATGTTTTTTAACGATAGTAAGTCTAATGATAATTTTGTGATTAAAAATAATGTCTTTCGTAATTCCCGACGTTACGGAATGCTTATTCAAGCGAAGAATGGGATAATTGAAGGAAACATTCTGGAGAACCTCAGTACGGGAGCGATTACATTGCAAAACAGTGCATCCTGGCCGGAAGGCTTTGTTCCCCGGAATATTGTAATTGAAAATAATAAGATACGTAATGCGGGTTTCGACCGGTCATATTGGGCAGAAGGCAAAGATATTGCTCCAATACTCATCCGTACGACTACTGTCAATAAGAAACAAGCAGAATGGAAAGGTATCAGGAACATTCGGATAAAGGATAATGAAATAATAAGCAATAGTGACCACACTATATTTTTGAGTGGAGCTCAGGATATTGTGATAGAGAAGAATCGGAACGATGCCCAAAGTGATGCTCCGTACTATCAGGAAAACTGTGACAATGTGATTATTAAGTAGTTTACCTTAAAAACTGAACAATATGAAACAAGTGAATTTAATATCATCAGTAATATTAGCTTCTGTAGTAAGCAGCATGCCGGGAAATGTGATAGCACAGCAGAAGAAAAAAGAGAAACCTAATGTCATTTTTGTATTGACTGACCAGTGGCGCAAGCAAGCTTTGGGCTTTAAAGGTGAAGATCCCGTACAAACTCCTCATTTGGATGAATTTGCTTCGTGGGCGGTTTCTTTTGATAATGCTACCTCATGTCGTCCGGTATCAGGACCGGGCAGAGCCTGTTTATTTACTGGAAAGTATTCTATCAACAATGGGGTCTTTGCGAATAAAGTACCGTTGGCTACGGATGAAGAGTCGATGGGACGGGTTTTCAAAGCTGCCGGTTATGCAACTGCTTATATCGGTAAGTGGCATTTGAATGGAATGAATGATCATGTAACTGACTCTGTGAGACGTCAGGGATTTGATTATTTTGTTCAATCTATGGGGCATCAACCTTTTTATCAGGGATATTATGTGCAGGATGATAAAGAACGTACTTACATTAAAGGTTGGGCACCTACATACGAAACTCAATTAGGTATCGAGTTTATCGAGAAGCAAAAGACAAGTGAACAGCCTTTTTGTCTCGTATTATCATATAATCCTCCTCACACGGGTGGAGGGCCGGGATTCGAAGACCGCTATCAGCCGGGTAAATATGGGCCGGATAAAAAACTAAAAATGGGATATGGTTATGCGGGACCTGCTGAATACGAGGCACTTTATAAAGATATAGACTATGAACAGAATCCGATACGAGGTAATTTGAAACCCATTCGCCATTCGTTTGATACCAGTGCAAGAGTGATTCCTGGTTATTTTGGTGCTATAACGGCCATTGATAATGATTTCTGGAAATCTGATGACTTATCTGGAACAAAATGATTTATTGGAGAATACAATTATTGTATTTACATCAGATCATGGTGAGAGTATGGGATCACAAGGATTAATGACAAAAGGAACTTGGTTCGAAGAATCCATGGGGGTACCGTGCCTCGTAGGCTGGAAAGGGGTTATCAAACCAAAGCGTGAAATAGTAGTATTCAATAGCATTGATCTGATGCCTACTCTATTGGGACTCTCCGGGTTGAGTATTCCTCAGGGAGTAGACGGTGTCGATTATTCTCCACTACTATTGGGAAAGAAGTTTAAGGCTCCTGAATATGCCTTTACTTCTTTTGATTTCGGAGGGGTAGAGGAATTGAAGGCACCTCGTTACTGGAGAGCGGTTTATACTTCCCGTTACACTTACGTATTATGCGGTATGAATCAAAATCGTGCCTTTACGAAGGATGGATTGGTGCTGTATGACCGTGAAAAAGATCCGTTGCAATTGAATCCTATTTATAAAGGTATGGGTTATGATAAGACTATCGATAGGCTCCATGCAGAACTGGTCAAGCACTTGGATGAAACCGGTGATCCTTTTATCAAAGAGTATTGGAACAACCCTGATGCCGGTTATCCAAAACTGAACAAAGTGACTATGGATCCATATAGTGCGTTAAGGAAATCAGGAGCTAATGCCAAAGGAGGTAAGAGTAAAGGAAATAGAAATAAGCAATTAAAAAAATAGATATGAAGTATAAATTATTATTGTGTGGTATAAATCTGCTGCTTTGTCTAAGCACTTGTTTTTCATCTGCACTGATGGCAGCTGAGACTGTGATTGATTTTACGGGAAAAATAAAAGACGGGCAGAATATTACTGCTGTGATAAGAAAAAGTATAGAAGAAGCGCCTAAGGCTGATTTGAAGTTCGTGTTTCCTAAAGGCGTGTACCACTTTTCTCCGGCAGAATCATTTAAAAAGACGTATTGCATTACGAATCATGAAAATGGAGAGAAGAATATAGCCTTTCTTTTTGATGGTTTTAGAAATGTAAAAATCGAAGGGGATGAAACCGAATTTGTCTTTACAGGTGCTATGCTTCCATTTTTATTCGTCAACTCTCAGGGAATTGAGTTGACCGGTTGTTCTATCGATTGGTCGATCCCTTTTTATGTACAAGGTGAAGTGATTTGTTCTATGCCTAAATCAAAAAGTTATGATGTCCGGTTTAATTCGGAAGGCTATGATTTTCAAGTAGCAGATAATCGATTAGTGTATCCTAATCAGGAGGGATTTTCTTATTCCGGTATAGGAGAGAGTCTGGTCTTTGATAAATATTCTAAATCACCGGTTTATAATTCGAATACATTGGACATACATCGAAAGCAAAATGCTATGGTTGAAAAACTGTCTAATGGAGACATACGCATAACAGAAAAAATCAAATCTTATCCTTCTGTGGGTAGTATCATTGTTTTTAAGGGACCAAATGGAGAGAATCGTTATGCACCTGCAATTCATGCATTAAAGTCCAAGGATGTGGTTATCAGAAATGTAAATGTATACCATGCTTTGGGAATGGGCTTTTTGGGAGAAATATCAGAAAACATCTCTTTAAAGAATTTTAATGTATGTCTTCGTGAAGGAACAGATCGTATGTTGTCGGCAACTGCCGATGCTACTCATTTTTGTAATTGTAGAGGGAATGTAGTGGTAGACGGATGTCTTTTTGAGAATATGCTGGATGACGGAACCAATGTACATGGTACTTATGTACGAATAGAAAAGATTATATCGAATCGGACTTTGCAGGCTAAATTGATGCATTTCCAGCAAGGAGGTTTTGAGTTTGCTCGTCCGGGAGATAAGAACTGGTTTATCATAGCACCTTTGATAAATCGACAAAATGAGAATAAGATTGTAGACTATCGTCGTTTGGATGATTATACTATGGAGCTTACGTTTGTCAAAGACTTGCCTAAGGAGCTTAAAGAAGGAGATTTGGTTGAGAATAAGACATGGAACACGGATAGTTTCGTCATGAAGAATTGCACGATTCGCAATCACAGGGCCAGAAATATTGTATTGAAAACTCCAGGAAAAACATTGATAGAGAATAATTATCTGAATTCTATGATGGCTTCCATTCTGATGCGTCCGGAGGCTTACTTCTGGTATGAAGCCGGAGCTAATGAGAATACAGTTATCCGGAATAATACCTTTCACAATTGTATATTAGGCGGCGGAGAGCAGGCTATGTTATTCATTTCTCCCCGGTTTGCCAAGAATTTTGATAAATCCGGCTGGATTGATAAAAATGTTGTATTTGAGAATAATACGATTCATACATTTGATAACAAAATAATCCATGCAACGTCTGTGAATGGTTTGGTTATTCGTAATAATAAGATAATTCAGACGAAGGATTTTAAACCTTATAACCCGGAGAATCCACTGGTTGATCTTTTTCATTGTAAAGATGTGGTTGTGAAGGGGAATATGTATCAGTTTGACACTCCTGAATTTATTCGCATGGATGAGGATACCAGACAAACAGCGAATATAAATCAAAAGTAGAATTCTAAAAGATAAATGATTATGAAATGGAATGCATTAACGAAAGTTCTCCGCTATGGAGGTTGGGGAGTACTTTGCTCTTGTCAGGGAGTGACGAATACCGGATATCAGCCTCAAGGCGAAGTGTCAGCCAAAGCACAGGCGCGTAAGATCATATTTATTATGACAGATACGCACAGATGGGATATGCTGAGTTCTATTACTCCTGAAATAAAGACTCCTAATCTGGATCGTCTGGCAGAAGAAGGAGTACGTTTTGACCGTGCTTATACTGTTTCCCCGGTGAGTGGCCCTGCCCGTTCGGCTATATTTACGGGATTGTATCCGCATACTAATGCTTCCTGGGGAAATGACATGCCTATTGCAGATAATGTAAAAACTTTGGGACAAAGGCTTTCTGATAACGGTTATTACTGTGCGTATACCGGAAAATGGCATTTGGATGGAACTGACTATTTCGGCAACGGGATCTGTCCACAAGGCTGGGACCCTGAGTATTTCTATGATATGCGCATGTATTTGGAAGAACTCACGAGAGAAGAGAGGATAAAATCCCGCTTACCGGAGACTAACAAAGAGTCTATACCGGGCGAGTTTACGTATGGTCACCGGGTTACGGAGCGTGCGTTGAAATTTTTGGAAAGCCGTACTTCTGATGATGCGTTTTTTCTGACTGTATCTTACGATGAACCCCATCATCCGTTCTTGTGTCCGGAGCCTTATGCCTCGATGTACAAAGATTACGAGTGGCCTAAGAACCCCAGTCATTACGACAATCTGAAGAACAAACCCTCTTATCAACAGATGTGGGCTGAAGGCAGACAGTTTGAGAATAAGGACGAGATGACTATCAAGCATCCCTATTACTTCGCTTCCCTTTCATTCATTGATTATGAGATAGGTCGTCTGCTGAAAAAGATAGATGAATTGTACCCTGATGCACTTGTGATTTACACTTCCGATCATGGCGACTTCTTGAATGCACATTCTTTGAAGTCAAAGGGACCATGCGTCTATGATGATGTTTCCCGTGTTCCTTTTATTGTCAGATGGAAGGGACATGTTCCCAGTTCTTTGGTGACTACAACTCCTATCTCTTTGATTAGTGTTACACCTACGATTCTGGATGCTGCAGGGGTTACTATTCCTGATGTGATAGAAGGAAGCAGCATTCTTAACACATTTACCTCTCCCGTGGATCAGCCTAAGAAGCCTGTCTTCATGGAGTTTGGACGTTTTGAGGTAGACCATGATGGTTTTGGTGCTTTCCAGCCTTTGCGTGCCGTATTTGACGGACGATATAAATTGAGTGTAAACCTGATGTCTACTGATGAACTCTATGATTTGGAAAAAGACCCTTATGAACTGGATAACCTCATTAATGATGATACTCATGCAGTATTGCGTGATAGTCTGCACAACTTGATTCTTGAGCACATGAATGAGACGCGCGATCCCTTTCGGGGAGTGTATTGGCATGCCAGACCCTGGCGTAAGGACTTTAAGTCCACTTGGGAGTATACTGAGTATACTCGTGCTCGTAAGACTGATGGGTATAATCCGCGTAGCTTGGATTATAATACGGGATTGGAGGTTGAAAAATACTCTTGGCCTAAACAGCAAGATGCTAAAAATTAGAGCTATGGACATAAGATATCCAATACATATCTTTGCTTTATTGAGTTTATCGCAGGCTTCTTCTGCACAGAAGAAACTTGCGATGGATCAGAAAAAGCCCAATGTACTTTTCGTGATGATCAGCACAGAAGACAAGCTTTGGGATTTATGAAGGAAGATCCTGTGATAACTCCTAATCTTGACAAATTCGCAAAAGAGGCGGTAACTTTTACTAGGGCCTATTCTGCACATCCGGTATCAGGACCTAACAGGGCCTGCCTGTTTTCAGGTAAATATACTCAAAATAATAAAGTATTCGGGAACGATTGTCGTCTGGAGGATGATGGAAATGGTATGGGAGCACTTTTCAAAAAGAGTGGCTATAGTACTGGATATATAGGTAAGTGGCACCTTGACGGGCATGAAGGAGGGAAGTATTCATTTGTTCCTCGTGAGAGAAGATTAGGATTTGAATATTGGCTGATCAGTCAGGGACATCGCCATTTTGATGGTCGGTATTATGGGGATAAAGACTCACTCATTGTTACCGGACGCTGGATGCCCGATTATGAAACAGAGAAGGCACTCGAATTCTTGAAGAACCGTAATGGAGAACGTGATGAAGGAAAGCCATTTTGTTTGGTGGTATCATATGCTCCTCCACATAATGGCATGGGACCGGGATTTCAGAATAAGCATAATATCGGTCACTGGAATGCCCTATTAAAAGATTTGCCAATACGTAAAGGTAGTGGTTTTGCCGCCCCGAAACGTTTCGAAGAGATGTATGAACCGGCTGATAAACTGCCACGTAGGAAGAATGTAGAGAAAGTGGATAATAAAGAATCATATCCGGCACTACCAGGATATTTCGGTGCCATTACTTCCATTGATGAAAATTTTGGTAAGCTGATCCAGGAGTTGAAGGATAGTGGGGAGTGGGAAAATACCATCGTTGTGTATACCTCTGACCATGGAGAGCTATTGGGATCGCATGGAAGAATGTACAAAGATTTGTGGTACGAAGAATCTATAGGAGTCCCTTTGATGATTTCCTATCCGGCAAAGTTGAAACCCAAAAAGGCAGCACAACTGATTAATAGCATTGATATATTGCCTACATTACTGGAGCTTGCTGGCATTGAAATTCCCGAAGTCATCGATGGTAACAGTTATGCTGACTATATGAATGGTAAAGAGAAGGAAACCACCGATAAGATTTTCTTCCAGTTCGATCGGGGCGTACTGAATGACAATGGCCCTGACCGTTATTATCGTGCAGTGCGTACCAAGAGATATACCTATGTAGCTGCAATGTCTCCCTACTATGACCAGTTTGTAGGTAAGAATAAGGAAGTATTGTACGATAATGAGAAGGACCCTTATCAGTTACATCCCATTTTCCTGGGAGAAAAATACGATGCAATAATGAATGAACTTCGTACAGCGGTAATGGACTGGTGTGAACAGACGCACGATCCGTTTTTTAGTAAATACTGGAAATGACAGATTAATAACATTAAAAACATAGGGGATTTATTCATGAGAAAAGTAACGATATGGTTTATTCTATTTGTTTGGACAAGCACTGTGTTTGCCCAGAAACGGATATTAATGGAGAATTTAGGAGTTTCACAGGACAAAGATATAACTCCTATAGTGTTAGAGGCGTTGCAGCAAGCTGATTTTAAGGATGCCATACTTGTATTTCCTAAGGGAACGTACCATTTTTATCCTGAAAGGGCTATTGGCAAATATCATGCAGTAACCAATCATGATAATTCCTATAAGTATTTTGCCTTTCCTTTGATTGGCTGTACCAATATTGAAATTGATGGTGGTGGTTCCGATTTCATTTTTCATGGAGTTATGACACCTTTTCTGGTTGAGAACTCTATGGGTATCAAGTTGAAAAACTTCTCTATTGATTGGAAAGAGCCATTTTATCTGCAAGCTGAAGTTTTGGAAAGTAATGCTTTAGAGCAATATGTAGATATTGCGGTAAATCCAATGACAAAGACTGAGTTTGAAGGTAATCGTCTGGGATTCGTGACCAACGGATTATCGTTACCTTTCTTGGGTGAGTCAATGGTGTTTGATCCGAAAACAAACGCTGTGGCTTACAATGCCCAGTCCTATCTGTTGAATGGTGTTGCATCCAGAAAAACGTTTGATCAATCATTGGGAGGGAATAACTACCGTATAAAAGCCAGGTTTGCCAAAACACCTGCCCCTGCCGGTTTGATTTATGTTTTTAAAGGCCCAAATCGTTCCAATCGATTGGCACCGGCCATACATTTAACAAACTCTTCGAATTTACATTTGGATAAACTCAATATCTATCATGCAGGAGGCATGGGAGTCATTGCAGAAAAGAGTGAAAACATCCATCTTAATGAGGTAAACGTAAAACTGCGTGAGGGGAGTGGCAGAATGGTGTCTACTACGGCTGATGCTACACACTTCTGTAATTGTAAAGGAGAGTTAGTAATAGAAAATTGTTTATTTGAGAACATGCTGGATGATGCGAGTAACATACATGGTACTTATGTTAAGATCAGTGAACTGGTTGACAAACATACCATTCGTGCAGGAGTAAATCATATACAACAGTTCGATTACAATTTTGCCAGTCCAGGTGATAAGGTTGAGTTTATTACTAACGAGACTCTTTTGCCTATAGCACCGGCTACCGTAAAAAGCTTTAAGAAAATCAATGACCATCTGTTTGAACTTTCCTTTGTTGAGGAACTGCCAGCTACATTGAAAGTAAATGATGCTGTTGATAATGTTACTTGGTACCCCACTACAATATTCCGTAACAACGTAGTGCGCAACAATCGTGCCCGCAGTATTCTTATAAGTATTCGTAATAAGACGGTGATTGAAAACAATACTTTCTCTTCGATGATGACCTCCATTTTGTTTGAAGGAGATTTGAATCACTGGTACGAATCGGGAGCTGTAGATGATGTTTTGATACGTAACAACATCTTTTATGATTGCGTTTATGGTGGTGGTAAAGGTTCCGTCATCTGGATTAATCCACGCATGAAACAAACTTTAAAAGACCAACCTTATGAGAAGAATATTGTAATTGAAGATAATGAATTCCGTACTTTTGATAATTCCATTTTGAGTGCCCTGTCTGTCGATGGTTTGATATTCCGTAATAACAAGATAATAGAATCGGGTACTTATCCGAAACTATGGCCCGGTCTGCCGGTGATTGAAGTCAGAGATGGGCTGAATACCTTAATTCAGAACAACTCTTTTGAAGGGAAAGAAAAGGCACGTATCGTTATTGATGAAAACTCCAGCCGTTCGCTAAAGATAGACAAAAAGCAAAAGGGATTTGTTATAGACAAGAAGTAAGAATCTTGCAATTGAATGTGATAAGAATATCATTCTTCATTTTAAGTATTGGGCTTTTTACGGAGTCAGTGACTGCTTCCGGATTGAAGGCAGTGAAGTCCGGGGAATGGAATGATCCTACTTGTGGGATAAGGGACGAGTGCCTACGATAGATGATGATGTAGTGATTGATAATTTGAACCAGGTAGTGTATTCGTTGGCAGAAGATGATATGCAGGAGTGTATCCGGTTGTTCCTGAATCTGTATATTGATATAGATTCAGAATTGTCATTAGGAGCAAAAACTGCCAAGAAAAAATGAATATACTAATCGGCGGTATTCTAACGTGCCAAGGAGAGTTGACAGTTGGTGATGGAAACATGCA
>ERZ791802.1399-NODE-1399-length-18527-cov-5.876191_pt1 | contig 18527 bp, 19 predicted proteins | sample MGYA00510308_ERZ791802 | MGnify/ENA primary metagenome ERZ791802 (study PRJEB30046, sample SAMN00792028) | human gut metagenome | study: EMG produced TPA metagenomics assembly of the A metagenome-wide association study of gut microbiota in type 2...
GCCGCCGCGGCCGCCGCCCGAAGAGGCGACGCCGGAAAGCCCGACAAACGGTTTGTCCCCAAAAGCAGCAAAAAATCCACCAGAAAATTCAGAATTACCACCAGGTCCAGATAGATTTTCAACCCATCACCTCCAGCCGGTATGGCAAAAGTATACCCCCTCCCCCGGGAAAAGTCGGTCGCAACCGTGTCCCCCCTTCGCCGCAAGTTTCCCCCGCCCCGCCGTACTTTCGGCGGCATCGGCGGCAGGGAACGAAAAACCTCCGACATTAGCTGTCGGAGGTTTCCTTCCGCTCCACGGAGCGGATATTTTTTTCTGCCTTGAACCGGGGTGTCATCAGCTCGTGGCCGCAGCCCAGGCACCGCAGGCGGAAGTCCGCGCCGGTGCGCAGAACCAGCCAGCGCTTTTCCCCGCAGGGGTGGGGCTTTTTCATGACGAGAATGTCGTTGACGCGAATGTCCATGTCTTACTCCTTTTTGATGCTGTCCCAGTATTGCTTCGCCGCCTGTTCCAGCCTGTTGGGGCCGTATTCGTAATAGCGCGTGCCCGCCAGCTCGTCCGGCAGATACTGCTGCTTCACCCAATGGTTGGGGTAGTTGTGGGGGTAGAGATACCCCTGTTCCCGCTCCATGGTGTAGGTATCCGCGTGGACGTTCTGCAAATGCCGGGGGAAATCCCCGGATTTTCCCTTGCGCACGTCGTCCAGCGCCGCGTCAATGGCAAGATAGGCAGAATTGGACTTCGGACTGGTGGCCATCAGCACGGCGGCATCCGCCAGGGGGAGCCGCGCCTCCGGCATTCCCAGTTTCAGCGCCATGTCCACGCAGGCGTTGACGATGGGCAGGATCTGAGGATAGGCCAGCCCCACGTCCTCCGCCGCGACGCACATCAGGCGGCGGCAGGCAGAGGGCATCTGCCCGGCTTCCAAAAGCCTTGCCAGATAGTGACAGGCGGCGTCCGGGGCGGAGCCGCGGATGGACTTGTGGAGGGCGGACAGCAGGGCATAATAGTTATCTCCGTCCCGGTCGGCGCGGAGGGCGCTTTTCTGGGTGACCTCCTTGGCATCCGCCAGGGTCAGAGGAAGTTTCCCGTCCTGAGGAATCCCCGCGGAAAACAGCACCTCCACCGCGTTCATGGCCTTGCGCAGGTCGCCGCCGCAGGAGGACGCAATATATTCCAGCGCCCCGTCTTCCGGAACGGCGGTCAGCGCGGTACGCTGTTCCATGAAGGAAACCGCCCGGCGTACCGCCTGCAAGGCGGCGGACGCGGAAATCTGCTTGAATTCAAAGACGGTGGAGCGGCTTAAGATCGCGTTGAACACATAGAAATAGGGATTTTCCGTGGTGGAAGCGATCAGGGTGATCTTGCCGTTTTCGATGTGTTCCAGCAGAGACTGCTGCTGCTTTTTGTTGAAGGACTGAATCTCGTCCAGATACAATAGCACCCCGTTGGGCGCCATGAAGGTGTCCAGCTGTGACACGATTTCCTTGATATCCGACGTAGAGGCGGTGGTGGCGTTGAGCTTGTAGAGGGTGCGGTTGGTCTGCTTGGCGATGATGTTGGCAACGGTGGTCTTTCCCGTGCCGCTGGGGCCGTAGAACACCATATTGGGGATATTCCCCGAATCGATCAGGCGGCGCAGCACCGCGCCCTTGCCCAGAATATGCTCCTGACCGTAGACCTCGTCCAAAGTCTGCGGCCGCAAAAGATCGGCGAGTGGTTGATACATATGGATGCCCTTCCTGTGCTTATTTCTTACACTATATCATATCCCCGGCGAAATTGCACTATCTTTTTTGCGAAATTTTGTTCAAAAAAGCCCCCTCTTTTCAGAGGGGACTTTCCTGTCAGAATGTCGCAACATCCGGGTCGGCGGGCTGGGCGTTTTTCGTGACCTCCAGCGCCGTCAGAACGGGGCCAAGCTCCCCTTTGTACAGGGGGTGCTTCTCCGCAGTGATCTTCGCCGTGACCATGACCCAGGAGCGAGGCTCCAGTGTCCCCGCCTGATCGTACCGGCAGGGAATGCCGCAGAACTGGATATCCTCCACGCAGCAGGTCATCACGAACCGGCCGGGGGCAAACATGCCGTTCCTGTCCCGGCGGAGCATGGCCACCTGAGCCTTGAAGCTGACGGTTTTTCCGTCGTACTTCTTCGGCTCCTCGGTCACGTCCCGGTAAAACAGGGCATAGTCCTCGTCCTTCACCTGAATGACAGGGGCGTTGATGTCAAAGGGCAGCGGGTCTTCGATCTCGTCGTAGGAGGTGGTGCCGTCGGTGTAATCGTACAGAATGTCGATGCGGCGGTTGGCCGCCCGGGCGAGCTTGTGCAGGGGCATGACGTCCGCGCCTTTTTCCAGCCGGTTGAATACCACCATCTGGGCGCCCACCAGCTTGTCCATCACCAGATTACGCATATTGGCGTTATAAGCCATGATGGTGGTGGCATCGGCGAACATGACCTCCTGGGCAACCGCCCAGTTCTCCGGGAAGCGCATATACAGATCGCCCACCTGCTGCATACCGTTCAGCTCGGCGACCACGCGCTGCGCCTTGTACTGTTTCGCCAGCGCCTGAAGCTCCTTGGTGGTAACGGTCTGCTGATCCAGGGTTTCCAGGTACACGTTCTTGTGGGGGTAGGTGGAGAAATCATACTCCTCCTCCCCTTCCTCAAACACCAACAGCAGCGTCCGCTCGCCGGCGTTGAAGCGCTCGTCCTCCAGGGTCTCCTGAATGAACTTGGTCTTACCGGAATCCAGGAACCCGGTAAAGGCATATACGGGAATCTGCACCATGCTTTACACCCCGAACAGTGCGGCTACGCCTGCTTCATCCAGCTTGGAGCCGATGACGCAGAGCTTGCCGGTGATGTCGGCGCTGCCGGTACGGACGCTGCATTCCTCGGGAACATAGTCGAAATGGATCCAGGTGCCGTCCAAGGCGGGCAGGATGCCCTTGGCTCTGAGGATGGTGCCGTACTTGCCGGAATCCAGCTCATGAAGCGCCGCCTCAACGGAAGCCTTGTCGAACTTCTTGGCGGTCTCTACGCCCCAGGAGGTGAACACCTCGTCGGCGTGGTGATGATGGTGGTGATGCTCATGCCCGTCGTCATCATCGTGATGATGGTGGCAGCAGTGGTGGTCATGCTCATCGTCGTCATCATGGTGATGATGGCAGCAGTGATGGTCATGTTCCTCTTCGTCATCATCATGGTGGTGATGATGATGCTCGTGTTCCTCATCGTCATCCTCGTCATGATGGTGATGGCAGCAGTGATGCTCTTCTTCCTCGTCCTCTTCCGCCAGACGCTCCATCTCCATCTTTGCCAGCTCCGCCGCGACGGATGCCTTGCCTTCCAGCGCCTCGATCAGCTGCTCGCCCGTCAGCTCGCCCCAGGGGGTGGTGACGATGGTGGCGACGGAATTATGCTCCCGCAGCATGGCAACGGCGGTGTCCAGCTTGCTCTGAGGGATGGAATCGGTACGGGACAGGATGATGGTGGAGGCGGTTTCGATCTGGTTGTTGTAGAACTCGCCGAAGTTCTTCATATACACCTTGACCTTGCCCGCGTCGGCCACGGCGACGGTATAGCCCAGGGTGACATCGTCGTTCGTCACCTTACTCACGGCGGCAATGACGTCGGACAGCTTGCCAACGCCGGAGGGCTCGATGAGAATGCGGTCGGGGTGGTACTCGGCGATGACCTTCTTCAGTGCCTTGCCGAAATCGCCCACCAGGGAGCAGCAGATGCAGCCGGAGTTCATCTCGGTGATGTTGATGCCGGAATCCTGCAAAAAGCCGCCGTCAATGCCGATCTCGCCGAACTCGTTCTCGATCAGCACCAGCTTCTGCCCCTTGTAGCTTTCAGCGATCATCTTTTTGATCAGGGTCGTCTTGCCCGCGCCGAGAAAGCCGGAGAAAATATCAATTTTTGTCATAAAAACACCTTCTGTATAAAATTCTCTAGAGATTATTATATCACTTCCTGTCAACTGCTACAAGTAAATTTTCTTCCATATTTTCTCTTTTTGCAGGCAAAAAGCGCCGCCCCGGCGTTTGATGGGTGGTTGTGAAACAGTGAATGGAGCGTATCGGTACAGATACGCTCCATTTCTCGTGTCGAGGTACAGCCCCTTGGCTCTCCCTCTGGGAGAGCTGTCACCGAAGGTGACTGAGAGGGCATTACGCCCTTGTTTACCCTCTCCGTCCTCGCTGCGCTCGGCCACCTCTCCCAAAGGAAGAGGCAAGGGGTGCAGTTCATTATCCCACTGCATCTGTTAACTGTCTAATGCGCCCCGGCGTTTGCCGGGGCGGCGCACCTTGCTTATGATACCGGAATCAGCAGCATCTGCCCTGCTGCCGGTTCCTCCTGAAGGCCGTTTGCCTTGCGGATAGCGTCCACGGTGGAGCCGCTTTCTTTGGCGATGTCCCACAGCCGTCCGTTTCCCGCTCGGCGCAGAATCAGGGACGGTCGGTTTACGTCCGGCTCCTTTTCCTCCCCCAGCTCCACGCCGGTAATCATGGAAAAGCCCCGGCTGCTTTCCGACGTCATTTCCAGAGGAACTTCCCCCTTCACGGTCACGCTGCCGTTTCCAAGGCTGGCCTGCATCTGTTCCGGCGGCATGGGGATTGCCGTGATCACGGTGTTTTCGTCCGCGTTCAGAACGCACTGCCCTTCCCAGCGGGTCGTGGCGGAATGGAGGATGCCGTCCTCGCCGTAGTACAGCACAAGAAACGAGCCGGGAATCTCCATTTCCACGCCCTTCTGAGTCCTGCGCTGCCGGGGGAAGTCCACGAGAAAGCTGACGTCCACCGTCAGGTTGGCCTCTGCGGGGATGCTCTGTTCGCCGTAGACGCTCTCCCGGCGGCTTTCCAGAATGGCGGGGACTTCCAGCTGCTCCGTTTGCGTGGACAGCTCCCGCCCCGGGCTGTAGGCGTCCTCCGTCAGGGTCAGCATTTCCCGGTCGGAAATCAGATACTGCCCCACAATGCCGCATTTCAGGCGCATATGTCCCTCGTCGTCCACTTCCAGCTCCAGGCTGGTGGGGCTTAGCAGAATGTCCGCCTGGGCATCGCCGCTGTGTTCCCCCGACAGGTCTGCCAGCTGGGAGAAGGGCAACTCAAAGTCCCATCCGTGGAGCTGTCCCTCCTCGGAGCGGTAAAGCACGTGCAGGTTCCCGTTTCCCCGGAACACCACCTTGTTGGAAAGCACCTTTTTCTCCGTCACCTTGGGGTGCAGGCAATAGTAAACCAGCTTCTCGGGCAATGGGCTGGACTCGGGAAGCGTCAGCTCTTCGTCCAGCGCAAACGCCTTTTCCCCGGCTTCTCTTGGCATTCTGACCGGATAGCTGCTTGTCAGCAGCTCCACGCCCTCGATCGGTTCCGCCGGGGCGGCAATTTCCGCGGTCTTCGGCACACAGGCCTCCGCCATGGCGGCGGCACCCACGCGCACCATCAGCTTCCGGGCAGACACCGACCGGGCGTCCACGAACCGGGTCAGACACTGGATGCGGATGCTCCCCTCCTCCGTCCGTTCGGGCAGATCCCACTTCATCTGGAAGGGAATCCAGCCGTCGATGCACCGCTCCTCGCTGCCATCCTCCGGCGCGTAGAGAATCCAGACCATCATCCCGCCGGAAAAGGAGACGCTGTCGCTGCGCCATTCCTTCCCCCGGAGGATGGTCTGCCCCCAGGCGGCAAGGACTCTGCCAATGTCCGGCATCCCGTCGGGCAGCTTGATCTCCTGGGTCTGCTCCACATTCTGAACCTCCCGCAGCACCGTTTCCAGGCAGGGGCAGGCGGATTTCTGAAACTCAAATTCCAAGTTGGATCACTCCTTATCCCACGTTGTCGATACAGTCTATTCAACGCGGGACAAGTTTATGACTACCGTCTGCGCATAATACAGAAACCGAGCGCCAGAAGCGCGATCCCGCCGCAGCAGCAGACGAACCAGCTGGAAACGCAATGCCCCAGAATCAGTCCCAGTCCGAAAAACAGGCAGCAGCACCCATGCAGGTGGTTTTTCCGGCACATAAAAACACCCCCTGCTTATCCTATGCAGGGGGTGCCAGAGAATTAACCGCCGAGGTAGGCCTTCTTCACCGCGTCGGAGCTGGCAAGCTCCGCGCCGGTGCCGCTTAGGGTAATGCTGCCGGTTTCCAGAACGTAGGCGCGGTCGGCGATTTGCAGCGCCTTCCGGGCGTTCTGCTCCACGAGAAGAATCGTGGTGCCGGCCTTGTGCAGCTCCTTGATGATGTCAAAGATCTGATCGACCAGAATGGGCGCAAGACCCATGGACGGCTCGTCCAGCATCATGAGCTTGGGATGGCTCATCAGGGCGCGGGACATGGCCAGCATCTGCTGCTCGCCGCCGGAAAGGGTTCCCGCGATCTGCTTGCGCCGCTCCTTTAAGCGGGGGAAGTAGTTGAACACCGTCTCCAAGTCCTCCTGGGACACGTCCTTTTTGATGTAAGCGCCCATTTCCAGGTTCTCCTGAACCGTCATCTGCTGGAAAATCCGCCGTCCTTCCGGGACGTGGGCCAGGCCGGTGCGCAGAAGTTTATAGGCCTCCACATGGGTGATATCCTGGTCAAAGAAGCGGATGGAGCCGCTGCGGGGGTGCATCAGGCCGGACACCGTCTTCAGAATGGTGGACTTGCCTGCGCCGTTGGCGCCGATCAGCGCCACGATCTCACCCTCGCCGACCTCAAAGGACACGCCCTTCACCGCGTGGATCGCACCGTAATACACGTGCATGTCTTCAATTTTCAGCATCTGCTTTCCCCTCCTCTTTGCCAAGGTAGGCCTCGATGACCGCGGGATTCGCCTGAATCTCCTCAGGGGTTCCCTTTGCAATGATCCGGCCGTAATTCACCACGGCGATGGCCTCGCACACGTTCATAACCAGATTCATGTCATGCTCAATCAGGAAAATAGCAACGTGGAAGGTATCCCGAATCCGCCGTATCTGATGCATCAGCTCGGCAGTCTCGCTGGGGTTCATGCCGGCAGCGGGTTCATCCAGCAGAATCACGGAAGGATTGGTCGCCAGCGCCCGGACGATCTCCAGCCGGCGCTGAACGCCATAGGGCAGGCTTCCCGCCTTCTCGTTGGCATGTTCCGCAAGCCCCATGAAATCCAGCAGCTCCATGGCCTTCTCATTGGCGCGCTTCTCGGCCTTGAAGTAGCCGGGCAGGTGCAGAACGCTTGAGAAGAAGGAGCACTTCATGGAATTGTGCAGGCCGACCTTGACGTTGTCCAGAACGGTCATGTCCGTAAACAGGCGGATATTCTGGAAGGTTCGGGCAATGCCCAGCTTGTTGACCTTGTATACCGGCATTCCCTTGATGTCGATGCCGTTGACCAGCACGGAGCCGCGGGTGGGCTGATAGACGCCGGTGAGCAGATTGAAAATGGTGGTCTTGCCCGCGCCGTTGGGGCCGATCAGGCCGGAGATCTCGGTGGGGCCGATGGTAATGTTGAAGCTGTCCACAGCCGTCAGGCCGCCAAAGTCGATGCCCAGGTTCCGCACGTCCAGAACGGGCTGCTTGCCCTGATCCTGCTCACGGACGAAGGTCACGGTGGGAACTTTCAGGATTTTCTTGGAATAGTCATTCATTTGTCCCAGCCTCCTTCTTCTTGAAAATACCGGCAAGCTTGTCGGTGACAACGGACATGGCTTCCTTCACCTTGGGAGACCAGGTAAAGAGCATCACGACGATCAGAACCACGGCGTAGAGAATCATCCGGTAATCCTGCAAGCCGCGCATGGCCTCCGGCAGGATATACAGCACTGTGGCGGAGATAATGGAGCCAAGAATGTTGCCCATGCCGCCCAGAACCACGAAGACCAGAATGTTAATAGAGGTATTGAAATTAAACTTGCTGGCGGTGATGGAGCCGTAATTCATGGCATAAAGCGCACCGGCCATGCCCGCCAGGAATGCGGAGACCACGAAGGCCTTCATCCGGAAGGCGGTGACATTGATGCCCACGGATTCCGCGGCAATCCGGTTATCCCGGACGGCCTTGATCGCCCGGCCTTCCCGGGAGTTGATCAGGTTCTGCACCACGAACAGGGTGAACAGAATCAGCGCAAAGCCCATGGCAAAGGTGGACAGCTTGGTAATGCCGGTGGCGCCTCTGGGGCCGGAGACGATCATCTGGCCGCCTGAGCCCAGGGTCAGTCCCGCGGAGCTCATGGTGGCGTGAAGTCCGGTCTCGTCAATGCCCAGATAGAGATTGCCGAAGATATTCTTCATAATCTCACCGAAGGCCAGGGTCACAATTGCCAGATAGTCTCCCCGGAGGCGAAGCACCGGGATGCCGATGAGAAAGCCGATGGCACCGGCCATCACACCGCCGACCACCATGGCAATCACCAGACGCATAATGCCGTTGGGAACCGCCGTAGAAAGCAGCGCCGTCACGATCACGCCGGTGAACGCGCCGATGCCCATAAAGCCCGCATGACCCAGGCTCAGCTCACCGCAGATACCCACCAGAAGGTTCAGGGAAATTGCCAGCACGATGTAGGCGCAGGCAGGTACCAGAAAGCCCTTCATGGTACTGCTCAGCTTGCCCTGGCTCATGAGCAGCTGGAGAATCACGAACGCCACCGTCACCAGGGTGTAGGTGGACGCGTTCATAATCTTATCCTTAGTCAGTCTTTTTTTCATAACATCCACCTCATACCTTCTCCTGAACCTGCTTGCCCAGCAGGCCTGCGGGCTTCACCAGCAGAATCACAATCAGGACGGCAAACACGATCGCGTCGCTGAACTGGGGGCTGAGATAGGCCTTGCTGAAGGTCTCAATGACGCCCAGCAGAATGCCGCCCAGCATGGCGCCGGGAATGGAGCCGATGCCGCCGAAGACCGCCGCGGTAAAGGCGCGGATACCGGGCATGGAGCCGGTGGTGGGCTGCAAGGTCGGAACAGTGGAGCAAAGCAGCACACCGGCGACGGCCGCCAAAGCGGAGCCGATGGCAAAGGTCATGGAAATGGTCTGGTTCACGTTGATGCCCATGAGCTGGGCGGCATCCCGATCCTCGGAAACGGCGCGCATGGCCTTGCCGGTACGGGTACGGGTGGTAAACCAGGTCAGACCCAGCATAATGATGATGGAAGCGGCAATGGTATAGATCACCTCGCCGGTAACCACCAGCTGCCCCCCCGCCAGACGCAGGGGCTGGAAGGTAACGATGCTGGTAAAGTTCTTCGGGCTGGAAGACCAGATCAGCTGCGCCGCATTTTGCAGGAAATAACTGACGCCGATAGCCGTGATCAGAACCGCCAGACTGGGCGTTCCCCGCAGGGGCTTGTAGGCAAGTCCCTCGATCAGCACACCAAGCAAGGTACACACCGCCATAGCCGCCAGGATGGATACCGCCACCGGCAGCCCCAAATAGTTGGTGACGCAGAAGGAAATGTATGCGCCTACCATGATCACATCGCCATGGGCAAAGTTCAGCATTTTGGCGATGCCGTAGACCATGGTATACCCCAGGGCAATGATGGCGTAGACAGAGCCAATGCTGATGCCGTTGATCAGGTACTGAATAATTTTCATGATTGTCCCTCTCTTTCTTCTTCCTTTACTCAACAGTCTATGAAAGCCCCGTCCGCCAACGAGGTTTTCATAGACTGCTGATGGATGATACCTCGTTAGGGGATGGGGCGCAAACCGCCCCATCCCCTTTGAGGGAATCTTTTTCAGACCATTAGGCCATGGGAACGTAAACACCATTCTCGATCACCACGGCAGCGGGTGCCTTGGAGATCATGCCGTTCTCGTCCCAGTGCATGCCGGTGCCGGTCAGGCCGTCAACGGTCATGGTAGCGAACTGGCCTTCCAGGATGGTGCACAGCTCCTCGGCGGACTCATTGCCGGTGACACCGGCGGCGGTCATGGCGTTGTACAGAGCATAGATGACGTCGTAGCCGTCAGCGGCGAACTGGTTGGGAACCAGGCCGTTCATCTTCTCCTTGAACTTGGCAACGAAGGACTGGGTAGCCTCATCGGAAGCGTTGGCATCGAAGGGGGTCATCAGAACCAGTCCCTCGGCCAGGGTGGTGTCAAAGCCTTCCACGGTCAGGATACCGTCCATGCCGTCGCAGCCGAAGAACTTGGGCGCGTAGCCGATCTTGTTGGCGTAGGACAGGATCTGAGCAGCCTCGGTGTAGTAGATGGGCAGGAACACCAGATCCGCACCGGCATCCTGGCACTGGGTCACCTGGGTGGACAGGTCAGCCTTGTTGTCGGCGGTGAAGGAAGTGGTGGCAACAATCTCCACACCCAGCTCGGCAGCCTTGTCGGAGAAGCCCTTGTACAGGCCGGAGGAGTAGTCGTCGGAGGAGTCGTAGATCACGCCGACCTTGGTGCCCAACGCCTTGGTGGAGACCAGCTCAGCGGCGGAAGCGCCCTGGTTGGGGTCGGTGAAGCACATCTGGAAGATGTTGGCACCGGACAGAGCCAGAGACTCAGCAGAGGCGGAGGGGGTCAGGTTGAACATGTTGTCGGCAGTGGACTCGGGAGCCACGGCAAGAGCGGAGCCGGTGGTAACCTGGCCGGCCATGACCTGCATACCCCAGTCCTTCAGGACGTTGTAAGCGGACACGGCCTTCTCGCCGTCGGCCTCGTCGTCCTGGGCGTTGAACTCGATCTGCAGACCGCCCTTGGCGTTGATCTCCTCAACCGCCACTTCCATGCCGGCCTTCACAGCCAGGCCGTAAGCGGAAGCGCCGCCGGTCAGAGGGCCGGACATGCCGATCTTAACAGTGCCGGCAGCATTGGAAGCATCGGCAGCAGCGGCGGTGGTCTCCGTCGCAGGCTTGCTGGAGGAGCATCCGGTGAACATTGCGGCTACCATCAGGGCAGCCATCAGCATAGCAAGTACTTTTTTCATGATAGTGTTCTCCTTTTTCATTTCTTACTATAAAAAAGCGGTTCGCCCAGGGCGTAACCGCTTCTTCATACCATGTGAAGCCCCGGTCACGCCGCTGCTGCCAGCAGCAGTCGTACAACGCAAATGGACACCGCCAGAATCATGGCAGTGTCCAGGATGGGGCTAATTCGCGCAGAGGAACATGCCGCTGCCATGGTGCAGCGGGTAGAGCTGTAAGTGGTAGAAAACCGTGCCGTCATCGTCATGTACCTCCCGAAGAATTTTAGCATATTGTATCCCACAGAAAGACATTTGTCAACGAGGAAAAGATTACAGAATCTTTTCCGTTTTTTCGCCTTTTTTGTATATAACGCACAAGGGAACCTCCGATGAAATCGCCGCCGGTCAGAGGTGATTTCATCAGAGGTTCCCAAGGACATTATTCCCCGTCCAGGACGGACTTGCAGGCGGCGAGAACCTTACTCAGAACCGGCACGCAGGTGGCGCTGCCGTAGCCGCCGTTTTCCACCACCACGATGAAGGCCAAGGGGTACTGCTCGTCCTCCACGAAGCCCGCGAACATGGCGTTGGATTTCTGTCCGCCCCCCAGCTGGCTGGTGCCGGACTTGGCGCAGACGTTCATGCCGTTAAAATTCCAGTCGCCGTAGACGCTCTGCACGTTGTTGCGCATGTAGGCCTTGACCTGGTCGACCACGTCCTGAGACATAATGCGGCCGGTGGTTTTCGTTTTTGCCTCGTAGGTCAGCTCTTCGCCGCTGCGAACCTCCGACACCAGATAGGGTTCCGCGCCCACGCCGCCGCCCGCGATGGCGCCCATGAAGGTCATGTAGCGGGCGGGGTTAATCAGGTCGGTGTGCTGGCCGATGCAGCTCCAGGCAAAAGACACCGGGGCGGTGTTGGAAATGTCGTAGTTGCCCTCGGCGGTGGTGACGCCGTCAAAGCTCAGGCTGTCCGTGACGCCGAACTGCTTCACATACTTCACCATATTCTTCTTCCCCACCAGCTCCGCAATCTGGGCAAAGGCGCAGTTGCAGGAATTGGCGAGGGCGGTTTTCAGGGTCAGGGTGCCATGGGCTTTTTCGCAGGTCACCTTTTCCGTGCCGTACTCGTAAGCGCCGTAGCAGGTGAAGGTCTTGTCCAGAATATCCGGAACGCAGTCCAACGCCGCGGCGGTGGTGACCACCTTGAAAATGGAGCCGGGGACGTAGGTGGATTGCAGGAAGCGGTTTAAGTAAACGCCGTCATACTGCCCGGAGGTGTCCGAGGCGATGTCCGGCACATTGTCCGGGTCGTAGGTGGGGGTGGTCAGAGCGCAGAGGATCTCCCCCGTTTTGTAGTTGTACACGCCGACGGTGCCTTTTCTGCCATTCATGGCTTCCAGCGCCGCGTTCTGTACTCTCGCCGACAGGGTCAGATTCATCTTGCCCCCCTCGCCGCTGCTGTCGTATACGCCGCTGACCAGGTCAAAGCCCGCCATTTTTCCCGCGTAGTGGGAGACGGCGGAGGCGCTGATGTAGCCCTTCCGGTCGCCCAGCCAGTGGAGCGTGGACTGGCGGGTTGCGGCATCAGAGGAATAGGTGCGCTCCTCGGTAATGTCCAGCAGCACGTTCCCGGAACGGTCGGTCACCGTGCCGCAGCCGATGTTGGCGTTGTTATATACATGAGGGGAGCCGGGAAAGGTCACCCATTCCCCCGCCTGGGTCACGTATTCCCACAGGAAGAACATCATGCCCCCCAGAAGCACAGCCAGGAACAAGCCCATGATCCAGGTTCTTTTGGTTACGCGGTTCATCCGATCACGCTCCCTTCTTGTTCAGGCGGACGGCAAAGCTGGCATTCTGCCGGGTGTCCGCCGCCTTGACGAAGGCCAGCAGCCCCCAGGCGCCGACCATGCTGGTGCCGCCGTTGCTCAGAAACGGGAAGGTCACGCCGGTAAAGGGCAGAATGTCCAGCGTGCCAAGGCAGTTCAGAATGGTCTGAATCACCAGAATGCTGGCAGCGGTGCAGGAGCCGATGGAATAGAAGCTGCTCCGGGCGACCCGGGCGGTGCGGATGGCAAAGAAGCCGTAGGCCGCCACGCACAGCACCATCATCACCGCCACGATCAGCCCCCATTCCTCGGAAATGGTGGCAAAGGCGATGTCGGAATCCGCCGCGAACACGTGCTTCAGGAAGCCCTGTCCCGGCCCCAGACCGAACAGGCCGCCGGAGGCCACGCACATCAGCGCCTGAACCTGCTGGTAACCGGCGTTCAGTGGATCGTCCCACACGTGCCGCCATACGGAAAACCGCCGCAGGGCATGGGGCGCGATTTTCAGCGCCAGCACTCCCGCAAAGATCAGCGCCGTAACGGCCAGCGCCACGGTGCCCATACTGCCGGAACGAAGATACGCGATCACGAGGAAGGCGCAGAAGAAAATCAGCGCCGTGCCGAAGTCGTTCATCAGGGCAAGCAGACCGCAGATGAGAATGGAATAGGCGATAAAAATGTAAATATTCCGCTTGCTCATGATTCTGTCCATGGTGGACGCGCCGGCATAGACGAAGCAGACCTTGCTCAGCTCCGACGGCTGCAAGGACAGCCCGCCGATGACCAGCCAGTTTTTCGCGCCGTAATACTCGGTGCCGAACACCAGCGTCACCATCAAAAAGCCCACGCCCGCCACCGTGGCCAGATACCGGACGACCTTCGCCCGCTCCAAGTCCCGCAGCGACCAGCCGATGACGAGAAACGTCACCACCCCCAGCGCCATGGCGGCAAGCTGCTTCATGGTCTCCCCCGGCTTCACCGTGGCGATGGCGGCCATGCCCATGGTGCACAGGAAGAAGGCCATGGTCTCCACTTCAAAGGATTTCCGACGAATCATGCAGTAGAACAGGTACAGCAGCCACTGCCCCAGGAAAATGCCGCCAAAGCCCATGAGAACGCTGGCGATCGTCTCCTGCTGGCCGTTCAGCAGAAAGCCCAGCAGCATCAGGCACTGCAAAATGGACAGCATCATCAGGTTCGCCACGCTGTCCCAGCCGCTGGCGGCCTTGGTGCGAAGCTCCGCCTGACGCGCCTCCTGATGCTCCGTAATGGGCTGGAGCTGCATTTCCACGCCGCCGATGGAGATACGGTCCTTGGGCTTTAAGGCGCAAATTTGAACCTTTCTGCCGTTGACCAGGGTTCCGTCCTTGGAACCGGCGTCGGTGATCGTCCAGCTGCCATCGTCGTACCGGGTCAGAACCGCGTGGTTCCGGGACACGGTGGGAAAGTCGATGGTCACGTCGCTGGACTTGCTCCGGCCGATGACGTTCTCCCAATGGGTGATGGGAATCTGGCTGCCGTCGGTCATGTTCAGCCACGCCCAGATTTCCGGCTCCCGCCGGAAGGTCAGCAGGGGCAGGACGCACCGCAGAAGCAGTATGGCGCTGAGCACCGGCACGGCATAGCGCAGAACCCCCACATAGGAGCCTGCGTAATTTTCCTGGGCCAGCGTCAGGGATTCCAGAATATTCTGCATACCATCACCCTCCTTTCTTCGGGTAATTCTTATGTTTAATAAAATGACACATTTTCGTTCAGATGTCAAATGAACATTTTCTTAAGGCGAGCCGCGGTGCTGCCTTAAGCTTCCATTTCCCGCAGAATCCGGATTTCCTCGGCGTAGCCGGGCAGTTCGTTGGGCGTTTCCAGAATCATGGGCTTGTCCTTTAGATACGGGTGATTCACGATACGGCGGAAGACTTCCAGCCCCAGGCTGCCCTTTCCAAGGCATTCATGGCGGTCTTTGTGGCTGGCGAAGGGGTTCTTGCTGTCGTTCAGGTGCAGGGCGTGCAGCCTGCCAAGGCTGATCACCCGGTCAAATTCCGCCAGCACGCCGTCCAGGTCATTCACGATGTCGTAGCCGCCGTCGTAGACGTGGCAGGTGTCCAGGCATACCCCCACATTTTCGCTTCCCACGGCGTCCAGGATGTCCTTTAATTCCTCAAACCGTCCGCCGATCTCGCTGCCCTTCCCCGCCATGGTTTCCAGCAGCACCGTCACCGGATAGTCGTGGCGCAGGGCGTTTTTCAGGGCGGCGGCAATGTAGTCGATTCCCGCCTGGGTTCCCTGCCCCACATGGCTGCCGGGGTGGAAATTGTAGAAATTTCCGGGAAGCGCCGCCATGCGCCGCAGATCGTCCTCTAAAATTCCCGCGGCAAAGGCTCTGGCGTCCGCGTCGGCGGTGCAGAGATTCATGGTATACGCCCCGTGGGCGACCAGTTTGCCAAAGTGATTTTCTTCCAGCATGGCGGCGGCTTTTGCCGTGTCCGCCGGATCCTCCGGCTTGGCCTTGCTGCCCCGGGGATTCCGGGTAAAAAACGCGAAGGTATTCGCCCCGATGGACAGCGCGGTCTTCACCATCGCCGCGTTCCCGCCGGATGCGGAAAGATGACAGCCAAAATAACCCAAAACGATCCCTCCTTTTGGGGTATTATAGCATATTCCAGCGGAAAAAGCAAATTTTCTCTTTCCCTGGGCAGCTCAGCTGTGCTATAATGTCAGAAATAACCGTCGGGAGGAATCCACATGCCCAAGTCAGACAATCAGAAGCTGAAAATCCTCTATATCCTCGATTACCTGCAAAAAAATTCTCACCAGGATCACCCGGTGAGATCGTCGGAGCTTCTATCCATGCTGGAGGAGCACAATATTGTATGCGATCGCAAAACCGTCTACTCGGATATCGCGGCTTTGCAGGATTACGGCGTGGACATCGTCTCTCTTCCCGGGAAGAACGGCGGCTACTACATTGCCTCCCGGAATTTTGAGCTGCCGGAATTGAAGCTGCTCATCGACGCCGTCCGGTCCAGCCGGTTCCTCACGGAGAAAAAATCCCGGGAGCTGATCGAAAAGCTGTGCAGCCAGTGCAGCGTCCACGACGCAAGGCTCATGCGCCGGGACGTGCTGGTTTCCGGGCGGGTCAAAAGCATGAACGAGTCCATATACTTTAACGTGGACGCCGTTCAGGAGGCCATCGCCCAGAATAAGCAGATCACCTTCCGGTATTTTGACTGGGACTTGGGCGGCAAGCGGAAATACCGGGACAGAAGCTATCAGGCAAGCCCCTACGGCCTGTGTCAGGACAATGAAAACTGCTACCTGCTCGCCCACTCCCTGCGCCACGGCGTGACCTCCTACCGCGTTGACCGCATGAGCAATATCCGCCTGACGAAGGAAAGCCGCACCCCCTGCCCGGAGCTGACGGGCAGGGCATTGGCGCAGCACGCTTCCCGGCTGTTTCAGATGTTCTCCGGGGAGGAAACCGCCGTGAAGCTGCGCTTCGACCGGAGTCTCATCAACGTGGTGGTTGACCGCTTCGGCAAGGACATTATCTTAATTCCCGACGGGGACGATCATTTTATCTTTACCGTCAACGTGGCGGTGTCCCCCATGTTCTTAAGCTGGGTCATCGGCTTTGGCAGCAAGGCGAAAATCCTGTATCCCCAGAGCGTGGCCGATGCCTGCGTGCAGATGTGCCGGGAAGCCATGGCGCAGTATTCAGATCAACTTGAATGAATCAAACACGTCCCGCCACACGATCTGGGACTTTTCCGTGGTGTCCGCGTCCCGGAGGACGGACAGGCAGTAGTGGTAGTTCCCGTCGTCCAGAATGACCGCCCTGCCCAGCTGGTCGCCGTTCTCCCCCGCCGATGCCCAGACGAAATCATACCGCTTTGCCCCGTCCTGCGCCGTTTCCATCACCGTCAGATTGTCCGGGGTGTAGCCGGATATCCGCTGAATGGTGGCGCTTAAGTCCCCGCCGCTGACGGTCTCGACGATGATCTCATAGTCCTCGCTGAGGTAGACCTGCTCCGAGTCGCTTTCCAGCACCGGCGCTACGGCGTTGTCCGGGAGCCGAACGGAAATTTCCCCCGGCTGCGCCATCACCGGCTGAATGATATCGTCCGACACGGTTTCCAGCGTTTCCTCCGCAGCGCAGCCGCACAGAAGCGGCATCAACGCCAGTAAAATCCATAGCTTTTTCACAAAAATCCCTCCCGAAAGGAAATCAGTATGAAAGATCTTCTCCTTCTTTACCTCGTTATAATCAATGCGGCCGGTTTTGGGCTTATGCTTGCGGACAAGCACAAAGCGAAGAAAAACCTCTGGCGCATTCCGGAAGCGACCCTGATGACCGTGGCGGCGCTGGGCGGAAGCGTGGGCAGTCTGCTGGGTATGTACACGGTGCGTCATAAGACGAAGCACCCCAAATTCACCGTCGGCATTCCGCTGCTTCTGGCGCTTCAGATTGTTGCCGCCATTGTGGTGATGGCGAAATTTCCGGGAATTTTTATATAAAATGATAGCGCTGTCCGTATCATACGGACAGCGCTATCACCATGTTTATTACCATCAGAACCGTCAGGGCAATCACGCCTGCGCTCAGGAAGAAGCATTTCAGGCACCGGCGGTCGATCCATTCGCCTTGGATGTACGCCCGGACACGGACACGGTTGGCGATCAGGATTGCCACCGCCGCCGCAAAAAATCCGCCGAAAACCGTGAGATTCACTGCCGATACCGCCGTTTCCGAAAAGCTTGCCGTCAGACGGCTCAGAAGGTCGGCCAGCACCAGATTGTTGAAAATATGGAGTACCATGGACCAGCCGACGGAATACTCCACCGCCGTATATCCCAGCACCAGTCCCACCAGAAACGCATAGGGCGTTTGCAGCAGGTTCCCATGGAACAGCCCAAAGAGGAACGCGGAACCCAAAATGGCAAACCGCTTGCCGTAGGGTCGCAGCGACCGCAGAATGAAGCCCCGGAAGATCAGCTCCTCCGAAATGGGCGCCAGAAACGATGCGTACAGGAACATGCTGACGGTGTCCGAGCTGCCGGAAACGGCGTCCAGCGTCCCGGTGGCAGACCGGCCGAAGCAGTTCATCACCAGCTCAAGAAGATTGATCCAGACAAAATTTACCATCTGCGTTCCGGCGCACAGGCACACCATGCACAGCAAAGTTCCCGGTTTCATGGGTTTTTCCCGTCTCAGCACTTCCCCACCCCAGAATTCTCTGCCCTTCCATGCGTACAGGATCACCAGAGCGACGGCCACGGCGGCGATGTACCCCCATGCGTTTCCGGCCAGAGCGGACACGTCCGGGACATACTGATCGTTTCCCTCTATGAAAGCATTCAGGTATCCCGCGATCACATCCCGCAGCATCGCCACGGAAACCAGAATGTTCATCAGGACATAGTATCCCACCAGCGTCCAGCCCATGGGGCTGAAGCGCTTACGGAGCCATTTGTTGATCTGTTTCTCGTTCATTGCTTTCCTCCATAATGATTGCTTCCGCCGTCATAATGCCGTCGATGGCCGCGGACATGATGCCCCCGGCATAGCCCGCCCCCTCTCCCGTGGGGTACAGCCCCCGCAGAGAAGATTGCCGGGTCGAATCCCGGATAATCCGCACCGGGGAAGAACTGCGGGTCTCCGGCGCGGTCATCACCGCGTCCGGGTCTGCAAAGCCTTTCAGCTTCCCGTCCAGCCGGGGCAGCGCCTGGGCAATGGCGTCGGTGATCTTCCCGGGGAGCACGTCGTGCAGGTCGCACCAGGTCACCCCCGGCCGGTAGGTCGGCGTTACC
>ERZ791802.1403-NODE-1403-length-18491-cov-4.095520_pt1 | contig 18491 bp, 9 predicted proteins | sample MGYA00510308_ERZ791802 | MGnify/ENA primary metagenome ERZ791802 (study PRJEB30046, sample SAMN00792028) | human gut metagenome | study: EMG produced TPA metagenomics assembly of the A metagenome-wide association study of gut microbiota in type 2...
CAAAACCTCCTCCCGGTGCCAGATGAACTTTCAGTTTACCGTCTTTCTTTATCGGGAAGGACTCACACTTATAATCACGACCTGCCCGATGAGCATTCACACCATCTTTAAACAAAGTAGCATGATAAGATTTATCACCCAGGAAAGAACAATCGACTTCAATATCACGTGCACTCCAATCTGTAATTCCACCTACATACCAGACATCCCCTTTCCGGCGTGCTGTCACAATATACTCTCCCATTTTACCGTCAAGAACGATACTTTCATCCCATACAGTTGGTATTTCTGCGATAAATGCCGTTGATTCCGGTTCGCGCATATAGTTGCTCGGAGTATCGCACAACATATTAAAAGGAGATTCAAACACCACGTACAAGGCTAGTTGGCGGCAACGGGTTCCCTGACTCATCGGTTCTGAATAACAAGGATAATAGTTACCCTTGGAAGCATTCCTCATCGCCCCCTGCGTATAATCCATCGGACCGGAAACCTGACGGATGAAAGGAATCATCACATCATACTTCACCTGATCTACTGACGGTGAACTCCATTTCATCTGCTCCAACCCATTGACTCCTTCGAAATTCAACACATTCGGATAAGTACGGTTCAATCCGGCAGGCTTATGAGTGCCGTGCAGGTCAAGAATCAGCTTGTATTTAGCACACATTTCAGCGGCACGATAGTTGAATGCAGTCATTTCCTGATCGTCACGGTCCATAAAGTCCACTTTGAAACCCTTTACTCCCATTTCGGCATAATGACGGCACACATTTTCCATATCACGCTCGAATGCATGATAACCGGCCCAAAGGATGATATCTACATTTTTGGAAGCTGCGTAATCTACCAGTTCTTTCAGGTCAATCTCCTTGACAACCTGCATCAAATCCGCCTGTAAGTTCACTGCCCATCCCTCGTCAAGTATCACATACTCGATACCGTTTGCAGAAGCAAAGTCTATATATGCCTTATAAGTCGGATTATTTACTCCGGTCACAAAATCAACGCCATCCAGATTCCAGTCATTCCACCAGTCCCAAGCAACCTTTCCCGGTTTAATCCATGAAAGATCGGACATACGTGAAGGCGCACCTAACAGGTAGCTGAGATTGGTAGCGGCAAGGTCCTTATCGGTGGTAGTAACCACGGCTATACGCCAGGGGAAGTTTCTCGGCTTATCCACTTTGGCAATGTAGTCTTCATGCTCCTTCACCAACATCTGAAGCTGGTTGTGACCACCCTGTACCGTACGCTTCGGATAAGGAGCATGCATACTGCTCAGACGATTCGCGCCTTCCGAAGCAGAAAGATAAAGTCCCGGATAATTTTCCAGATCGGACTCTGTGATACAGACTTTCACTCCATCGCCCGCATCTACTACCAACGGCAAGAACATCAAGCGCTGTTTATTCAGCTTCGACAGTTTGTCCGTTGTATACGTATTCTCGAAAGAATTAAAAAACTGGGAGTTATAATCACCGTCTTTACCGCTTTTTACATAAGGCACGGAGGCAGTCATATCCGATGGAAAACAATAATCAGATACTTCCGTCACCACATGAAAAGGCTTCTTCCCCTGATTCACAAAACGGTAGGCGATACCGTCATTGTATGCACGAAACTCTACATTCCAGTCTTTTTTGAAACGCAAGGTCAGTCCATTATAATGATTTCTCAATTCGCTGGCACGGTAGAAAGGAGATGGTATCATCTCGTCCACACTCTTCCTGGAAGTTCCGGATAATTTCGCATTTTCTCCCCAGACAGTCCCGTTATCCAACGTCATTGATATGGGAGAAGGAGTCAGAATCTGCCTGCCGTTGCATGTAATGTCATAAGTCAGCCGGTCGCCAATGGTTATTGTCGTTTTCAGATTTCCATCAGGTGAGGCTAGTGTAAATTGCTTCTGAGCTTGCAACGAAAGCGTACACAAGACACATAATAATAAAAATGTAAGTTTTTTCATGGTTGTAACTAATATATTAGATTTCAAAATAATTATTCCGCAATAAAGCGCTTTGTCTGTACATCACGACTGTTCGTACCTATCATCACATCAAACTCTCCCGGTTCGTAGATATATTGCAGCCCGGAATTATAAAATTTCAGGTCATCTTCCGTAAGTACAAACTTCACTTCACGGCTTTCTCCTTTTTTCAGGAAGATACGATCGAAGCCTTTCAGCTCTTTCACCGGACGCGCTACTTCCGCATAGATATCACGCAAATAGATTTGTACCGTTTCATAGCCGTCATGGTTCCCTTTGTTGGTGACGGTAACGGAAGCTGTCAGGTTTCCATTTTTCGGCAAGGTTTCCGAACTGAGCTGCAGGTCGCCATATACAAAGTCGGTATAACTCAAACCGTATCCGAAAGGATAAAGAGGTTCGTTACTCTCATCCAGATAGTTGCTGGCATACCGGTTGAAAACACGGTTGTCCGGGTCCGGACGTCCGGTGTTCAAATGATTGTAGAACAAAGGAAGTTGCCCTACCGAACGAGGGAAGGTAGTAGTCAGCTTGCCGCACGGGACGGCTTTGCCAAACAGAACATCGGCAACGGCATCCCCTGTCTCACTACCTCCGAACCATACATTCAGAATAGAAGGAATGTGTTCGCTTTCCCAGTTCAAGATCAAAGGACGACCGGTGAACAGGAGCAGTACCACAGGCTTACCTGTTTTCACCAATGCTTTCAATAAGTCCTGCTGAGCGTCAGGGATTTCCAGATTAGTACGGGAAGGAGATTCACCACTCATTTCCGCACATTCACCCACAGCAGCCACAATCACATCGGCACGGGCAGCCGTACGCAATGCCTCGGCCAGCAGTTGCTGATCATTACCACGTTCCAACGGACGGATGCCGACAGCTCCTTTTTCCATTTCCGCATCATAATATACATTGCTGCCTTTGGCATAAAGTATTTCAGCCTTGTCTCCTACTGCCGACCGGATTCCTTCGAGTAATGTACCATGTCTGGACGGAGTACAGGTCATGCTCCACATTCCGCACATATTATTGCGTGCATCTGCCATCGGACCTATTAATGCAATTTTCCCTTTTTCCTCCAACGGAAGCAGGTGATTCTCATTTTTCAGTAGAACAAACGTCTCTGCCGCAACCTCGCGTGCAACTGCACGATGCTCAGGCGTATAAAGTTCTTTTTCCGCACGTAACGTATCGCAATATTTATATGGATCGGCAAACAAGCCCAGTTTATACTTAGCCTCCAGCACACGACGGCAAGCTGCATCAATCTGTGCTTCGGTGACTTTCCCCTCTTTCAGCGATTCTTCCAACGTATTGAGAAAGCCGCAGGAAACCATGTCCATATCCGTCCCCGCCTGCAAAGCACGGACAGAGGCTTCCTTCAAAGGAGCCACACCATGAATGGACATTTCAGCAATGGAATTGTAGTCTGTGACCAAAAGTCCCTGAAATCCCCATTCGTCACGAAGCACGTCTGTCAACAGCCATTTATTTGCCGTAGCCGGTATGCCGTCTACTATATTAAAAGAACTCATCACACTACCGACACCAGCCTCAACCGCCGCCCGATAAGGAGCAAAATATTCGTTATACATACGCAGATGGCTCATGTCGACTGTATTATAATCCTTACCGGCTTCTGATGCTCCATAGAGGGCGAAATGTTTTACACAAGAAAGGATTTCATCTTTTCCCTGCATACTGTCACCTTGATAACCGTGCACATAGGCCTTTGCCAGCAGTGAACCCAGATAAGGGTCCTCACCGCTTCCTTCGGCAATACGTCCCCAACGGGCATCCCGGCAGATATCTACCATCGGGCTGAATGTCCAGCAAATGCCATCCGCACTGGCCTCAATGGCAGAAATCCGCGCCATCCGCTGAATAGCCAACGTATCCCAACTGCATGAGAGGGCCAACGGTATCGGGAAAATCGTTTCATAACCATGTATGACGTCCGCCCCGACTATCAAGGGAATTTTCAATCGGGTTTCTTCCACTGCCAGCCGTTGCAGGTCATAGATTTTTTTGATTCCTTTTACATTGAAAAAGCCACCGATCTCTTCTTTGCGAATCATATCACTAAGCTCACTATTCATCACCGAGCCTGTCACCAAGTCGCCACCGGAAGGAAGGTTCAACTGTCCCAGCTTCTCACGGATCGTCATTTTACCCATCAGGTCTGTGACAAAGCGATCCATCTCTACCTCTTTTCCCCCACCAGACTCCGAACAGGAAAAGAATATAATGCCACAAATGGCACCAAACACCAGATTTCTTATTTTCATAAGCTCTTCAAATTATTTATTTACTTTTCTGACTTTACCTTCTATACAATAACGGCAACATCGGTCAACAGAATCTATTTCGCCAAAGTTAACACTTCCTTCTAAATAATGAGACATATACCCGCAAAATAGATTATTTATTTCTGTCAACTGAATCTATATACAATAGACGGTTCAGAAAGAAAAAGCCACATTAATTCAGAGCTACAAATTTTCCATCCTTAATATAAATAGGTGTTATCACCGGATGTTCCGTCTGCGAATTCGGTGCATGATAAGAAATCATCAGCCTGCCTTTAAGATCCTTGAATACCATCGCGTGTCCGCCATCGTCACTATTTAACGTTTCGGGCTCCTGCACCCAAGGACCAAGCACATCACCTGATGCCGAGACAGCCTGCCCGATAGCATATTTTCCATCTGTCTTTCGGAAACTGGACCATAGCATAATCAGTTTTCCATCATCCAGACGATAGATAAAAGGAGCATCCGTAACATTGCCTGTCACCCCGGAACTTGTAATAGAGCCTACCCAGGGAGCTTCCGAAGCCTTGAACAACAGATACGGATCACCTTCTGTCGTTTTCAGATCTTTCGCCAGCCGTTGGGCATAAATTTCACCGTCGATGGCCTCCAGCCACTCACGACAGAACAACAGCCAGGGATTTCCTTCTTTGTCAATATACAAAGATCCATCCAGGCACATCCAGCCGGAAGGAGTAATCGCCTTGTTTACAAGTGGAGTGAAAGGGCCTTTCGGACTATCGGAAACTAGAATAGAAGTTCCCCGCTTCACTCCCGCATTACTGAAAGTAGCAAATAAATAATAACGTCCTTCATATTCATACACATCCGGTGCCCAAAAATCCTGTTGCCCCCAGAAATCAGTTTTAGCTATAAAAGAATATCCTTCGTCTTTCCACGTGGACAGGTCTTTACTTTTATAAACTCTGATTTTCAAGTTATTATTGAAATGAAGATAATACATCGAAGTTTTCTTGTCGACCAGAATAAACGGGTCCCGCAAACGCAAACTCGATACAGGAATCGTGAAACTTTCTCCCCCTACTTCATCCGGATCGGTGGAGGAAGTCTGTCCATCATCATTACTACAACTGACAATACACGCTCCCATCAATAACAAGAGCGAAAGAATAGAATGCTTTAACTTTTTCATATATCAATGATTATTTAATAAAATACCTATTGAAAACTGATAAATAAATTGTTCAAGATCAATAATGAGGATTCTGCTCGATATGAGAATTTTCAATAATAACCGAAGTAGGAATCGGGAACAAAAGATTCTTCTCTGAGAAATTAGTACTATACTTCTTACCGGTTTCTACATATTTCCCCATCCGGATCAAATCTTCCCTGCGCTTTCCTTCATACCAGAACTCCCAGCCTCTTTCTTTCAGAATCCAGTCTCTCAACGACTCCTTATCCGGGAAATCGGATAATTGCTTTATGATAGCGTCTCCACCATCAGCAGCCTGTTCCATTGCTGTAAACTCGATTTCATCAATCCAAAGTTCATATCCGCTTCCGGAATTTCCCAAGGCAAGGAACAGAGCACAATTTTGATCTTCCGTAGCTTTACCTGTCTGTGTGGAGAATTCCTTTACTTCGCCTGCTTTCAAAGAGATGGATTCCATGTGGCTCAATGGTCCTTCAACGCGTATTTCAAACTGAATGTCTTTCGAGGCTTTCAACTTCATCTTTATTGAATACTTACGCCCTTTTGCAACCAAAGGTTCTGTTCGCATCTGCAAAGTCCAGAATTCCGTACCCGAAGATTCAACTTCCACATGTAAGCTGTTTCCGTTATTCAACGTGTTGTTTTTATCCACATCATACTTCCAGGCAGATCCACCGGCCTGATCGTAGTTATTCATCGAGAATATCCCTATAACATTGTCAACAAACTCTCCGTCAAAGTTCTCTTTAAAAACGGGTATTGCAGGCAGAGAGGTGCCAAAGCCAAAAGCACGTTTCCGGATATCATTAATCAGATCGACACTCCCCTGATTAGGACCATTCAGTTCATTCAATGCTTCCGCCTTAAATAACAACACTTCTGCATATCGGTCGAGTACCTTGTCATTGCCTGCCCATGTGCCTGTAGCTTCAGGATCAATCCCATATTTCAAAGGCAAAGCACCTACATCACCACTGGCCCTCAAATCAACTGTAGCACCGGACTTTGATGTATATTCGGCCTGTGCCAAAGCTCTTCGCCGGTCATTTTCATCAAACGTATCATAGAATTCCCACGGCATCCGGTGTCCGGACCATCCTTCTACGATGTTTCCATAAGGTGAAGCGTAGTCACCCGGCAAAATATTTGCATATGTATGATTACCATAATCTGCCAGTGGTTCAGCCCTCACAACAAACATCAGTTCTTTATTACCTTCGTTCTGAGCTGAAAATATACTTGCATAATCCTTCTCCAGTTCATAGTAATTCAGACCGATAATCTCATTTGCCGTTTCGAGAGCATTCTGCCACTGCTTTTCATGCATATAATATTTCAGTAAATAATGCAGGGCAGCTCCCTTTGTGATACGTCCGTATTCTGCTTGTTCTACCGGAAGTGCGTCGGCAGCAGCACGCAGTTCTGTCGTCAGGAAAGTTCCGACTTCTTCAGACGTAGGTCTGTAAGGTTTATAATCCGGGTCCGGATTGATTGCCTGGTCGGCTTCCAGAATCATTGGCATAGGACCATAAAGCCGATATAAATCGAACATGAAAAAGGCTCTGAGCGCCCGGACCTCCGCAATATACAAGTCTTTCACCGACTGGGTTACCGGAGACTCTTCCATTTTCGCTATCGTATAAGTGCAACGGGTGATATTAGGAGCAGTCCAGTTATAGAATCCTTTCACCATCTGGTCAGCATCCGTCCACGAACCATTCAGAAAAGCAACCCATGACCATTTGGTAGTCCATTCTTCGGTTGAAACCTCATCCATTACAAAAGAACTTCCATCACAAAACAAATAAGGTCCCCAGCCTTTTTGGCGTAATTCATAATAAAGGGCAACCGTTGCAGCCGAAAGGTCTGCAGGAGTATTAAACGCATTTCCAGTATCTACAACTCCATACAAGTGAGGTTCCAAGCTCCCCTCACAGGCTACAAACTGAATGCTTATAAATAGTAATAATAGTTTTTTAGCTAATTTCTTCATGACATTCCAGTTTAAAATTTCACATCAAGTCCAAATGAAAAAGTCTTCTGTTGAGGATATGACGCCCGGTCGTTTTCAACTTCCGGATCGAGTCCTTTATATCCGGTAAACGTCAGCAGATTCTGACCGGAAAAGTAAAATCTTACTTTCAACTTATCAGCTTTAAACAGTCTGCTCAAATCATATCCCAACGTTACGCTCTTCAGACGTAAATATGTATTCTTCTCCCAGTTCGGAGCACCGTAGCTATCATAGCTGTTCACTTCGCCACTAGGCATAGCGGAACTCATGTTGTCGGAAGTCCAACGATTTTTTATATCCGCCAAAAAGTTATTATTGTCTTTCAGCCTCTGGATGCCGTTTCCACCATACACCCCGTGTTCTACCTGAGTGTAAGGATAGGAGTATCCGCCAACCGAAGCATAAAGATAGATATTCAGATCAAATCCTTTGTACCGGAAATCATTCGAAAATCCCATAGTAAACTTCGGTGCACGTGTCCCCAGATATACGACATCTGCCTGATCTATTTTCCCATCAGGCTTTCCTGTCAGATTCCCTTCCTCGTCGAGTCCGTTCACATCTTTATATTTGCGCTGTCCCGGTAACAAGTCCGGCATAGCCGGCGTATCTTCACCCGCCTGCTTTATACCGTCCGGAATCAGCGTATAGATAGCACTTACCGGATCGTTTTCTTTGACATAAGGAGCCAGAATTACTTTCGGATCACGTTCTTTCCATCTGTCACGATAGGAAGTATACGTCAATGTCGATTCCCAATGTAACGGTCCTTCCAGGTTCACTGTATTCAGCGTCAGTTCAAAACCGGTACTTTTTGTTTTTCCAATGTTGGACCATATACCAGTAGTGACAGCTGTATGCGGCAGCGAACGCCAGCTCAGCAGGTCTTTTACCTCTTTAAAGAAAACATCTACACTACCATTGATACGATTCCGGAAGAAACCGAAATCCAGTCCGAAGTTAACTTCTGTAGTCGTTTCCCACTTTAAATCAGGATTACCGAACTTTCCCAGATTTACTCCTCTCTTTTCTGTATCTCCCAGATAATAATTTCTGCCGTCAAAGGCAAAGTACTCGGAAGCAGCATCGTTAGGCAGATTTTCATTACCCACCTGTCCCATGCTGACACGTAACTTGGCATCGGAGAGCCAGTTGACATCTTTCAGAAAATCTTCCTGATTCATTCTCCACGCAAATGCTCCCGAAGGAAAGAAAGCATAACGGTTGTTCTTTCCAAAACGGTCGCTACCATCGATACGGGCAGTAAAAGTAAACAGATACTTGTCTTTGAAAGAGTATTGGGCACGACCAAAATAAGAAGCCAACACGTGTTTATTTTTATAAGAACTGACCACCGGACGCGTTTCACCTGCCTGTAGTTTATAATACATCAACGCATCAGACATAAATCCCATAGCACGTGCATACGCTCCGTCATCATTCTGCACCTGATACGAATATCCCAGTAATGCAAGAAGTTTATGTCTCTCCTTGAAAGTCTTCTGAAAATTGAAAACCATATCTGCCACATAGTCTTCACGGTTGGCGGAATTGATATTCGCATCTCCATTCACACTACTTCCATATTTCGTAGTCATCGGATAGTAGCTATGGCGGGACCCGTCGCGGATATCCGCACCGGCAGACAGTTTCAACCAGAACACATCTTTTATAAAATAGAAATTAGTGAATGCTGTTGCCAGAAAACGCTTGGTCTTTGTCTCATCCTCAATGTCGAGATAAGACAAAGGATGATTGAGCAATGCCTGCTTAGGATCTTCCATCCATTTGCCGGTCGTCGGGTCTCGTTCCGCCTTCACTGTCGGACTATAACTTAACGCCGGTTCAATAATACCTGCCGTACTGTCATATCCTCCCCCCAGTGTCGCATTCTGATCGACTACATAAGAGGCTGTGGCAGAAATACCATAATCCCACCATTTCGTTATTTTATGGTCCAGATTATAACGGAAGCTATAGCGTTTATAACCGGATGTTTTCACCACTCCTTTCTGATCGAAGTAGTTCAGCGAAATCAATGATCTCATCTTTTCATTACCATAAGTCACTGTGAGGTTATGTTGCTGGATAAGACCTGTACGGGTAATCATATCATACCAGTTGGTCCCTTTTCCGGCTTTTGCTATTTCTTCATCCGTGTACATAGGCACATAAGGGCTGACAGCACCCGGATCTGTATTCCCATAAGGATATACCAGATTCTGCATTAAATACTGTTCTTTATAGTAACTGTTCTGAGTAGTCATTAACTCTCCGGCCGTCAATAATTCCGGTCGTTTATTTATAGTCTGAAACGACATATTCATGTTATACTCTACTTTCGTATCCTGAGTACCTCTTTTTGTCGTAATCAGAACAACTCCATTAGCACCCCGCGCACCATAAATGGCAGTTGCCGAAGCGTCCTTCAAAATCTCTATGGATTCGATATCGTTAGGGTTAATACTGCTCAAAGGGCTGTTGCTTCCTGCCGTCCACTGATTACCGCTTCCCGGATTGACACCGGCATTCACTATGGGGAAACCATCGACCACATACAGCGGATCATTCCCCGCACCGGTAGAAGCCGCACCCCGAATCAGAACTTCAATACCACCACCGGGCTGTGCACTCCCCTGTTTTACAGTAAGTCCTGCCGCACGTCCCATCAACATTTCAGAGAAGTTCGGTGAAGCTGCTTTATTGAGTTTCTCAGACTTTACAGAAACAATCGAAGCATTCAAGTCACTTTTCTTCATTGTACCGTATCCCACTACCACAACTTCATCCAGCAATTCTTGCTTTTCATACAAAACGATGGATAAATCTGTCTGATTTCCAACTTTCACTTCCAGAGGCTGATAGCCGATGTAAGACAGTTCCAATACCGCTCCCGGTGATACTTCCAACGTAAACTTCGCATTTATATCCGATACCGTTCCGTTAGTTGTCCCTTTCTCCTTGATGGTAACACCGATAATAGGCTCGCCGTTAACATCATTCACCACACCTGTGATCTTACGTTTTTTACCATCCTTTGAAGTATTCTGCCTGGCTTGTCCTTTCTGAACAATTACATTCTTCCCTTTCACTTCATAGACAACGTCTTGTCCGTACAATATCTGATCGATAGCCTCATTCAGCTCTTTCGCCTTTACAGTTATAATCTTCTTTGTATCCAGATCTCCGACTTTATAAACGAAAGAATATCCGCTTTTATTCTTCAACTGGGTCATTGCTTCTTTCACTGAAACGTTATCCATTTTCAATGAAACAGCCTGGGCTAGTATTGCTATGTTAAGGCAAAACAGAGCCATGACCATTAATATGGCCTTCTTCCTGTAATTCATAAAATAAACAAATTATTAATTAAAACTTGAATAACTCGTTTTAAAAGAGATGTATTTTGCTAACTTTGCACATTCTCTTTTGAAAACATATTCACACTAGATGATTGTTGAAAGAAGAGATTCAAGGAGCCGGGAGATGTCCGAAATCTTCCGGTTTTTTATTTGTCTCTCCTTATTTGTCAGCTAAAGATTATTCTGTATTTTTCTCTTTATTCATACTTTTCATTTTTTAAGGTTAAACAATCATAGCATTATAATCTCTGGTAACCGGTTAGTAGATAGTTATATTGCGTTCTTCAATCTTATATTGCATTTTTTCCGTAGAAGCCAGTGCTTCCAGTACTTCCTGGATATTTTGTTCACGACGAACGAAGTTGCCATAGAAGCGGAATGTTTTTAAGGAATCATTGGCTATGTGAATCTTCACATTATAGCTGCGTTCCAGTTCTTTGGCGATATCCGGCAAGAGTTCTTCATCAAAAAACAAGTAACCGTCCGTCCACTGAGACGCATTGGATGCGGTAACCGACTCTACAGTCAAAAGCCCGTTCGCCTTATTTAATACGGCCCTTTCATCAGGTGAAAGGACAGCTTCTTTTTCTTCTCTCAACAAGTTGTTCAATCCGACCTTACCTTCCAGCAAAGAAACGACCACTTCATGATCTTCCGGATAGTCACGGAAACTGAATTTTGTTCCCAACACCTGTAATTGCAGATCTTTAGTCTTTACGAAAAAGGGAATCTTCTCATTCCGCTTTACCTCAAAATATCCTTCCCCTTCCAGTTCTACTTTTCGGTTATCGACACCAAACCCCTGCGAGTATGTCATGCGTGAACCGGCATTAAGCCAGACCAATGTGCCATCCGGCAAATAAAGTTTTGTTTTTGATCCTAAAGGGGCTTCTACTGAAATATCTGCAAAAGTATCTTTCACATTCACCTCTCCCTGCCAATAAGAAATACATCCCACCGCTATTATGATTGCAACAACCGCAGCATAACGCCACAACGCTGACAGGCTAAAACCTCGACGGGAAGTGCTCTGAATTTCCTTCTGACTTTCGACACGGTTTCTAAAATTCTCAAACGCTTTATCCTTATCATAGACAGATGCGGCTTCACGACTTACAGCTGAAAACCAGATCTCCCGCTGACGGATAAAATATTGCTGATTTTCAGCCGATGCGGCAATCCATGTTTTCAGTTCATCTAAAGCGTTCTTATCCAGACCTTCAGTCAGATAGTTGGCAATCAGTTCATCAATATGTTTATTTTCTTCTTCCATATTTATGCTTTCTATAAAGGAGACAGTTGTTTTTTAATTAAGGGTAGTCAGAAAATGATTTTTTTTCGCTTTACCTGAAAAAAAATAGTAATAGAGAAATCAGGTACTTACTCAAATGAGCGTGTAAAGAAGCTAAAGCATTCTTTATATGATACTTAACTGTATTAATAGATATTCCCAGTTCACCGGAAATTTCTTCGTATGATTTTCCTTCAAAGCGACTTTTAGCAAAAACCCGACGGCATTCGTCCGGCAATTTATCGATAGCCTTATATATTTCGTTTTCAAGTTCACGTTCCAGTAAAATACCTAACGGATGCGAATCGGACAGTATGATTTTATCATCCGTTATCTCATCGGGCATAAGAGCAGAAAATGCTATTTCTCTCTTTTCACGTTCCGAATTAAGATAGTTAATGCAACGATTACGGACAGCTCTCAGCAGGTAACTACGGATAGAGACTGAAATATCCAAAGTCTCACGTATCTCCCATAAATGAAAGATAGTATCTCCTACAATGGTTTCGGAAAGGAACTGATCTTTTAGATAACCATTGGCAACATAACAGAGCAGGGCATAGTGATGATCATATATGTAACGATAAGCATTTTCATTGCCTATCTTCAGTTGTTCCACTATTAAAGTTTCAGTATTCTCCATGAATGTACCAGTCAGATTAATAGCACAAATTTAGAGAATTATTCGAATTTAAAGCATATAAAGCCAAAAATCCCTCCAAAGAAAAAAAACTTTGGAGGGATCTTCTTTATACTACTCTGTATACAGTCTATTTCATCTTATATACGAGTGTACCACCTTTCAGAATATCTTCATGAGAAATCGTATTCTTTGTATAAGGTTCGCCATTCAGCATGATACTATCCACATATTTATGTTCCTTCGATAAGTTTTCAGCGATCACAGTAAAGGTCTTTCCATCAGCCAGATGTAGCACAATCTTCGGTAACTGAGGAGCTCCGAATACATAATCACCGCTTACCGGATCTACCGGATAGAAACCCATTGCACTGAACATATACCATGCGGACATCTGACCACAGTCATCATTACCACAAAGTCCGTCAGGCTTGTTCTTATATTGAGTATCAAAGATTTCACGGATTAGTTCCTGTGTACGTTCCGGACGCCCTGCCAAAGCATATAAATAAGTAACATGATGACTGGGCTCATTACCATGTGCATACTGTCCGATCAAACCTGTCACATCAGCCTGGGTTGTTTCCAGTTTCACTGTAAACAGGGAATCCAGCTTGTTCAGGAAAGGTTCTTCTCCACCGAAGAGAGCAATCAAACCGGGAACATCGTGTTGCACATGCCAGGTATATTGCCATGCATTTCCTTCCGTATAGTCACCGCCTGTACTTTCCGCATGTCCTACATCACTAGGATTAAACGGAGATTTCCAGGTTCCGTCAGCTTTACGCGGACGCATAAAATTCGTCTGTGAATCGAATAAGTTCTTATAATAATCTGCACGTTTCGCAAAGTAAGCAGCATCTTCTTCTTTTCCCATACGACGGGCCATGTCAGCTGCCGCATAATCGTCATATACCGATTCCAGAGTTGAAGAGACGGATTCTGCTTTTGTCAGGTCGGTCGGAAAATATCCGTATTTCGTATACACTTCCCAGTCGGACTTCAACGGATGAGATACAGTCTGTGTCTTCTTCACCATATTGAAAGCACGTTCCGCATCAAAACCACGGAAACCTTTTCGGTAGGCTTCAGCAATAACAGATACACCATGATTGCCGATCATACAGAAGTTTTCTTTTCCCCACAATGCCCAAATAGGCAGGAAGCCTTGTACTTCACCTTGTTCTATCAATGAATTAACAAAACCATCCACACGTTCGGGAACCATTAATGTATAGAATGGATGAGCGGCACGATAAGTATCCCATAAAGAGAAGGTTGAATAGAATGTTCCTGTTCCGGCCTTCACAATCGAATCGGCAGCATTACGATACATACCGTCTACGTCTGAAATCTGGTTAGGCTGAATCAGTGCGTGATAAAAACAAGTATAGAAATTCGTCTTTTCATCATCCGTACCCTCTACGTCCATGCGACTCAGATAGCTGTTCCATTCGTCATGGGCAGCCAGCTTCACACCGTCAAAGTTCCAGTCTGGTATTTCAGCCTGCAAGTTCTTCTTTGCTCCCTCTACGCTGGTAGTCGAAAGGGCCACCTTCATCATCAGTTCATCTCCCGGCTTCAAGTCGAAAGTAGCAATGATTCGCTTTCCTTTCTCAGTTTCTCCCATCGGAAGGTAAAGCGAATCTATTACCGGACGATTAAACTTCATCACAAAGAAGTAGTCCTGATCAACCCAGACCGTGTTATTCACGTGTCCGGTCAGCGTCTGAGCATCTTCCCAGTTCACTTCGCAACTATTCACTTGTGAATGATATTGTTCTTCTCTCCAGGCAGGTCCGTGCTGCAAGTCAATCAGCAGAGAAGCTGAATCCGCTTTATGATATGTATAACGATGAAGAGCTGCATGGATAGAAGCAGTCAGTTCCGCCTTTACCTGCGGATCGGATAATTCGACTGTATAATATCCCGGAGTAGCAGCTTCCTTGTCTTTCGGGAAATGGCTGCGATAAGCATCCCATGCACGGGCACGGGTACCGGTAACCGGCATCACCAGAATATCCCCCAAATCCATACATCCGGTTCCGTTCAGATGAGTCTGAGTGAAGCCCCAGATCAGAGAGTCCTGATAAGTATATTCCGAACAATATCTCCAACCTACTGCACCCGTCACCGGACTGGTCTGTATCATTCCGAAAGGATAGCAAGCTCCGGGGAATGTATGCCCATTGTCAGCAGCACCAATAAAGGTATTCACATACTGAGTGTAATCTTTCGTTTCCGCTTGCTCCGTCGGAGAACAGGAAGTGTACATAAACAGTCCCGCCAAAGCAACGGCCATCACAGGGGATTTTCTTTTCATGATAATCATAATGTTAAGTTAATGCTACAAATTTAGAGAATAATTCTCAATGCTACACTAAAATACAATAGAAAAATGGTCCCCAAGTCCGATCATTCAAAATTTATATCTACCCTGTTCCGGGCAGCATTCTAAAAGCAAATAAACCTGATTCATTGTGACAAAACAAAAATTCGCACGACTTATTGAATAAATATCAACTCAATTATTTATCTTTGTTAGCTTTAAAACAAGCTGACTCAAAAAAACAATAGTATAATGAAAGATTTCTTGAAATTTACGCTCGCCACTGTGACCGGTATCATCCTGTCAAGCATTGTATTATTTATTATCGGCATGGTAACATTGTTCGGCATTGTATCAACCGCGGATACAGAAACAATAGTGAAAAAGAATTCTGTGATGATGCTCGACCTGAACGGTGTATTAGTCGAACGCACTCAGGAGAGTCCGTTAGGTATCTTATCACAGTTGTTCAGCGACGACTCCAATACATACGGGCTGGACGATATTCTTTCTTCCATCAAAAAAGCAAAAGAAAATGAAAATATCAAAGGAATTTATCTGCAGGCAAGTATGCTCGGAACTTCGTATGCATCTTTGCAGGAAATCCGTAACGCATTGCTCGACTTTAAAGAAAGCGGAAAGTTCATCATAGCCTACGGAGATAGCTATACACAAGGACTTTATTATCTTTCCAGTGTAGCGGACAAGGTATTGCTCAATCCGAAAGGAATGATTGAGTGGAAAGGCATCGCTTCCGCTCCTCTGTTTTATAAAGACTTACTGCAAAAGATCGGGGTAGAAATGCAGATATTTAAAGTAGGTACTTATAAATCCGCCGTAGAACCGTTTATTTCTACAGAAATGAGTCCTGCCAATCGTGAACAGGTGACAGCTTTTATCAACTCGATCTGGGGACAGGTTACCGAAGGGGTATCTGCTTCCCGCAGCCTCCCCGTAGATTCACTGAATGCTTTAGCTGACCGTATGCTGATGTTTTATCCGGCAGAGGAAAGTGTGCAATGTGGCTTGGCGGACACATTGATTTACCGCAATGATGTTCGCAATTATCTTAAACAGTGGGTGGACTTGAAAGAAGATGACCGCCTTCCGGTGCTAGGGTTGAGTGATATGATCAATGTGAAAAAAAACATGCCGAAAGATAAAAGCGGTAACATCGTAGCGGTCTATTATGCCTCCGGAGAAATCACAGATTACAGCGGTTCTTCAACTTCTGAAGAGGGAATTGTAGGCACAAAAGTTATTCGTGACTTGCGTAAGCTAAAAGATGACGAGGATGTAAAAGCTGTCGTTCTCCGTGTTAATTCACCGGGTGGAAGTGCTTTTGCATCCGAACAAATCTGGCATGCCGTGAAAGAACTGAAAACAGAGAAACCAGTAATTGTTTCTATGGGTGATTATGCCGCATCAGGTGGTTATTATATCTCTTGTGTAGCCGATACAATCGTTGCAGAGCCGACTACATTGACGGGATCCATCGGAATTTTCGGTATGGTACCGAATGTTAAGGAATTATCAGAAAAGATCGGTTTGACCTACGATGTGGTAAAAACAAATAAATTTTCAGATTTTGGAAATATCATGCGTCCTTTCAATCAGGATGAGAAGACACTGATGCAGATGATGATTACCCAAGGTTATGATACATTCGTCAATCGCTGCGCTGAGGGGCGCCATATGAGCAAAGAGGCCATTGAGAAAATAGCTGAAGGTCGTGTATGGACAGGAGAAGCTGCTAAAGAACTTGGACTGGTAGACGTACTCGGAGGTATTGATACAGCTTTGGAGATTGCTGTCAGGAAAGCAGGAATCGAAGGATATACAGTTGTTTCTTATCCGGCAAAACAAGACCTCCTTTCTTCACTGCTCAATACGAAACCCACTAATTATGTGGAATCACAAATATTGAAAAGCAAGTTAGGAGAGTATTATCAACAATTCGGTATGCTGAAAAATTTAAAAGAGCGTTCCATGATTCAGGCACGCATTCCGTTTGAACTAAATATCAAGTAAACTGTACTGCATGGACGAACACTTTATCAAGATACATAAGTGGCTTTACCCTGTCTCATGGATTTACGGGGCAGTGGTAACAGTAAGAAACAAACTCTTTGACTGGGGATTCCTCCGGTCAAAGAGTTTTGGTGTTCCTGTCATCTGCATCGGCAACCTGTCTGTAGGCGGCACGGGAAAGACGCCGCACACCGAATATCTGATAAAGCTGCTTCGTGATAACTATCATGTGGCAGTATTAAGCCGGGGATATAAAAGGCATAGCCGAGGATATGTGCTTGCCACTCCCCAAAGTACTGCACGCAGCATCGGTGACGAGCCTTACCAGATGCATACCAAGTTCCCGTCTGTCACACTAGCTGTCGATGAGAACCGCTGCCATGGCATAGAACAATTACTATCCATCAAAGAACCGTCCATTGAAGTTGTATTGCTGGATGATGCTTTCCAGCACCGTTACGTCAAGCCGGGACTAAGCATCCTGCTGACGGATTATCACCGCCTCTTCTGCGACGATACTTTACTTCCGGCAGGTCGTCTGCGCGAGTCTGTCAACGGTAAAAACCGGGCACAAATCGTCATTGTCACAAAGTGTCCGCAGGATATTAAGCCGATTGACTATAATATTATCACAAAACGACTGAACCTTTATCCTTATCAGCAGTTATACTTCTCATCGTTTCGTTATGGAAATCTGCAACCGGTATTTCCATCAGCAAATTCAGAGATTGATTCTACAGTGAATGAGTTACCGCTGAGTGCTTTAACGAATACGGATATTTTGCTGGTAACGGGCATTGCATCACCTGCGCCTATTCTCGAAGAGTTGAAAATGTATACCGATCAGATTGATTCGCTTTCATTCGACGACCATCATCATTTCAGTCATCGGGACATACAACAGATCAAGGAACGATTCGGAAAACTAAAAGGTGAACATAAACTGATTGTCACCACCGAGAAAGATGCAACCCGCCTGATTCATCATCCGGTATTGAGCGAGGAACTGAAACCGTTTATTTACGCCTTGCCGATTGAGATTGAGATATTACAAAATCAACAAGATAAATTTAACCAACACATTATTGGCTATGTTAGAGAAAATACAAGAAACAGCAGCTTTTCTGAAAGGGAAAATGCACACCAGTCCTGAAACAGCCATCATCCTTGGCACCGGACTTGGCAGTTTGGCAGACGAGATCACCGAGAAGTATGAAATAAAGTATTCGGATATTCCTAACTTCCCGGTGTCTACTGTCGAAGGTCATAGCGGTAAACTGATTTTCGGCAAGTTGGGCAACAAAGACATCATGGCGATGCAGGGGCGTTTCCATTATTA
>ERZ791802.1409-NODE-1409-length-18453-cov-3.353245_pt1 | contig 18453 bp, 15 predicted proteins | sample MGYA00510308_ERZ791802 | MGnify/ENA primary metagenome ERZ791802 (study PRJEB30046, sample SAMN00792028) | human gut metagenome | study: EMG produced TPA metagenomics assembly of the A metagenome-wide association study of gut microbiota in type 2...
CTGCGAGCAGGTATGGCATATCGACAAGCAGGGTAATATCACACGGGTGAAATAATTTAAAACACAGCTTTTATCTAAAAGAACAAATTGAATTAAATTTTAAAATTTGTTAAAATATTAAAATAGCTTGTAAAATAAGAATTGGAGAAAACATGGAAGTTCGTATTAATAAATATTTAAGCAGTGCGGGATATTGCTCCAGAAGGGAAGCAGACCGCCTGTTAGAACAGGGCAGAGTAACCATAGACGGCATTCCTGCACAAATGGGAAGTAAAGTGACAGATGGACAGACAGTTTTTGTCGATGGAAAATCAATTATAGAAGAAGATGAAAAGATTTTGCTGGCATTTTACAAACCAACGGGAATCGTGTGTACGACAACGGCAAATCAGGGTGATAATAATATTGTTGATTATATTGGGTATCCTAAAAGAATCTACCCGGTTGGCAGGCTGGATAAAGATTCAGAAGGGTTAATTTTAATGACAAATAACGGAGAGATGATGGATAAAATTCTCCGTTCAGCCAACGGTCACGAAAAGGAATACATTGTAACCGTAAATAAAGAGATTGATGATTCATTTATTAAGGCAATGTCTGGAGGAATATATCTGGCGGAGTTAGACAGAACAACGAAACCGTGCAAAGTAACCGCATTGGGAAAGAAAACCTTCCGCATTATCCTTACACAGGGATTAAACCGGCAGATCCGGCGTATGTGCAGTACACAGGGAAGGGAAGTTGTGCAGCTCAAAAGAATCCGTATCATGAATATTTTATTGGGAGATTTAAAGCCCGGAGAATACCGGAATGTGACAGAAGCAGAATATCAGCAGTTAAAGGAGCAGTTATATGATTCAGCAAAGTAAAATGGACAGAATTAAAGAATTGGTAGAATTACTCAATAAGGCAGGGAAAAGCTATTATTCAGAGGGCAGGGAACTGATGTCTAATTATGAATATGATGCTTTATATGATGAATTGGGTATGCTTGAAAAAGAAACCGGTTATATTCTTTCAAATAGTCCGACCGTAAATGTCGGCTACGAGGTGCTTAGTGAACTGCCTAAAGAACGTCATGAATCTCCAATGTTAAGTCTTGATAAGACGAAAAGTCCGGAAGCGCTGGCAGAGTGGCTTGGCAGTCAGAAAGGTCTGCTTTCATGGAAGCTGGACGGTCTGACAATTGTATTGACCTATGACAATGGACAACTGCAAAAAGCTGTTACAAGAGGAAATGGCGAAGTAGGAGAAATTATTACCAATAATGCCAGAGTATTTAAAAATGTTCCTGTGACCATTCCTTTTAAAGGAAAACTTGTTCTGCGTGGAGAAGCGATTATTACGTATTCAGATTTTGAGCGTATTAACGAACAGATTCCGGAAGCCGATGCAAAATATAAAAATCCGAGAAATTTATGCAGCGGATCTGTCAGACAGTTAAATAATGAAATTACGGCACAGCGTAATGTCCATTTTTTTGCATTTACACTGGTATCGGCACAGGATGTTGATTTTGATAATTCCAGACAACGACAGTTTGAGTGGCTTAAAGATCAGGGGTTTTCGGTTGTTGAATATAAAATGGTTACAAAAGACACAATTTTAGACACGATAGAATGGTTTGAAAAAACAATTGTAACAAATGATTTTCCGTCAGACGGTCTGGTAATCTTATATGATGATATTGCATATGGAGATTCTTTGGGAAGAACAGCAAAGTTTCCAAGAAATGCGATGGCGTTTAAATGGACAGATGAAACCGCAGAAACGACACTGCGAGAAATAGAATGGAGTGCTTCAAGAACCGGTCTGATTAATCCGGTTGCCGTTTTTGACCCGGTAGAGCTTGAAGGCACGCAGGTCAGTCGTGCAAGTGTGCATAATATCAGTATTGTTGAAAGTTTAAAACTTGGTATTGGTGATCGCATTAAAGTATTTAAGGCGAATATGATTATTCCGCAGATTGCAGAAAATCTTACACAAAGCGGTAATTTAGAGATTCCGGAAGTCTGTCCGGTATGCGGCGGGAAAACGCAGATTAAACAGGTTAATGATGTCAAAACACTTTACTGTATCAATGAAGACTGTCAGGCGAAACATGTAAAAAGTTTTGCCCATTTTGTATCTAGAGATGCATTGAATATCGATGGATTGTCAGAGGCAACACTGGAAAAATTTATTCAGCACGGATTTTTAAAAAATTTCTGTGATTTATACCATTTGGAAAAATTCCGTGATGAAATTATTGCTTTAGACGGATTCGGGGAAAAATCCTATGAGAATCTGCTGACATCTGTTGAAAATTCAAGAAATACAACGCTGCCGAAATTTATTTACGGACTTGGCATTGCAAATGTAGGACTTTCCAATGCCAAGATGATTGTGCAGGCATTAGGTAACGATATAGAAAAAATAATTCATGCCGGAAGACAGGAACTTGAGAAAATAGACGGCGTAGGTGCAGTCATTGCAGATACATTTGCTTCCTATTTTGAAAATGAAAAAAATAAAGAAGAATTTTATAAGCTGCTGCAGGAAATGCACATTGAAAAAGCGCCGGACAATCAGAATAATCAGATTCTTACCGGTAAAGTGTTTGTAATTACAGGTTCATTGGAACATTTTGAAAACAGAAATCAGTTAAAAGAACGCATTGAACAGCTTGGCGGCAGGGTGACCGGTTCTGTGACAGGAAAGACATCATACCTGATTAATAACGACAGCCATTCTACGTCATCTAAAAATAAGACTGCGGCAAAACTGGGAGTTCCTGTAATAACAGAAAACGAATTCCTTGAAATGGCACCGATGAATGATGATGGCAGATGATGACGGTTGCCGATAAAGAGAAAATATGCTATAGTGTGACTGCGTAAGCACAAACCAACAGGAATAAAAGCGTTGTGCGGAAATGAGGAAATTATGCCAATTAAAATACAGAGTGATTTGCCGGCAAAGGCAGAACTGGAAAATGAAAATATATTTGTAATGGATGAACATAGAGCAATGACACAGGATTTCCGTGAATTGCAGATTTTAATTCTTAATCTGATGCCGATTAAGCAGGATACGGAATTACAGCTTCTGCGGGGACTTTCAAACACACCGTTACAGATTGATATTACTTTTCTGCAGATGGCAACACACATTTCAAAAAACACCTCAGCTTCCCATTTGAAGAAGTTTTATGAGGTATTTGAAGATATTAAACACCGCAAATTTGATGGGATGATTATTACAGGTGCACCGGTTGAAAAGATGAATTTTGATGAGGTGAATTACTGGAAAGAATTATCTCAGATTATGGAGTGGTCTAAAACACATATTACGTCAACACTTCATATCTGCTGGGCGGCACAGGCGGGATTATATTATCATTACGGGGTAAAAAAGGTACAGCTGGAAAAGAAGTTATCCGGAATATACCGCCATCATGTAATGAATAAAAAAGAACCTCTGGTACGTGGATTTGATGACTTTTTTATGGCACCGCATTCACGCTATACGGAGGCCTGCCGGGAGGATATTTTAAACAATCCGAAATTGAAAGTGCTGGCGGATTCAAAAGAAGCCGGAATATATATTGTCATGGCACAGGAAGGCAAACAGATTTTTGTAATGGGACATCCTGAATATGACCGTATGACACTGGATCAGGAGTATAAGCGGGATGTGAAAAAAGGCATTATGCCGACTTTACCGGTACATTATTATCCCGATGATGATCCGACGCAAAGACCGATATTATCATGGAGAAGCCATGCCAATAATCTATATACGAACTGGCTCAACTATTACGTATACCAAAGCACACCGTATGAGTGGCACTAATTATAAGGGGAGGACATTCTATGACAGAAAACGAAATGTTACAGGCAATTTATTTGGATATGCAGGATATGAAAACGGATATACAGGATATGAAAACGGATATACGGGATTTAAAAAGCCGTGTATCTAGTATTGAAATGACACTGGAGAATGAAACGAACCGTAATATCAGAATTATTGCGGAAGGTCATGCCGATTTGTGCAGAAAACTGGATGAAGCATTGAAGGTAGAAAACGAAAAGGAACTCCTTCTTGTCCGGACGAATATAATGGAAAATGATATCCGGAAGATTAAAGATAAATTAGAAATTGCTTAATCAGACTTTGGAGGTGCGTGCATTGAGCAGTCATAAACAGACTTGGATAAAACATCTGCTGTCAGAAAAACAGATGTCTGAAGCATTTGTAAACAGTGTATTTCTGGCATTGTCCGGAGGCTTTCAGGATGCGTATACATACAATACAAGAGATGAGGTTTTTTCAAATGCCCAGACGGGAAATGTTGTCTTGATGAGCCAGCATTTTATGAACCGGGAATGGCAGATTGGGCTGCGGTATTTGTTCCCTTTACTGGCATTTGTATTTGGGGTCTTTGTTGCAGAAAATGTACAGAACCGCTTCAAGTATGCTAAAAAAATGCACTGGCGGCAGGGAATTTTGTTGGCCGAAATAGGGATACTCGCGATTGTAGGATTTATTCCAAATGCTTATAATATGATAGCAACCGTAATGGTATCGTTTGCCTGTGCAATGCAGGTGCAGACATTCCGCAAAGTGGGTGGCTATTCTTATGCAAGCACAATGTGTATCGGAAATTTAAGAAGCGGAACAGCCGCATTGTCTTTGTATTTAAGAGATAAAAAAGCTGAACATCTGCGGCAGACCTTTTATTATTTTGGAATTATCTTTTTCTTTGCCATTGGTGCGGGCATTGGTGGTATTTTATCTGTTCGTTATGGGATTCATGTTATCTGGATATCTTGCATATTGCTGTTTATCAGTTTCCTGCTGATGTTTTTGGAAAAATTAAGATAGTGATAGTTAAAAGAAGTGGGTAAGCATAAAATGTTTACCCACTTCTTTTTATGCGTAGTAATCAATATTTAAATCAGATGAATCTGCCTGCACAAGACTTGAAAAAAGTTTTTCGGCATATCCTTTTATAATTGTTCCATAAGAAGATGAAGAACCAAACAGATTTTTTACATTTTCGATATTATCCGAAGAAACGGCTGTTTCGTCAAAAGAAAGTGTACCGTCATCGGTGACTGTAATGCCGACAGGCAGAAGCTGGTTCTTTACATTCTGTGTTGCATTTTTCATAGCATTCAGATAACCGTTTTCTGTTGAATTTAAATCAGCGGAAGTATGGTTTTGCAATGTATTGTTATACTGTTCTGTATAATTTTTTAAATAGGTAACTAAGGTTTGCGCCTGCACGGATGCATAGTCTGTTAAATACAGATTTTTTGTGGCAGCTGCTAAAAGCTGATCAGACTGAGCCAGGGCTGTATTACCGGCAGATACAGAAATAGTGGTTGTTCCAAGTACATTCTCTGGTGTATTTAAAGCCTGCTGCGCAGCAGAAGAAATAGCTTTGGCATATTTAATGCTGTCACTTACAAAATGCTCATCTTCACCAAAAACAGCATCCAGTTTTGTGCTTGTTACATCTGAAAAATTGGTAGTATCGAATTTTAATTTATTCGTTGAAGTCCGTGTAATACCAAGACTTTTTAATGAATCTTCATATTCGGAAAACAGGCTGTCCATTTTATCCATGTACTTTGTGAGTTTCTTGGAACCGGTTATACCGGATGCGGAAGACATTAAATCATTATAGGTATTTACAAAACTTTTGATTTTATTCTGTGTACGTGCAGTTGGTCCGTCCGATGTATCAATATCTTTTAAAGAACGTAATTTATGCTTGAGTGAAGAAGCACTCTGACGGGTTTCATCTGCATCGCTGTTGTACTTTACAATTCTTTTTGTCGATGAAAAAGCATAAGAATTGTTTGCTGTCAAATTATTTAAAATTGCCGAAGCATTAATTGTAATAGACATCTATAAACACTCCATTCTGTCAGACTGACATTTATTTTAATCGTATTTTGTCTGGTGTATTTTTGTATAAGCATTGTACCATTATACTTTTATGTATATCGGCTGAATCTCCAAAAAATTAAGAGTTCTTTTTGTGACTGCGTTTTTCGCGGTTTAAGCCTCCGGACATATGGGTGCAGCCATTATCTAAAAAACGTGCCCGTTTAATACTGTCTTCACCATATTTATCCCGAATGGAATCAACCGCTTTATTCAACATCGCAAACCGTTCATTTTTATCTTCATCAAAAAGGCTCATTTGATGAAAAGCAGTGTCTGTCGCATGTGCCGTGGAAACACCGAGCAGACGGATTGGGACATGATTCCATGTCAGATCAAACAGCCGGCAGGCATTTTCATAGATGATTTCTGTTATATCTGTTGGTGTAGAAAGCGTACATTGACGGGATAGGTGGCGAAATTCATTATCAACAATTGTGACAGACACCACACCAATATAAGCGTGTTCTGCGCGGATTCGTGCACCGACTGTTTCGCTGAGGGAAAGAAGAATGGTCTTTGCATTTTCAGCATCTGTAACATCAAAATGCAGTGTAACAGAATTGCCAAAGCTTTTATTGGCAGCTTTGTGGTTTACCGGCAGTTCAATATCAAATCCATTTGCATAATTCCAGATCAGTTCTCCGTGCTTTTTAAAATGGCTCACAAGCAGCTGCGGATTGCTGGCGGCAACATCACCAATCGTATGAATCCCCAGGGCTTCCAGCTTTTTGCACATTGAAGGTCCGACAAAAAACAGTTCTCCCACAGGGAGCGGCCACATTTTTTTGGGGATTTCTTCAGGAAAAAGTGTATGCACAAGATTTGGTTTCTTAAAATCAGATGCCATTTTAGCAAGCAGTTTATTTGTTGAAATACCGATATTAACTGTAAAGCCAAAGCGGTTTAAAATATCGTCTTTAAGCTGGTGTGCAAAAGCAACCGGATCGCCGTACAACAGACCGGTACCTGTCATATCACAAAATGCTTCATCAATGCTATATTGTTCAACAACAGGTGCAGTCTGTTTCAAAAAATTCATAAGCTGTTCGGACATGGATACATATGTTGCAAAATCAGGCGGAACAATTAAAATATCAGGACATTTTTTCCGGGTCTGTACAAGAGGCTCTCCTGTCTGGATGCCATAGGCTTTAGCGGGAACAGACTTTGCAAGAACAATGCCATGCCGTTTCTTTTCATCTCCGCCGATAACAGCCGGAATCGTCCGGATATCTAACGCTTCCGGATTGTCACGAAGCCGCTTTACAGCAGTCCATGAAAGAAATGCGCTGTTTACATCAATATGATAAATAATGTGTGATGGAAAATCGCTCATGAAAAACCTCCTTATTTTTAACAGTATATCAAAACAAACGTTCTGTGTAAATCTTTAAACAGCATAAAATTATATAAAAAAACATATAAAATCATGTTATAATGTGCGTAAGCAATGAGCCGAAGTCTTTCTGCTCTGGCACGGCGAAATATGCCGTACAAAAAGTAACAAAGAGCTGTGCTAACACAAAGTTCTTTTCTAGACTTCCGGACGATAGGGCGAAAAGGAGAAAAGGTTAAAATGATGGATGAAAAAGAAATTATGCCATACAATTTTTTTAAGTATGGCGGAGTATATACAGGTGAACATCACGGTATGCGTTATCTGATAAAAAATACCGGGGAAAAACCGGATTTTAAATTGATGGTACAGGTCTGGTTAGGACCGTATGCTTCGACAGCAGTTCCGGATGAAAAAAAGACAACACAGTATTTTGAAAGCAGTGTTGAAGGTCGCAAAGAAGCAATTAACTGGCTGCATGAGCAGTATGAAACACGCAGGGGTGAGTGGGATACGGCACCCGCGCTGCTAGATGCCGTACTGCCGCAGTAATAGCATGGAATAATGACGGTATTAAGAGATTTAAAACTCCGTGGGGCTGCTCACAGCCGGGTGCATTCTGCTGTCAGAAATGAAGATTTTATTAATACCGTAAAAATAAAGACGGCACAGCAGGCACCGGTAAAAAGCCGGAAAAACAGAGAGTCCGTTCCTAAAAACAGCAATAAACGGCAGATAATCTGTGAAAATAAAATTGAAACGGCTGTATATAAAAGCGGCTGCAGGATGTATTTCCAGACTGGAAAACCGATATGAAACAGATGGTTTAAATATAGAAAATGTGCAATACAGACCAAAATCTGTGAAACCAGCGTGCCAATCAGATATCCGCGGATACCGGTTTTAGGAACGAGCAGAACTAGAAAAGCAATGCGCACAAGAATTCCGGAAATTGTCTGGACACAGGTCAGGGTAGTACAGCCAAGACCGTTTAAAATACTGCCAAGTGTTGTTGTCAGATAGTAAAAAGGACACAGCCATGCAAGAATCATGACAAAATTTTCAACAAGCGGTTCTTTAAACAAAATAGCCCCCATTTTAGCACCGTAAAATAAGAAAAGTGCGGTGCTTAAAAATCCCATTGCCATACAGATTTGCAGGGAGCGGTTCAAAGTATGTACAATCCGTGCATTGTCACCGTCTGCCTGCGCACCGGAAACTTCAGGCAGAAGCATGACTGCCATGGAATTGGTTATGGCAGATGGAAACAAAATAAGCGGAAGGGACATCCCCATAAGAATGCCATAAATACTTAAAGCCTCATTCTGTGTATTGCCAAAAATCACAAGCTGTGCCGGAATCAGAATAGATTCTCCGCTTTGCAGCAGATGCATTAAAAGACGGTTGGCAGTCAGCGGAATAGAAAACACCACGGTTTTTTTGATACATTCAGGTAAAGAATGAAACCGGAATGTTACGGTTTTATCAATCAGCAGAGCAAGGACACAAATCAGGCAGGAAGCTGCTTCGCCGGCAAGATTACCGTAAACGGCGCATAAAACAGAAACGGGAAGCTCGTTTTGTGTACAGTATACAGTGTACAAATAAACGGCACCAATCCGTGCAAACTGTTCAAACAGCTGGGAAAATGCAGGGAGTCCAGCCTGTTTTTTTCCGAGATAATAGCCGTTTACGCAGTTGTGAAAAGTACAAAATGGAACAGTAATTGCAAGAATCTGGATAAAACGGGAGCAGTCTTTGTTTAGAAAAATCCGTACAGCAATAAAATCTGCGTAAGCATAGGTGAAAGATGTAAAAAGAACAGATAGCGGAAGTGCAACGGCTAAACCGGCAAAAAGCCATGTGCTTTGAAATTTTTTTGCAGCACAAAATCGTGAAATGGCAGTCTGGATACCGGCAGAGCACAGCGCAAATGCAATGCCAAGCACCGGTGTGACAAGCTGGAACATTCCTATACCATCAGCACCAATCTGGCGGGTTAAAAAAATACGATAAAAAAATCCAGCAATCCGGCTGATAATACCAGCCAGTGTCAAAATTACAGTTCCTTTTAATACAGCATTTTTATTAAATGAAAAGTTCATTGTTGTAACCAACCGGAATGTCAAACAATTATTATCAATATATGCATGCATTGAATATATTATTAATAAGAAATGAAAAAAGGGGATGGCAGTATGATTTATATGGACAATGCCGCAACAACCCGGCTGCACCCGGAAGTTATTAATGCGATGCTGCCTTATATGGGAAAACGGTATGCCAATCCATCTGGTGCTTATACATTTTCAGCAGATGTAAAAAACGATATAAATAATGCAGAGGCATTCCTTGCCCAGACCATTCAGGCAAAGCCGCAAGAAATCTATATTACATCAGGTGGTACAGAATCGGACAACTGGGCGGTAAAAATTGCAGCCGAGGAACACCGCAGGGGACACATTATTACAACAGCAATGGAACATCATGCAATTTTAAAAAGCTGTGAAGCCGTTGAAAAGGAAGGGTTTTATGTGACTTATATCCGTCCGGCTGAAAATGGGATTGTCCGTCTTACGGATATTCAGCGGGCAGTCCGTCCGGATACATTCTTAATTTCAGTAATGGCAGCTAATAATGAGATTGGCACAATTCAGCCGGTTGCGCAAATTGGTGCATTTGCACGCAGACACCGTATTTTGTTTCATACGGATGCAGTGCAGGCATATACGAATATGGATATTGATGTTAATGCCATGCGGATTGATATGCTCAGTACCAGTGCACACAAATTAAACGGACCGAAGGGGATTGGATTTTTATATATCCGCGAGGGCTGTGTAAAGACACCGTTTATCCACGGCGGCGGACAGGAGCGTGGGATGCGCTCAGGCACGGAAAATACGGCAGGGATTATCGGTTTTGCAAAGGCGGCGCAGACTGCCATGGCAAATAAACCGATGCGGACACAATATGAAATGCGGATGCGGGATTATATGATTCACAGAGTTCTTACCGAGATTCCTTTTTCACGTTTAAACGGGGACAGCAGAAAGCGGCTTCCGGGAAACATGAATTTCAGCTTTCAGTTTGTTGATGGCGGGACGCTGATTGTAATGCTGGATAAGCAGGGAATTTGTGCATCGGCGGGTTCTGCCTGTTCTACAGGCTCCGGTATGCCTTCACACGTATTAAAATCCATCGGACTTCCGGATGAATTAAATTTCGCAACAGTCCGTTTTACCATTAATGAAGAAATCACCCGCCAGGAAATTGATTACGTTGTGAATTGCCTGAAAAATGATATTGCCCAATTGCGGGAACAGTCCGAGGATTACCAGAACTTTTTGTGAAAATATTTTAAAGGCGGATAAATTCAGGCTTTCGCTGATGAAAAAGCGTGTAATAAGAAAAACCGCAGTCTTTAAGTAAATCCACAATAATATCAAAAGCAAATGCCATATCCTGCGGCTTATGGGCGTCGGAACCGGTTGTGAGGATTTCGCCGCCCAGTTCGCGGTAACGTTTCAAAATAAAACGGCATGGATTTGCCTCTTTTAAACCATAACGAAGTCCGGCTGTATTGATTTCAATGCCTTTTCCGTTTTCAATCAGTTTTTTTAAAATCATATCCAGCAAGTCCGTGTAATCCGCAGGCTGGTAGTCTGCATCTTTCTTAGGTGCATAGCGGACAACGTAGTCTAAATGTCCGTAAACGTCAAAATTATCGCAGCAGCAGATACTTTTGTAAATATTTTCAAAATAAGTACAGATACTTTCCTTTGGTGAGTGATGTTCCCAAAAAGATGGATAATAAGGGTCACTTCCGTCCACTAAATGTGTTGATCCAATGATAAAATCCAGCCGGTGTGCAGGATCATAATTGTTAATTTGTTCACAAAGATGCGGCTGTAGACCCTGTTCCACACCGATCCGGACATCAATTTTATCTTTATAAATTTTCTTTAATACAGATATTTTTTCTAAATAAGCATCTAAATCCAACAAAAAGACGGTTTTTCCATCTTCTTTCGGGTAATCATAGTCATTGTGGTCTGTAAAACAGATGTGAGACAGCCCCAGTCTGACTGCGTTGTCTATCATAGATTCCGGTGAAGCTTCAGAATCCGAAGAAAAATGGCAGTGTAAGTGGCAGTCCGATAAATTTTCAAAGCCTTGCATCATATCTCCAATCCGCCGTATAACGGCATTTATCATAGTCCTTTTAGTATATCATAAAATAAATTTGAAGAATAGTGTAAGATTTCAACTTGAAAATTAAGCAGACAATTGTTATGATGTAAAGGAATTGTTAAAAAAATTTTACACAAAAAGCACGTACTTTTTACATTACGAAAGAAAATGTGCAGACAGGAGTAGAAGTGAATATCGAGTATATCAGCAGTTTGTTTGAATTTGCAGGAGGAATCGGAATGTTCCTCTACGGTATGAACACAATGGCAGACGGTATGCAGCGTTCCGCCGGTGGTAAGATGAAAAAATTATTGGGTTATCTTACAAGTAACCGGCTGCTGGCAATCATCGTAGGTGCCGTTATCACAGCGATTATTCAAAGCAGCGGTGCAACAACGGTTATGGTTGTTGGTTTTGTTAATGCAGGACTGATGACACTGGTTCAGGCAGTTGGTGTTATTATGGGTGCCAATATCGGTACGACCATTACCGCATGGATTGTATCTTTAGGACAGCTTGGCGATGCGGCAAAGGTAATGAATCCGTCGTTTTATGCCCCGTTTTTAATCGGTATCGGTGCATTTGTTATTTTATTTTCCAAAAAGGATAAAGTAAAAAATGCAGGAGAGATTATCGTCGGAATCGGCCTGCTGTTTGAAGGCCTGACATTTATGTCTTCTTCGATTGCACCGTATACAGATGCGCCTATTTTCTCACAGGCATTCCAGATTGTGGGAAGCAATCCGTTTTTAGGTATTTTAATTGGTATTATTGTAACCGCGGTTTTACAAAGTTCCTCCGCCTCTGTCGGGATTTTACAGACACTGGCTTTAAACGGAGTGGTAACAACCAATGCGGCAATTTATATTACACTGGGACAGAATATCGGTTCCTGTGTGACTGCACTGATTTCAAGTGCCGGAACAACGAGAACGGCAAAACGTGCAGCCTGTATGCATATTTTATTTAATATTGCAGGGGCACTTTTATTCGGTACCGTCGGATTTATTCTGTTCAGTATTTATCCGGCACTTGCGGCACATAATATTACAAGCGTGGAAATTTCCGTATTCCATACATTCTTTAATATTACATGTACACTGGTAATGTTCCCGTTTGCCAATCTGCTTGTAAAAATTTCCGGTCTGATTGTGCGTGAAAACGAAAAGCAGGACGATTTTGCGGAACTGGAAGCCAAAGATGCCGTTGCAGCAGAAATTGCAAGACATTTTGATTCCCGTCTGTTAGGTCAGCGGTCCGTTGCAGTAGAAACGGCTAAAAATGAAGTGATTGCCATGGGTAATCTGGCATTGGATAATATTAAATATGCGGCAGAGGCAACACAGAAAAATGACCAGACGATGGTAGATAAGGTCTATGAAATCGAACATAAAGTCGATTTATATGAAAAGTATCTGACAGACTTTTTAATTAAGGTCAACAATTTATCAATCACACAGGAACAGCATCTGCTGGTTAAAAATCTGTTCCATGCGATTATTGATATTGAAAGAGTATCCGACCATGCGGAAAATATTGCGGAGCTGGCAAAATATAAGATTGAACATCAGATAATTTTTTCCGAAAAAGGAACACAGGAACTTAATCAGCTGTGGGATAAAGTTGTGCATTGTTTTGAAGAAGCTGTTAAGGCGAGAGGAACCGGAAGCCGTCAGGCAATTCAGAATGTCCTGAGAATTGAAGACGAGGTCGATGATTTGGAAGAAGAACTGCGCAACAAACATATCGAACGTTTGTCCGCGGGGCTTTGTATTCCGTCAAACGGTGTTGTGTTCTTAGATATTCTTTCTAATCTTGAAAGAATGTCAGATCACGCCAATAATATTGTCGATTGTATACAAGAAGAAAATACCGCTAAATAATTTTTAAATTTACCGTTTTTTTTGGACAAATAATAGAAAATGGACGGTAATTTGTAAAAAAAGGGAATTAATACTTGATATTTTGGAATGAATTCGGTAAAATACACCATAGTTGATTATTTATTAACAAACTCAATAAAAATTCTATTTTAGGAGGAATGATTTTATGTCAGTAAAAGTTGCGATTAATGGTTTTGGACGTATCGGTAGACTTGCATTCAGACAGATGTTCGGTGCAGAAGGATACGAAGTAGTAGCTATTAACGATTTAACAAGCCCAAAGATGTTAGCTCATCTTTTAAAGTATGATTCATCACAGGGAAGATACGTTGGTTTCGGCGAAGAAAACCAGGTAACAGCTGATGACGAAGCTGGTACAATCACAGTAAAGGGTAAGACAATTAAGATTTACAAAGAGCCAGATGCTAACAACTGCCCATGGGGAGCTCTTGATGTAGATGTAGTTCTTGAATGCTCAGGTTTCTACACATCTAAGGAAAAGGCTCAGGCTCATATCAATGCAGGTGCTAAGAAGGTTGTTATCTCAGCTCCGGCCGGTAATGATTTAAAGACAATCGTTTATAATGTAAACCATGAAACATTAACAGCAGATGATAAGATTATCTCAGCAGCTTCTTGTACAACAAACTGCTTAGCTCCTATGGCTAAGGCTCTTAATGACTGTGCTTCAATCGAATCAGGTATCATGTGCACAATTCACGCTTATACAGGTGATCAGATGATCCTTGACGGACCACAGAGAAAGGGCGATTTAAGAAGATCAAGAGCAGGTGCATGCAACATCGTTCCTAACTCAACAGGTGCTGCTAAGGCTATCGGTCTTGTTATCCCTGAGTTAAACGGCAAGCTTATCGGAGCTGCTCAGAGAGTTCCTACTCCTACAGGTTCTACAACAATTCTTAATGCTGTAGTATCTAAGAAGGTTACTGTTGATGAAGTTAATGCTGCTATGAAGGCTGCTGCAACAGAAAGCTTCGGTTACAACGAAGAACTTATCGTTTCAAGCGATATCGTTGGTATGAGATTTGGTTCATTATTTGATGCTACTCAGACAATGGTAAATGACCTTCCAAACGGCGGCTGCCAGGTTCAGGTTGTTTCTTGGTATGATAACGAAAATTCATACACAAGCCAGATGGTAAGAACAATCAAGTATTTTGCTGAATTAAACTAATATAAATTCGGCTTTATGCCGGAATGAAAGCCGGGGAATGAAGCTATAGTCTTCTTTCTCCGGTATTTTACTATCGCGTGGCACTGTCCCGCAAAAACAAGGAGGCAAAATCCTCTCCTCACCATAAGGTTCGGATTTTTGCTTCGCAAAAACAAGGAGGATTCATTATGCTTAATAAGAAGTCAGTTGATGATATTAACGTAAAAGGCAAGAGAGTATTATGCAGATGTGATTTTAACGTGCCGTTAGACGGAAAGAAGATTACAGATGAAACAAGACTGGTTGCAGCACTTCCTACAATCAAGAAGTTAATCTCAGACGGTGGTAAGGTTATCCTTTGCTCTCATTTAGGAAAGCCGAAGGGACCGGATGCAGCATTTTCTCTTGAACCGGTTGCTGAAAGACTTTCTGCACTGTTAGGACAGGAAGTGAAGTTTGCAGCAGATGATACTGTTGTAGGTGAAAATGCAAAGGCTGCTGTTGCAGCTATGAATGACGGTGACGTTATTTTACTTGAAAACACCAGATTCAGAGCAGAAGAAACAAAGAATGGTGAAGCATTCTCTAAGGATTTAGCTTCTATCTGTGATGTATTCGTAAACGATGCTTTCGGTACAGCACACAGAGCTCACTGCTCAAATGTTGGTATTACACAGTTTGTAGATACAGCTGTTGTCGGCTATTTAATGCAGAAGGAAATCGATTTCCTCGGCAATGCAGTCAACAATCCGGTAAGACCTTTCGTAGCAATTCTTGGTGGTTCGAAGGTATCTTCAAAGATTTCTGTTATCAACAATCTGCTTGATAAGGTAGATACATTAATCATCGGTGGTGGTATGTCTTATACATTCCAGAAAGCAAAGGGCGGCAATGTAGGACAGTCACTCGTAGAAGATGATTATCTTGATTATGCTAAAGAAATGATGGAAAAGGCTGAAAAGAAGGGCGTTAAAATGTTGATTCCGATTGACACTGTTGTGACAAAGAAATTCAAAAATGATACACCATTTCATGTAGTAGATGCGGGCTGCCAGGCTGATGATGACATGGGCATGGATATCGGACCAAAGACCTGTGAACTTTACAAGGAAGCTTTAGCTGATGCAAAGACTGTTGTATGGAACGGACCAATGGGTGTATTTGAATTTGAAAACTTTGCAAAGGGTACAATCGCTGTTGCAGAAGAACTGGCATCATTAAAGGATGCTACAACAATCATCGGTGGCGGTGACTCAGCTGCAGCTGTTAACAATCTTGGTTTTGGTGATAAGATGACTCACATTTCAACCGGTGGCGGTGCATCTTTAGAGTTCCTTGAAGGAAAAGAACTTCCGGGTGTTGTTGCAGCTAATGATAAGTAATAAGTAACATTTGATGAAATATTACTGACATAATAAAAATATAGGAAAACAGTCATACATTCAGTGGTTTTATCTGAAATATTACGTATGACTGTTTTTTTATTTTGTAAAAAAATCCGCATAAATTTTATAAATTGTATTTATTGCAATAATTGGATATAAATTTTTATAAATTCTAGTATTATTTAGAAAGATGTGTTATAATTTACTTAAAAGAAAGCGACGGAATAACCAATTGTGTATGACAAAAAATAATACAGTTTGAGGAGGATTATTTTATGCGCAGGAAAGTTGTAGCAGGTAACTGGAAAATGAACATGACACCGAGTGAGGCAGTGGCTCTTGTAAAGAAACTTAAGCCCAATATGGAGAATTCAGATGTGGACGTTATCTTTTGCGTTCCATCTATTGATATCGTTCCGGTTGTAGAAGCCTGCAAAGGTACAAAAATCAGCGTGGGAGCTGAAAATATGTATTATGAAGAAAAGGGAGCCTATACAGGTGAGGTTTCTCCACAGATGCTGGTTGATGCCGGTGTATCCTATGTGATTATCGGACATTCGGAAAGAAGACAGTATTTTAAAGAAGACAATGAAATGGTAAACCGTAAAATCAGGAAAGCCATTGAACATAATATTATTCCGATTATCTGCTGTGGTGAAACATTAGAAGAAAGAGAAGCAGGTATTACACTTACATTGATTAAAAAACAGATTGTAAGTGCATTAAAGTATGTATCACCGGAAAATGCCCAGCGTTGTATTATTGCTTATGAACCAATCTGGGCAATTGGAACGGGGCGAGTGGCAACTACACAGCAGGCACAGGAGGTATGTTGTTCTATCCGTGGAATTATCCGTGATATTTATGGTACACAGATTGCGGATGCTATCCGTATTTTATATGGCGGCAGTGTGAATGCAGGCAACGCATTGCAGCTGTTTTCCGAACCGGATATTGACGGTGGTCTTGTCGGCGGTGCCAGTTTAAAACCTGAATTTTCAAAAATTGTAAATTATCAATAAAAATACATAACTGCTGCAAAAGGAACGGTTTCTGATGGAGTTCTTTTTGCAACAGTTTTTTAATGTGAAGTGCCATAATTATAATAATTAGCACTTTTATTTTTGCGCAAAATATGATATGATTCTTTAGGTATATTGTACCGATTATGGAAAATGTTAAAAGGAGAAATACAATGAGTAAAAAACCAGTTGTTTTAATGATACTTGATGGATATGGATTAAATGATAATACAAAAGGAAATGGTATTGCTGCAGCGAATACACCGGTAATGGATAAATTAATGAAGGAATATCCTTATGTAAAAGGCTATGCAAGCGGTCTTGCAGTCGGACTTCCGGACGGACAGATGGGTAACTCTGAAGTAGGACATTTAAATATGGGTGCCGGACGTATTGTATATCAGGAACTGACAAGAATCACAAAAGCAATAGAAGATGGTGATTTCTTTGAAAACGAAGAACTTTTAGGCGCAATTAAAAACTGCAAGGAGAACAATTCAGACTTACATTTATTCGGTCTGTTATCAAACGGCGGTGTGCACAGCCACATTACACATTTATATGCCCTGCTGGAACTGGCAAAGAGAAACGGTATTAAGAATGTCTATGTTCACGGCTTTATGGACGGACGTGATACAGCACCGGACGGAGGAAAAGAATTTATCAGCCAGTTATCCGACAAAATGGAAGAATTAGGTGTTGGACAGATTGCTTCTATTATGGGTCGTTACTATGTAATGGACAGAGATAACAGATGGGACAGAGTAGAAGCCGCTTACAATGCACTTGTAAAGGGTGAAGGAAATGAAGCGGAATGTGCAAAGTGTGCTATTGCTGCATCTTATGAAGACGGAAAAACAGACGAATTTGTTGTGCCGACTGTTGTAAAGAAGGATGGTAAGCCATTAGCAACGATTAAAGACGGAGATTCTGTTATCTGCTTTAACTTCAGACCGGACAGAGCAAGAGAAATCACAAGATGTTTCTGCGATGATGAATTTACAGGCTTTGACAGAGGCGCAAGAAAGAAAGTCCACTATGTATGCTTCACAGATTACGATGTAACAATCGGCAATAAGTATGTAGCATTCAAGAAAGAAAAGATTACCAATACATTTGGTGAATTTTTAGCAGCAAACAACAAGACACAGGCCCGTATTGCCGAGACAGAAAAATACGCACATGTAACATTCTTCTTCAACGGTGGTGTAGAAGAACCAAACAAGGGTGAAGACAGAATCCTTGTAAAGTCACCGAAGGTTGCAACTTATGATTTACAGCCGGAAATGAGTGCACCGGAAGTCTGCGATAAGTTAACAGCTGCTATCCGTTCAGATAAGTATGATGTTATTATCATCAACTTTGCAAACCCGGATATGGTCGGACATACTGGCGTAGAAGGAGCTGCAATTAAGGCTATTGAGGCGGTTGATGAGTGTGTAGGAAAAACAGTTGAAGCAATTAAGAAGGTAGACGGACAGATGTTTATCTGTGCAGATCATGGAAATGCAGAACA
>ERZ791802.1423-NODE-1423-length-18349-cov-2.978682_pt1 | contig 18349 bp, 13 predicted proteins | sample MGYA00510308_ERZ791802 | MGnify/ENA primary metagenome ERZ791802 (study PRJEB30046, sample SAMN00792028) | human gut metagenome | study: EMG produced TPA metagenomics assembly of the A metagenome-wide association study of gut microbiota in type 2...
AAGATCGTACATTTCATTTCTATTTAAAAGATCATCAGGGTAATAATCGTGTGGTAGCAAATGAATCAGGCGGTATAGAGCAGGTAAATCATTATTATCCTTTTGGTGGATTATTTGGTGAAAGTAGTGGTGGTGATGTTCAGAAATATAAATATGGCGGTAAAGAATTAGAGCGTATGCATGGAATTGATTTGTATGATTTCAGTGCCCGGATGCAGGATCCCGTGTTAGGACGATTTAGTACGATGGATCCTATGTGTGAGAAATATTATTCGATAAGTCCCTATGCTTATTGTAATAATAATCCGATTATGTATATCGACCCCAATGGTATGGATATTGTAATTTGGTACCAGAATGAAAGAGGAAAACAAGTGAACTTTATTTTTAATGGTCAAAATGAGAATAATGCACCGAGAAATAAATTTGTAAATTCGGTTATTTCTGCTTATAATTATAATATAAAAAATGGAGGAGGAAATAATCTGAAAGTAATTGTGACAAATGCTAAAATAAAAATTGAAATAGTTGAGACAGATAAAGATAATAAATATGTTTCAAATAATAAAGGACTTATTAGGTTTAATCCAAATGCAGGATTAAAATTGGATGATGGGAATATATTATCTCCGGCAACAGGGCTTGAACATGAAGCTGCACATGCTGTAAATGATAAATTTGATAAACAAAATGAAAAATATGATTCTAAATATGGAACGAAAGAAGAAAAAAATGTAATAAAAGGAGCGGAATTAGAAACAGCTAGGGCAAATGGAGAGTTGCCGATAAATCATCAAGGAAGAGAAAGTCATAGTGAAGGTAAATGGGTTGTAACTAAATCTGTTATTTCTAATAAAGAAATAGATGAAAAACGGTCAAGAGAGTTAAGGAAAAAAATAAAAGATTTTAAAAACAATTGGACTTCAGAATGAAACGATATTTTTTTATGATGTTATTCGTACTACTAAGTAAGACGTTGGCAGGTAAAGATATAGATAAAATAAAATTGGTATATGGTGCAGAAGGTACATTTCTTCCTATTTCAGCCTCTTGCTCTCCAGAATCTTTTAATTTTAGTTTTGGTGATGATATTAATTTTTTAACTACATATGATGATATATTTATACGTGAGTTTTCTTCTTTGTATAAAGGTCTTTTGCCAAAAAATGAAGATGACTCTATAGATGCATTTGACCCTAGGATTATGACTATAATTATTTATCGTGATTATTCTATTCCTAATGATACAATTTGTTTGGGAGAATTCTATGGAATTAGTTTTAATGGTGAATTAATGGAAGATAATGAAGCATTGCTTAATTTGGTGAAAAGAAAAATTGGTTGGAATAGAATTAACAGAAAATCTGAATTTATGAAAGATATTCAGTCTTTGAAAAGATACTATAGTAATGATCTTCTTCTTTTATCAATAGATCATATCGTTTATAAACTTTGCGAAACTGAAATCTCAGATCATTATATTATTAAAAAATTATTAGAACAATCATCTCAAAATGTAGATGAGTTATTATATAAATTTCAAATAGAAAATGAATCTGATGTATTGAAAAGAATAGAAAGATGGTGTGAAGTGTATTTAATTTTAAACACTTATAAAGATGTAGATAGTGATTTGCTGTCAATCTTATATAATATTCCTTTGATAAAGAACCTTATAATATCTTTTTTTAATAAATCAGAGTTGAGTGATAAAAAAATGCCTAATGATGAAGTTGAAGAGCTATTATATAGCATAAGTAATTACATTAGTACTCTTTCTGACAGTGAGAGAATCTCTTTTTATGAAATGTATTATAAAGAAATGCATGAAAAATTGGAACATGAAGCGAATTATTTAAAATGAGAAAGTAAATAGTGATTAAAATAAATGGAATACAAGAATTCAAACTTATGAACTGAGATGTCAATATTTTAAATTACATTATGGAATGCTTTACTATGATATTACTGCTTTTATCTGTTTGTATCGGTGGGTGTAAGAATATTGATAGACACTCTGATGAAAAAGATCTTTTAATTTTATTCAGGTGAAAGCTTTGAAAGATACTCTCTATTATTTTATTGAAAATGCAATGGGTTTGACTAAAAAATAATGATATGAAAAGCTCTATTATTTTATTATTATTGTGGCTTTTATAAATTATTATAGAGAGAATCAAAATAATTATTCAATCACAAAAAAAATGCTTAAGAAATATAAACGTCAATATGTTGGCTACTTAACTAATGATATTGTTGTATGGATTAATTTTATTAGAAATAAAGATGTATGTAATGATGAATAGTCTAAAGATATTATTAGGATTAATGATGGTGGCAATAACTATTGGTCGATTTTCATTAATCTAACGAAAAAAAATATTTGGTATGTATATTAATGGTATTGGTTAGTATACAGATATGATTATTAACTAAAGGGCATATATTGGTTTGGATTTTAATAATTCGTGTGAATGCAAGACTCTTTTGTCAATGAAATTGGATTATGACTAAATTTGTTGTTTCTAAGTTAAGGGGCTGATAAAGATAATTGAGAAATAAAATTGAATGAATAGTTACATAATGTTTTAATGAATCGCGTATGAAAAAAATAATTATTAATACAATATTTATTATTTGTTGCTCTCTTTGTGTTTTTCCAGATATAAAAGCTCAGCATCAAGAAAATAAGGCTGAAAAAGATAGTATAAAAGATGTTTATTTATTGATGTCTGGACGTGGTTCACTTTCAGATAGTTATAAATTGAGTTTACCTGTTGTGATTCCTCCAACACCTCAATCCCAAATTTATGAAAAATATGTAGATCATCCTGTAACCGAATATAATGGGCTGGTTGATATAACTGTCCCCTTATACGAATTGGAATTGGATGGTATGAAAATACCTGTCGTGTTAAATTATCATTCATCAGGGATTAAATATGATTATGCAGGTCAATATGCAGGAACTCCTAATCAAACACCAAATGCGAATGATGGTGATGCCGGAGCAGGTTGGTCTCTTAGTATAGGAGGATATAGAATATCAAGGACTATAAACGGTGCTCCAGATGAAAAGTATCCATTTTATGACGAGAATGAGGCAGAACAATATTTGAATTCGATGACTGTTGCGGAAAAAGATAGTTATTTAGCATCAATTTATTATGCAAATCGAGCAGGGAGTTCTCCGGTAAAGAATACTAAGCAACCTTATAAAGATGCAGAGTTTGATATTTTTACTTATATGATGCCTTCGTGCAATGGTCATTTTATTTTGGATAAAAATAGAAGTCCAATAAATGTAGAAGGTGGATCTGAAAGAATTCAGACTGACTCTAATTTGGATAATTTAATTATTACTGATGGAAATGGATTTAAATATTACATGGGTAAATATATTGATAATAATCTATTGGCAGAGGTAAGAGTTATTGATTCAAAGAATGAAAAAGTTGGTTGGCCATTAAAACGGATTACTTCACCGCATAATAGAACTATTGATTTTAAATACGAAGAGTTTTCTTATGACTTAATTAAATATTCTTCACTGCCAATTGTTGAGCCTTATTATTTAGATGAAGCAACATCGGTTATGGATTTTTCAAGTGAATTGCCTAATTACAATGAACTTATCGACGTAGATTTTACTACAATGAATAGTGATTCTTATATGTTTCCTTATAAGGAATTATTAATATCTGAAATTGTAGCTGAAGATGTTAGCCTAACAATAAAAAGAAGAAAAAATGAAAAACCTAACAATTTAATTGAATCAATCGAGATTAAAAGAAACAATAAATTTGTCAGAAAAATCGTATTTAATTATAATATTCCTACGGGAATTGATTGGCACTGTTTGTTGAAAAATATCACAATTGAAGATGGCTTTGGTGGTAAATTTCAAAAATACAGTTTTGATTATTATGATCCACCAATTGAAGGCTTTCGTTCTCTTTTTCCTGATCAATGGGGGTATTATTCAAAAGGGAAACCTTATCTACAGACTTCAGAGGATAGGAAAGACCTTTTTTTGCATGCGGAATTTCTAAATATGATGGTGAAAGAAAGACGTAGTAACCATGTTGGAACAACTAGTCTTTTAGGTGAATCTTTTATTGCGGATTATGTTAAAACTTTTACATTTGACCGATCTAATGATAATTTAAATCCTCACTATTTTTCTCTGAGAAGAATCACGTATCCAACTGGAGGTACTACTGAATTTATTTATGAATCTAATGAATATTTGGATGATACAGGTCAGAGAAAGATTGGTGGTGGACAGAGAATAAAAAAAATAGTATCTAATGCCAATGATAATAACTCTCCTGTAACTACTATCTATAAGTATGGTGAATCGGAGAATGGAATAGGAATGGCAAATATAGCAATAAAGTCTCTATATTTTTATGATAAGACAGCACATGTGAGTGTCACTTCAAGTCCATCTGGTGGTCATTTTCTTCTTTATGGTAAAATCAGTTCAATGTTACATTTGTGCAGAAATCCTATAGTGCCGGAAATATCTGATTTTGAAGTGAATTACGCATGTGTTACTTGCTACAAAACGAATGCGAATAATTTAGCACAGTTTAGTAAAATGGTTTCAACTTATGAAATTCCTCAACGGTATAAATTAAAAACTGCTGCACTTATGAATACAGGGGATATGATATATAGTGGAGCATGGCCATATTATTATCAAGCTTGGTCATTGGTTGAAGAATATAATTTAGGAAAAAAAACTAAAATAACTTCTCGAACAATTTTTAATTCAAATAGTAAGTTGATTCAATCTGAAACCTATAAATATAGAGACACATCCAATAATACTGTAATGAAAGGACTTAAAGTGAAACAAAATGTAACTTTTGACAGGGATATGTATCAGGCGCCATGGGCTGCTCCATATACTACAGGTGGATTGTACTATGTATATAGCTGGATTAACCATATATTAAGTTGTCATGAATATAAATTAAAAATAGGTTCAGAACTCCTCTCTGAAAAGAAGGTAATAACGTATGATTTTGATGGAAATAATCCTGTAGAAACTTTAGAAAGATATAATTATGATAATAAGAATAGACAGACAATATATTCAGTAGATAATAGTATCAATGGTTTATTGATGACGGAATATATTTATCCTCAGAACGAAGCTGAGTTGCTAAACAAAAATATCATTATTGACCCAATTGAAATTAAAACTTTCAACAATAATAAATTAATCGGTAAAATAAAAACAATTTATTCAAATAATTCCATTCTACCTATTTCCAAAGAATCTTATATAGGGAATAATATAAATGGAGTAATAACATACGACAGATATGACAATAGATTTGGAAATTTGCTTCAATATACTCTAAATGATGCGATTGTTACTACGTACTTATGGTCATATAATGGTAAATATCCAATAGCTGAAATTAAAAATGCTAAATACCAAGATGTTTGTAAAGAAATGGGAGGTGGTAATGAATCGTTAGGTAATTTATTTCTAGAAAATCTAGCAATTAAAGTTCAACCATCAGATTCGGATATAGATTTATTAAAGGGGCTGCAGACATCATTAAAAGATGCAATGATTACAATTTATATATATAAACCACTATTTGGTATAGAATCAATGATTGATCCTCGTGGTATAAGAACATATTATGAATATGATAATTTGGGTTACTTAAAAGAGATTAGAGATTCAAATAATAAGATTTTAGAGTATTATGACCGAAAATATAAAATGAATTAAAAATATTCAATACTATATTGGTGAAGCTAGCTATTTTTGATAAAATAGTTGGCTTTATAAGAACTATTTTGAAGTATTTTTTAGAACTATTTGGAAAAATTCCCCTCTTAAATTTATCAGAAATACATAGAGGATAAATATTGATTGACTTTTTCGTAAAATCATGTATTTCTCCATCTTGTTTTAGTTCTCTTTTTTGTTGGCATTTTGATTATTTTGCCTTGTCTAATGATATGGCTCCGGAAAATTATTGTCTGTTTATATGATGTTCAACATACGGTCGATTGATTACAAACGATAGGAGTTTGTGAACAATCGACCGTATGTTTGTCTTCAATCGTCCTTATGTTTTTTTCAATCAACCCGATGATTTTAAAAAAACATCAAGGTCATTTTATAAATCACCTAAGGGAGCGTTGTCTAACACACAAGGGGGCGTTGACCGACGCTCAAGGGAGCGATAGCTTACATCTACCGGAGCGTAAGCCGACGCTCCCTTAGGCGTTTTGCTTGTTTGTTCTGTCAATTTAGCTGCTATTCAACTTTTACTTGGACTTGCCTTCACCTTAGCACTTTTGCTCTTATATTATTGATTACTATTTAATTAAAGTGAAGGCACTGTTTTTTTGAAGTGCACCCCCAAAGTTGAACTGTACCGTCCCATTTTTAATTTTCTATTTTCAATTCTCAACTCTTAACTCTCAATTTTAAAAAAATGCCTTCACTTTAATTGTCTATTTAATAGTTACTTATTCTCAAAAGTGAAGAGGTGAAGGTAATATTCAGATAATTTAAAATATGTACAAAAAGCAAATTTTTACCGGTGGGGAGGACTATATCCTGAACAAATAAAAAAAGGAGCTATGTTTAAATAGCCCCTTTAAATATATATTGGTATAAATCTTATTCCTGAATAGCTGCAATACCCGGAAGAAGTTTCCCTTCGATAGCTTCAAGAAGAGCACCACCACCTGTAGATACGTAAGATACTTTGTCTGCGATGCCGAATTTGTTAACACAAGCAACAGAGTCACCACCGCCAACAAGTGAGAATGCACCGTTTTTAGTAGCTTCAACAATTGCGTTACCTACTGCACGAGAACCGTCAGTGAAGTTGTCAAACTCGAATACACCTGTCGGACCGTTCCAAAGGATAGTCTTAGAGTTTTTGATGACGTCTGCAAAGATTTCCATACTCTTAGGACCGATGTCAAGACCTTCCCATCCGTCAGGAATTTCGTTAACAGGAACGATTTGAGTGTTGGCATCGTTTGAGAAACTGTCGGCAGCTTTTGCATCTACAGCCAATACTAGGTTTACACCTTTTTCTTTAGCCTTTTTCATCAAGTCGAGTGCCAAATCAAGTTTGTCATCCTCGCAGATAGAGATACCGATCTTTCCACCCATTGCTTTGGTGAAAGTATAGGTCATACCACCGGCAATAATCAGGTTGTCTACTTTGCTAAGCAGGTTTTCAATGATCTCAATTTTTGAAGAAACTTTAGAACCACCCATGATAGCAGTGAAAGGACGTTTGATATCATTCAATACTTTATCGACAGCTTTCACCTCTTTTTCCATCAGATAACCGAACATCTTGTTGTCGGCATCGAAGTATTTAGCGATAAGTGCTGTAGAGGCGTGTGCACGGTGAGCTGTTCCGAAAGCATCATTTACGTAGCAATCCGCATAAGAAGCTAATTTCTTTGTAAATTCTTTCTGGCTTTCTTTTACGGCTTTCTTTGCTGCTGCTTTTTCTTCATCTGTCGCATCTTCGGCAAGACCTCTCGGCTTACCTTCTTCTTCTGCATAGAAACGAAGGTTTTCCAATAAAAGAGCTTCACCCGGCTTCAATGCAGCAACTTGTGCATCGGCTTTCATGCAATCGTCAGCAAATTTAACATCCACACCTAACTTCTCGGAAACGTGTGCCAAGATATGTTTCAAAGAATATTTTGGATCCGGATTCTTTTTAGGACGTCCCATATGGGAAGCGATGATAAGCATACCGCCGTCAGCGAGAATTTTCTTCAAAGTAGGAAGAGCTGCACGGATACGAGTGTCGTCTGTAATGTTGAAGTTCTCATCCAATGGAACATTAAAGTCCACGCGAACGAATGCCTTTTTACCGGCAAAGTTGAATTTGTCAATTGTTTGCATAATCTCTATTTTTGTTTAAAAGTATATTGAACGCTTTTGAAATACGCTTGCAAAGTTATTAAATATTTCTTTTCCACTTTGTGTTTAATCTGATATTTTCGGACTGTAAGTTAAATAATGTAAGCATTATATCGTATATTTGTTGCATTATTTAAGTCAATCAGGTATCTTTGCTACCTCTACTTTACAAATTAGAAATAGAATACAGATGGGACACATATCTTATAAAGTTGCGGAACATATCTTTCTTGTTCATGCGGAAAAACCGGAGGCGGTCTTTGAATGCCTGACTTCTTATCAGCCCTTTGTGACGGAGGAGACAGAAGCACCATTGTTTGAACTTACCATATCCAGGGAACAGCAAACGTATGGAGAAGAAATAAATCGTTTTGAATGGGATGGATCGGAGTGTGTGATTTACCGGGATGATAAGGGATATTCTTTTGAGCTCTTTCCCGGTGGTTCGTCTCTCTCTTATATAATGCGTGCGGAAAAGAACTTTACGAGAGTTACCGCGTCCATGAAAGGGGAAGATCAGGATGTTTTTGTTTTAAATAATTTCCTGATGATGACATTTGCTTTTGCTTCCGCATCCTGTAAGACTTTGATGATACATGCTTCTGTTATTCGTAACTCCGGAAAAGGATTTTTATTCTTAGGTAAAAGTGGAACCGGAAAAAGTACGCATAGCAGCTTGTGGCTCAAATATATAGAAGGAAGTGATTTGTTGAATGACGATAATCCGATTGTGCGTATTGTAAATGGTGTACCCATGGTCTACGGATCTCCTTGGAGTGGTAAAACTCCCTGTTATCGAAATTTAAGTGTCCCGGTCGGAGCTTTTGTCAAGTTAAAGCAAGCTAAAGAAAATAGGATAGAGAAAGTGAAGCCCGTGCGCGGATTTGCTACGGTTTTATCCTCTTGCTCCGTGATGAAATGGGATGAACGTATTTATGATGGTATCTGTGATACGATATCGGAAATATCTATGATTGTTCCCGTCTTTCAGCTCGATTGTTTGCCGGATGAAGATGCTGCGTTATTGTCTTTTAATACGGTTTGCGGATGAGCGACTTACGATGTGTTTCTGTTCCTAACGAATCATTGCTTACACAGGTGGGTGAGTTGATAGCAGGAGGACATCATGTGACGATTAAGGTACGTGGTAACAGTATGAATCCGTTTTTCGTGGATAGGAGGGATGATGTCATTTTATCTCCGTTTACACGGAAAGATCTTAAAGTAGGAGCTGTTATCCTGGCTCGTGATAGAGATCGACGATTCATTTTACATCGTATTATAAAGATGGAAAATGACGTGATTACGATGATGGGTGATGGAAATTGGAGAGGCGTGGAACAGACTGTCCCGGAGGATGTTATCGGTTTGGTAACCGGTGCCGTGCGTAAAGGGAAGCTGGTGTCCTGTCAAGGATTTTGGTGGGGTGTGTATTCTGCTGTTTGGATGACTCTGCGTCCGGTAAGGAGATGGATATTGGCTGTTTGGAGAAGGTTGTAATTTTTTTTGTATGATGAATATATAAAATAACGGTTATGAAAATTAAAGAAGGATTCAAATTACGTAATATATGTGATACGAATGTAATCGTGGCGCAAGGTTTGGAGAATATCAATTTCAGTAAAATCATTAATTTGAATGATTCGGCGGCATGGTTATGGCAACAGGTGGAAAGCCGGGAGTTTTCGGTGGAATTGTTGGCTTCTTTGTTGATGGAACATTATGAAGTGGATGAAGATACTGCGCGTCAGGATGCAAAAGATTTAGTAGATTCTTGGTTGGAAGCAGGAATTGTATCTGAATAGGATGGATACTATTCAGCGTTTTTTTGCTTTGCTTAGATCCGGTCTATGGGGAAAAGCCGTAGAGAGTTCTCTTTTTGCCGATGGTGAAACGGATTGGGATGCTATTATCAGTATGTCGATGGAACAGACTGTTACCGCATTGGTTTTTGATGGAATGGAGACGTTGCCTCCGGCTTTGCGTCCTTCCAAAGCCAATGTTATGAAATGGTTTTCGATGGTGGTCAGGGTTGAGTAGTCTAATAAATTATTGGACAGGGAGTTGGCAAATATTGTAGAGTTCTATCGTGGTCATAGTATATTCCCTATTCTATTAAAAGGACAAGGTGTAGCCAGCTTGTATCCTCGTCCGGAACATCGCCAATGCGGGGATATAGATTTATATCTGGGGGATGATTATGAACGGGCAAAGGAGTTAATCGCTTCACAAGGAATAAAACTGGGTGATGAAGGTGAAAAGCATGTTAGTTATTCATATAATGGTGCTCCGGTAGAAAATCATCACTACGCTGTCTGTTTTTATAATCCGAGACAAAACCGGATTTTGCAACGATGGGCGAAAGAATGGTTGAGTGCAAAGACGAAAACTTTTCATGTTCGTGATACGGAGGTTCTTCTTCCTGCCCCCGGATTTGATGCCATTTATCTTTTAATTCATGCTTTACTTCATTTTATTCCGGAGGGTATCGGGTTGAGGCAGGTTTGTGATTGGACACTTATCTTAAAGACATATCATCGGCAGATAGATCGGGAACGTTTAATCGGAGAAGTCCGGTTATTGAAAATGGAAGATGCTTTCAGGACTTTCGGATACGTGGCGGTTCATTATTTGGGATTGCCTGCCGAGTGCATACCGTTTCCATTGGACAATGTGGCGGAAGCGGGAGAATTTCTTTTGCATGATATTTTGGAAGGCGGTAATTTTGGCAAGATGCGTGAAGAAGATAAAAAATTGCCTCAGGGGAAATGGGGTAAAGTGTGGTATAACTATAAACATATCCATGCACGATGCAAGAAAATGAAAGTTTTTTGCCGGGAGGAAGCGCGTTGGTATCCTTATTTCAGAGCGTTGAATTTGGTATATAAGAAACTTCACGGGTTAGACTGATGAAAAGATTGAAAGACATACGGTTTAAGAATCTTCGTAATATTGCCCGTTGGCTTTATTCGATTACCTATGGCCAACGGTGGCGTATTGCCGTTAGTTGTCTGACCGGTGCTTTTGAAGTGGCATGTAGTTTGGGGTTCGTATGGGCTTCAAAACAGGTGATTGATATTGCTACGGGAGCGGTTGCCGGAAATATTTGGGTGGCTGCATCTATCACGATTATTATTTTGTTGGGGCAGCTGTCATTTGCGGCATTAGATATGTGGCTGAGCGGATGTATGCCTGTGGACGTAGGAAACCGTCTGCGTAGCCGTTTGTTTAATCATTTATTGCGTAGCCGTTGGAAAGAGTTGGAGCGTTATCACACGGGAGATGTGCTTAACCGGGTAAACCGTGACGTAGACGAGGTGGTGCGGTTGCTTACGGCCACTATTCCGGATCTTTTTGTTACTGTCATCCAGTTTCTCGCGTCTTTTGCTTATTTATGTAAGTTGGATGCTTCATTAGCATGGTTGCTCATTCTTATTATTCCGGTCTTTTTACTTATCAGTAAGTTGTATGTACGTCGGATGCGTGAATATAACCGTAATATTCGCGTCAGTGATAGTAAGATACAGTCGGTCATGCAAGAGAGTATCCAGCATCATGTGATTGTGAAAACAATGGAACGGACAAGAAACCGTCTGGCAGTACTTGGTGAGTTGCAAGGAGGGCTCCGTAAACAGGTACAGGGACGTACACGTCTTTCTCTTTTTTCACGTATGATGATGTCCGTAGGTTTCAATAGCGGATATTTGTTGGTGTTTCTCTGGGGAGCAATGCGTTTGAGCAGGGGGGATATTTCTTTTGGTACAATGACGGCTTTCTTGCAATTAGTGGGACGTGTACAACGTCCGGCTTTTGATTTGACATCTTTTTTACCATCATTCATAACGGCCTATACGGCAGCAGAGCGTTTGATGGAATTAGAGTCTTTATCGACGGAAGATGATGATAATTCTATTTTTATAGAGGAGGTTACCGGATTAAGTTTTAGAAACGTTTCTTTTGCTTATGTGGAAAATGGTGAGTCTGTTTTTAATCATTGGAATGCGGAGTTTCGTGCCGGGACTTCTACGGCCGTGTTGGGTGAGACGGGAGCCGGAAAGACCACACTTATTCGTTTGATTTTAGCATTGGTCTCACCAACAGAAGGAACGATTGTCTTGACGGGTCCTCAGGGAGATGTGGAGGTATCACCCGGAACCCGTCCTAATTTTGTTTATGTACCACAGGGAAATACTCTTTTTAGCGGTACAATCCGGGATAATCTTTTGATGGGGAATCCGGATGCTACGGATCGCGAAATAGAAGATGCGCTTCGTATGGCTGTCGCTGATTTTGTTTTAGAGCTACCGGATGGAATAAATACCGTGCTCACGGAACAAGGGGGCGGTGTATCCGAAGGACAAGCTCAGCGTATCGCTATTGCCCGGGCATTGCTTCGTAAAGGAAATATCCTGTTATTTGATGAGGCTACCTCTGCTCTTGATCGGGAAACGGAGAGACGTTTGATTTATAACCTGAAAACTTGCTGCCAGGGTAAAACCGTTATATTCATCACACACCATGCCGCTTTGGCGGAAGAGTGCGATGAGGTGTTGTCACTATAAAATTATTTTCTTGTAAGTGAACGGTAGTGTTTACACCATTCCTTTAAACCACATTCATCGCATTTCGGATTTCGGGCGATACACGTATAGCGTCCGTGAAGTATTAACCAATGGTGAGTTTTGGGTACGATTTCATCAGGAATATATTTGGTTAACTCTTTTTCTGTGGCGAACGGAGTGGTACAACTTTCAGGAACTAACCCAATTCTATGGCTTACCCGAAACACATGCGTATCTACTGCCATCGCTGCTTTATTGAATACGACAGACTGAATGACATTAGCTGTTTTTCTTCCTACTCCGGGAAGTTTAACGAGTTCTTCAAGAGTGCTGGGTACTTCTCCATTGAAATCTTTTATCAGCATCTTTGCCATTCCTACCAAATGTTTGGCTTTGTTGTTAGGGTATGATACACTGCGGATATATTCATAAATAACTTCAGGAGTTGTATTTGCCATCGCTTCCGGAGTGGGATAGTCCTGAAAAAGGGCGGGAGTTATCATATTGATCCGTTTATCAGTACATTGGGCGGATAATATGACAGCTATCAACAGTTGAAAAGGATCTTTGTAATGGAGTTCCGTTTCCGCTATCGGCATTGCTTCTTCGAAGTAAGCGATTATTTTATGGTATAATTCTTGTTTTCTCATCTCAATTTGTTTTTATGAAAATGTGGTGCGACCTTTAGATTAAAATAGAGTGCTGATATGACCGTGAGACATGCGCCGAAAAAATAGGCTTTATTGAATGTACTGATCTGGGAGATATATCCGCCGAGTAACATTCCTGCTCCTATACCTACATCCCATGAGGTCAGGTAAGTAGATGTTGCAGTTCCTCGTTGGCTATTCGGTGCAAGATTCACGAATAAGGTATTGAAAGCCGGAAACATTGTTCCGAAACCTATGCCTAGAAATAATGCGATTCCGAAGAATACATTTGTGCTGATTGTATCATTCCATTCCATCAGATAGGCACATGCGGAAAGAATGAAAAAGCAAATACATACCAAGTACATCCCGACGGAAATAACCTGTGTTATTTTGCCTTTATCCACCAGTCTTCCGGAAAACAACCGGGATACGGCCATTCCTATTGCCATGAAAGTGAAAAAGAATCCGGTTTCGGCCGTGATTCCTATTTGTTTGGCATACATTGCTATATAGTTACTGGTCATTCCATAGGGGATGGAAAGCAACAATAAATCTATACCGGCAGGTAATCCCTTGATAAGGATGAATCGGTCGAGAGATATCGGCTCGCGTTTGACAGGAGGCCTTGCCGGTGTCTTTACTAAAGTTGCCATGATAAATCCCAGTATGCAAGAGCATAAGGCGCAAATAAAGATAACTTCGAATGAGTAAGCATTATGCAGAAATAGTCCGACCATCGGGCCGATAGACATGGCGGTGTTGTTTGTCAATCCGTAATAGCCGATTCCTTCTCCTCTCCGGGAGGATGGCATAATATCTATCACCACCGTATTCCCCGCTACGGTAACAGTTCCGAAAGAAAAGCCGTGTATAATTCTCATGATAGTGAACAAAGTTAGTGTTCCTGCTATCAGATAGCCTGCAAATACACTGGTAAAAACAAAAAAGGCAAACAGGTATAGTGGCTTTCGGGAAAAGGTATCTAATAAATAACCGGAAAAAGGACGAATGCATAAGGCGGCAATCGTGTAGCAAGAAAGAATAATACCGACCGTAGCATTGCCTGTGTGGAAAACTTCCGTTAAATAAAACGGCAAAATGGGCATTAATAGATAAAAGCCAAAATATAACAGGAAGTTGGCTGCAAGAATATAACAATAACTGGGTGTGACAAGTCTATCTTTAGCCATAAGATTTTATAATTGAGAGATAAATAATGAAGAATTAATAATGAAAGAGTGATCGTCATTATTAATTCTTCATTATAAACTCTTCGTTGACTTAGTATGCCGCTTCGAATTCTTTTAGGAAACGTATGTCGTTTTCAGAGAAAAGACGTAAATCGTTTACACGGTATTTGAGGTTTGTAATACGTTCCACACCCATGCCGAGAGCATAACCGGTATATGTTTTGCTGTCTATGCCGTTGCTTTCCAATACGTTGGGATCTACCATGCCGCATCCTAATATCTCTACCCAACCTGTGCCTTTACAGAACGGACAACCTTTTCCGCCGCATATATTGCAACTGATATCCATCTCTGCACTTGGTTCTGTGAATGGGAAATAAGACGGGCGCAAACGAATCTTTGTATCTGCACCGAACATCTCCTTTGCAAATAACAACAGCACTTGTTTCAAGTCTGTAAATGAAACGTTCTTATCTACATATAAGGCTTCTACCTGATGAAAGAATGCGTGTGCACGATAGCTGATAGCTTCATTACGATAAACACGTCCCGGGCAAATGATGCGGATGGGAGGTTGTGACACTTCCATGACGCGGCTTTGCACACTCGATGTGTGTGTGCGGAGCACGATGTCCGGGTGAGCTTCGATAAAGAAAGTGTCTTGCATATCACGTGCCGGATGGTCTTCTGCAAAGTTCAGTGCGGAGAATACGTGCCAGTCGTCTTCAATTTCAGGACCCTCTGCAATAGAGAAACCTAAACGTCCGAAAATATCAATGATTTCGTTTTTAACGATAGATAAAGGATGGCGTGTGCCCAATTTAACAGGGTAGGCTGTACGGGTTAAATCAAGATCGCAGCTACCATTGTCTTTACTGTCAAATTCATCTTTCAAGGCATTGATACGCTCCTGAGCTTTTGTCTTCAGCTCATTCAGCATCATACCTACTTCTCTCTTTTGTTCGGCAGCTACGTTACGGAAGTCTGCCATTAAATCATTTATTGCTCCTTTTTTACTCAAGTACTTGATGCGTAGAGCTTCAAGTTCTTCGGCATTGTTCGCCTTCATCGCTTCAACTTCTGCGAGAAGTTGTTTAATTTTAGCTATCATATTTTTGAGTTATATTTTATACCTAATATAAAGTGGTGCAAATGTAATGCTTTTAAATTAAAAAACACTTGTAAGAATAGAAAAAATACCTGAAAGAGGGAGGAAGTACGAAAAACAAAAGCGTATCTTTGTGGTTTGTATCAAAAACAGGCAAAAGATGAGTGAACCAGATGAACAATTAGTCTTTATTCTTTCTCAAGACACCAAGTGGGGAAATTATACCATACATCCGGCTCGTGCCGTGGATCAGGGAGAGTTCTTTCTTTACTTGGGACGCCTCACCGAGACGGATAATTGGCAGATGTCACCTGTTGAGAAACAGATATTTGAACTATGTAAAGGGTATGAGGTAAGTGAACTGTATACCGTCTTTGGAAAGGACAAATATCGTACAGAACAACTTTTTATCGATAAAACTGATGAGAAGACGTTGAAGTCTGTTCGTGCTTATATTGACAAGATTGTGGAAAGGATTATTCGTCTTATCATGGAGGCCGACCTTTTGCTTTTTTTACGGGAGAGCCGTTGGGATAATCCTCATAAAAAGAACCGGATTCATTTGGGACAGGAACGGGTAAAGCCGCTACTTGGTTTCTTTCGTAGCGATGAAAATATACGATACAGACTTCGATTATCATTGGGAGATGAAATCATAATACCTTCGGAATCGGAGTTAAAAGTCATAACCGAGCAACCGGCCTTGATATTGATAGATAATGTTTTATACTATCTCATTGACAATTTTAGCGGAACGAGGTTAAAGCCTTTTTTGCAGAAAGAAGAAGTGATTATTCCCCGTCAGAATGAGGCTGCCTATTTTCGTACTTTTATTCTGAAAAACATTTGTAATGAAGATATTGAGGTTGAGGGGTTTGATGTGGTTGAACCGGAGATTAGTAAGAAGGTTATGTTGTCTTTGGAACAAAACCTGATGGGGGAACCGATTTTAGAACTAAGCTTCAAGTATAACGAACGTGTTGTTTCGTCTGCCACTCGGAAACCTTTTATCGTAGAACTTAAAGAGGAGGACGGACAATACCGCTTCTATAAGCTGGCGCGAGACTTTGAATGGGAAAAGACGTTTGTCGATGGTCTGGAGGAATTAGGACTTCATTGGTTTGCTGCCGGCTATTGGGGATGGCAGGAGAAGATGCTGTGGGCGGAAGCAGTAGAATGGGTGAATGTTCATTTGGAATATTTGAAGGCGCATCATTTTGAGTTTACTCAGGAAAGGCTGGACCGTAGGTTTTATATAGGTGGCTATAAACTGTCTTATGTACGTGAAGAGTCGTCTGCTGACTGGTTTCAGTTGAAAGCGGAAATCATGCTGGATAATGGATATAAGTTCTATTTGCAGGATTTGTGGGAGAACATATTGTCGGGCATACGGGAATATAAACTAAAGAATGGTTTGGTCTTTATGATCCCGGAAGAATGGTTTGCGCGATATTCCGGTTTGCTCCTTTTCGGACACCGGAATCGTGAAGGGAAAATAATACTGCAACGTAATCAATCTTCTTTGTTGGATAATGAAGACAGGAAATGCCCTGCTGAAATAAATGAAGTTATACCGGAAGTAATGCCTCCTTCTACTTTGCGGGCAACTTTACGTGACTATCAACTAAAGGGGTTTCGTTGGCTTTATACACTTTATAGGCAACACTTAGGGTCTTGCCTTGCGGATGATATGGGGTTGGGAAAGACGATTCAGACAATCAGCCTACTTTTAAAATATAAAGAAGAGAGCCGTAGGAAAGATACTTTGTGGGTTGAAACACCGAAACAGCCGGATTTGTTTGATGAGAGTAATGCAGAGGCAAATGAAGAATCCGGTTTGCCTCCTTTTTATACTTGTCTTATCATTGCTCCGGCATCCGTAGAGCATAACTGGCGGAATGAGTTACTGAAATTCGCACCGTCTCTGACAGTCGGGAGTTACATTGGCATGCATCGTTCAAGAATGCAACCGGCGTTGATGCGTTGGGATGTAGTGACGACTACTTACCAGACAATGCGGAATGATATTGATTTCTTTTCCCGGCAGCATTTTGGTATAGTGGTATTTGATGAAGCTCAGATGTTTAAGAATCGTGATTCGCAGCTTTATCAGGCAGTTCAGTCATTACAGGCAGAACATTTTGTCGCTCTTTCCGGTACTCCGATAGAAAACTCACTCAGTGATTTGTGGTCGTTGATGAATGTTATCAATCATGGATTGCTGGGTAATCATAGTTCGTTTCAGAAATATTTTATTCGTCCGATAGATAATGGATTCAATGAATTGCATCTGAATATTCTGAATCGTTTGGTTAAGCCTTATATCCTACGGCGAACGAAGGATGAGGTACTCCAGGATCTACCGGAACGTACGGATGACCTTATTTTTTGTGAATTGTCTTCCGAGCAAAAGAAAGTTTATGAGCAAGAGCTTTCCAAAGCCCGGAATCAAATCTTGGAACAGACTTTGGAACAGGCAGGCAATAACCGGACGTTTAACGCTCTTCAGGCAATAGGGCGTTTGAGGCAGATTGCTAATCATCCCCGTATGGTGGATATTGATTATAAAGGTTCGTCGGGTAAGGTTCAGGAAGTATTCCGTATGTTGGAAACGTTGGCAGGCAGTGGACATAAGGTTTTGTTGTTTTCAGATTATGTAAAATACCTCGATCTGGTAGCGGAAGAAATGGATGAAAGAGGATGGAAGTATGCGATGCTGATAGGAACGACAAAAGACCGTGAAAGGCAGATTTCTACTTTTAATACCGATAAGGAGTGTCAGTTCTTCCTAATCTCATTAAAAGCAGGTGGGGTTGGCATTAATCTGACGGAAGCAGACTATGTTTTCATACTTGATCCGTGGTGGAATACTGCTGCGGAAGAGCAAGCGATAAGTAGGG
>ERZ791802.1433-NODE-1433-length-18254-cov-22.553217_pt1 | contig 18254 bp, 19 predicted proteins | sample MGYA00510308_ERZ791802 | MGnify/ENA primary metagenome ERZ791802 (study PRJEB30046, sample SAMN00792028) | human gut metagenome | study: EMG produced TPA metagenomics assembly of the A metagenome-wide association study of gut microbiota in type 2...
CTTGGCCGATGAAGCCCGTAAAATCATTGCCGGTTGGGATGGGAAATCACTCACTTCCGAACAGCAGGAGGCCATCGAGGAGTTTGAGAATGTGGTGGATAATCCTTATTCGTGGGAATATATTGATGAATAAAAATTGTAATTATGCGCGAATTCAATGATATAAGGATAGCCGTAGCCGGAACCGGTTATGTTGGAATGAGTATTGCCACATTGCTGGCACAACATCACGAAGTGGTTGCAGTTGATGTACTACCCGAAAAAGTGGAGAAAATCAACCGTAAGGTTTCTCCTATCCAGGATGATTATATCGAACAATACCTGAGGGAGAAACCATTACGTCTCTCGGGCACCCTTGATGGCGCCGCCGCTTATAAAGATGCCGATTTTGTGGTCATTGCCGCTCCGACCAACTACGATCCGGTAAAGAATTATTTCGACACCCACCATATAGAGGATGTCATCGATCTTGTGCTCCGTGTCAATCCGGATGCCGTCATGGTCATCAAATCCACTATTCCTGTGGGTTATTGCCGCAGTCTCTACGTCAAGTATGCACAACGAGGGGTGAAACGTTTTAACTTGCTTTTCTCACCCGAGTTTCTTCGTGAGAGCAAGGCGCTTTATGACAATCTATATCCCAGCCGTATCATCGTGGGTTATCCTAAACTGATAGCAGATAACCAGTTCTGTACGGAAAATGAAGCAATCAAGGCTGTTGCCGATATCCCCATGCTTGAGCAAGCTGCCAAGACTTTTGCCGCCTTGTTGCAGGAAGGGGCTGTCAAAGAAGACATTCCAACCCTTTTTATGGGTATCAAGGAGGCGGAAGCTGTAAAACTCTTTGCCAATACCTACCTGGCCTTGCGTGTCAGCTATTTCAATGAACTTGATACCTACGCCGAAGTGAAGGGGCTCGATGCCCGGGCAATAATCGAGGGCGTAGGCTTTGACCCGCGTATCGGTACCCATTATAACAATCCCAGTTTCGGCTATGGCGGTTATTGCCTGCCCAAAGATACCAAGCAATTGCTTGCCAATTATGCTGATGTGCCCCAGAATATGATGACCGCCATTGTCGAGAGTAACCGTACCCGTAAGGATTTCATTGCCGACCAGGTATTGCGGAAAGCGGGCTATTATACCGCTTCCAGCCAATGGGAAGCGCAGAAAGAGCAACGTATTGTCGTAGGCGTGTTCCGGCTTACCATGAAGTCCAACTCGGACAATTTCCGTCAGTCCTCCATACAGGGTGTCATGAAACGCATCAAGGCCAAAGGTGCGGAAGTCATCATTTATGAACCCACGCTTGAGGAAGGTACTTTTTTCTTTGGAAGTACGGTTGTCAATGACCTTACCAAATTCAAGCAGGTGAGCCACGCCATCATCGCCAACCGCTACGACAGTTGTTTGGACGATGTGCAGGATAAAGTATTTACCCGGGATATTTTCCGTAGAGATTGATTGTTTTATGACTATATTAGTTACCGGTTCCGCCGGTTTTATAGGCTCCAATCTGGTGGAACGTCTTCTTACTACTGAGAGTCCGATTTGTATTGTTGGCCTTGATAGTGTGAACGACTATTATGATGTCCGTATCAAGGAATACCGTTTGAACCGTTTGGAACAGATAGCCTCCCAGTATCCTGGGAGTACCTATACCTTTGTCAAAGGTAACCTTGCCGACAAGGCCCTCATCAGCCGCCTTTTCAATGATTACCGTTTTGACGTGGTAGTCAATCTTGCAGCGCAGGCGGGTGTACGTTACAGTATTACCAATCCCGATGCTTACATCGAAAGTAACCTCATCGGTTTTTACAATATTCTTGAAGCCTGCCGTCACAGTTATGATAATGGGCAGAGTGGGGTACAGCACCTTGTGTATGCCTCTTCCAGTTCCGTTTATGGCAGTAACACCAAAGTCCCGTATAGCACCGATGACAAAGTGGATAACCCTGTCAGTCTTTATGCCGCTACCAAGAAAAGTAACGAACTGATGGCGCATGCCTATAGCAAGCTCTATAATATTCCGAGTACCGGGCTTCGTTTTTTTACCGTTTACGGACCTGCAGGCAGACCTGATATGGCTTATTTCGGTTTTACCAACAAATTGATAAAGGGGGAGAGTATCCAAATCTTCAATTATGGTAATTGTAAGCGTGACTTCACTTATATTGATGATATTGTGGAAGGGGTACAACGTATCATCCACGGAGCCCCTCAACGCAGGATTGGAGAGGATGGTTTGCCGATACCACCTTATAGAGTGTATAACATTGGTAACAGCCATCCCGAAAGCCTGCTTGATTTTGTGCAGATACTTCAGGAAGAACTTGTTCGTGCAGGGGTACTTCCTACGGATTATGATTTCGGAGCTCATAAACAGCTTGTTCCTATGCAACCCGGTGATGTACCTGTAACTTATGCAGATACAACAGACTTGGAACGTGATTTCGGGTTTAAACCTCAGACATCGTTAAGAGAAGGTTTGAAGAAATTTGCAGAATGGTATAATGATTATTACAAATGATATATAATGTAATATATTGATGATACAAACTAAATAATGTTATGCTAAATACTGGTGTGAAAGTTTTTAGAAATATTCTGGTTGGTGATAATGTAAATATAGGTGCAGGGACTGTGGTAACAAAAACTATTCCTTCTAATAGTATTGCAATTGGAATACCTGTAAAAGTTATAAAATCAGTATAAGTTACTGCTAAATGGGACATTCAAAAGTAATAGCAAAAAACACGATATTTTTATATATAAGAACTCTACTCATCATGCTTATTTCAATGTATACATCACGTATATTACTAAATAAGTTAGGAGTAGATAATTTTGGTATCTATAATCTTGTTGGTGGTGTAGTTGCAGTATTTTCTTCTTTGCGAGGGGCCTTTGCACAATCTGTTCAGCGTTTTTTAAATTTTGAAAAAGGCAAGGGAAATAATGAAAAGGTAAGAGATATTTTTAATATTAGCTTGTATATTCATATTGTATTGGGTTTAGTGTTTGGTATTCTTGTTTATATTTTCGGTTCTCTCTATATTCCTCATTATCTTGTTTTGCCAGAAGGGGCATTAGATACAGTGATGTTTGTATTTTATTGCACTGTATTGACTTCGATAATAACTATTATCACTATACCTTACGACTCAGTTATTATTGCATATGAATGTTTTGATTTTTATGCTATCATTTCTATTCTTGATGTTCTTGCTAGATTGGGTATCTTATATGTTTTGTGGATTGGCCCTGATGTCTTACGAACTTATGCTATACTGATTGTTTTGGTTACTTTTATTTTTCGTTTAGCATATATTATTTATGCAACTCGATTTGCAGAATGTAAACTAAAGAGGATTTGGAATAAACAAATATTTAAAGAACTGGCAGGATTTAGTTGGTGGAATTTTCTTGGTAATACAGCATATTTTTTGACAAATGAAGGAGTTAATTTTATCATAAATATTTTTGGTGGAGTTGTTGCTAATGCTGCTCGTGGCCTTGCTTATCAAGTAAAAACTGCTGTTACACAATTAGCTGGAAATATAAGTATCGCGTCTCGTCCATATATTTCGGAAGCTGTGGCAACAAAAGATAAACAAACAATATTTAATTATGTAACTATGGTATCGAGGGCAATGTTCCTTATGGTATCATTAACGGTATTGCCTATACTTGTTTATACTAAACAGATTTTGGATATATGGCTTGTAGATGTACCTGATTATACAGTTGCATTTGTACAATTGGTTATGATTCATATGGTTATCAGATCTCCTCAGACTGGTATAGATTTGTTATTCTCGTCTTATGGTAAAATGCGTAACTATCAGATAGTACAATCTATTGTACTATTTGGAGCATTGCCATTGGCCTATATTTTACTGAAAGCTAATTTGTCTATTAATTGGGCATTTATTGGAATGTGTATAATTGAATTATTTGCACTAATTGCAATTGTAATTTGTGCAGCAAGAGAATTAGGTTTTTCAATAATAAATTATATACGAGGTTTTGTCATTGGTTCAGTTATTCTTTCTGCAGTATTTACTTTCGTAGGATTTACATTCTATAAATTTATTATACCATCAAATGTTTTGATGGTATTGGTCTATTCTGTTCTGGTAGTAATAGTTGGCTTAAGTTTATCATACATTATGTATTTATCAAAACAAGAAAAAGTTCTAATAAAATCATTTATTGAAAGACGTAAAAAATAAAATTATATGAAGACAGCACTGATTACTGGTATAACAGGCCAGGACGGTAGTTATTTAGCAGAGTTTCTCCTTGAAAAAGGGTATGATGTACATGGCATTATCCGACGTAATTCATCTGACTATCGTGAGCGTATTGTTCAACTGGAAGGCAAACCAAATTTTCATCTTCATTTTGGACATTTGGGAGATTCTATGTCCCTTGTAAAAGTTGTTCAAAAGGTTCAACCTCATGAGATTTATAATCTTGCAGCGCAAAGTCATGTGCAAGTATCTTTTGATTCACCAGAGTTTACGGCAGATGTAGATGCGGTGGGTGTTCTTCGTGTACTTGAAGCTGTACGTGCTTGTGGACTTGAGAAAAAATGTCGTATTTATCAGGCTTCAACTTCAGAGCTCTATGGTAAGGTGGAGGAAGTTCCCCAAAACGAGAATACACCGTTTCATCCATATAGTCCTTATGCTATAGCTAAGTTGTATGGCTTTTGGATTGTTAAGGAATACCGTGAGGCATATAATATGTATTGCTGTTCTGGTATTCTTTTCAATCATGAATCAGAACGTCGTGGTGAAACATTTGTTACGCGTAAAATTACTCTTGCAGCTGCTCGTATTGCACAGGGAAAACAAGAGAAACTTTATCTTGGTAATCTTGATTCACTTCGTGATTGGGGATATGCTAAAGATTATGTAGAGTGTATGTGGCTTATTCTCCAACAAGAGAAACCGGAAGATTTTGTGATTGCGACAGGTGTTCAACATTCGGTTAGAGAATTTGTAGAATTAGCATTTAAATATGTGGGTATTGAACTTGAATTCCGAGGTGAGGGTATGGATGAGAAAGGTTATAGTAAGGCTACCGGACGTTGTCTAGTAGAGGTTTCATCCGATTTTTATCGTCCTACAGATGTCGTTAATCTTTTAGGGGATCCAACGAAGGCTAAAAATAAACTTGGTTGGAACCCAAACAGGACTTCTTTTGAAGAACTTGTACGTTTGATGGTTGAAAACGATATGAAGAAAGTAGCGATTGAGCGTCAAAGTGAAAAGGTTACTAAAAATCTTGTAGAATATCTTGATAATGGTATAGTAATTTAATAATCATACATATGAAAAATATAATAAAAGTAGAGCACAATGGTGTAGAGCTTGGCGCTATTATTCGTTCAACCTATCATAATAGTGGAATAGGTTTTTTTTCTAACGATAATGATGGTCTACAATTAGGCTATATGAATCGTCCAGATGATTATATTATCTTACCTCATACTCATAATAAGATTAAGCGTGAAGTATTTTTTACAGAAGAAATCCTTTTTATTCGTTCTGGTATGATTAGAGTTGATTTTTATGATGATAAACAACAGTATATTGAAAGTTATATTGTGCGCAGTGGTGATATTGTGATCCTTAAATCTGGTGGTCATGGCTTTAAAGTAATAGAGCGTGCAGATATTTTTGAGGTGAAGCAGGGACCATATCTTGGCACTCTAGATAAGATTCGTTTTGAATCTATTGCTGACAGTATGGCCAATATTGTAGAATAATAAATATAATTAATATGAATAAGTTTATTCCTGTATGTGAGCCGTACTTGGCTGGTAATGAGTTAGAATATGTCACAGATGCAATCTCGACTGGTTGGATTTCTTCGTCAGGTACTTATGTAAATAGATTTGAGGAAGAATTCGCAAAATATTGCGATTGTAAGTATGCTGTATCTGTGTGTAATGGTACTATTGCTTTGCATCTTGCTTTATTGTCACTTGATATTGGTATAGGTGATGAGGTTATAATACCTTCTTTTACTATGATTGCATCTGCTTTTGCTGTTTGTTATACTGGAGCTAGACCTGTGTTTGTGGATGCAGACAAAGATACTTTTAATATCGATGTCACTAAGATTGAAAAAAAGATAACTGCTCGCACTAAAGCTATTATGCCTGTACATATTTTTGGAAAAATATGTGATATGGATGCTATTACTGCTTTGGCAAAGAAATATAATCTTTATATTATTGAAGATGCAGCGGAAGCTCATGGTGCAACTTATAGAGGGAAAAAGGCCGGATCTTTTTCAGATGTAGCTGCGTTTAGTTTCTTTGCCAATAAGAATATAACAACGGGTGAGGGGGGAATGATTGTTACTAATAACGAGGATATTGCTCAGAAAGCTAAATATTTTAAGAATGTATGTTTCCCAATCAATGGTCCTCGTAATTACTCTCATGACGATATTGGTTATAATTATCGTATGAGTAATGTAGTAGCGGCTATCGGTCTTGCTCAAGTAGAGAAAGCTGATGATTATCGTACTATGCGCATTAGGAATAATGAACTTTATCGTAAATATTTAGAAGGGGTACCAGGTATAATTTTTCAGTCTTTACCCGAAGAGGGCTGTATTGATGTTTGTTGGATGAATACTATTGTTCTTGATCCAGAGAAGTTTGGGCATACAAAGGACGAAACTGTTACCTTTCTAAAGTCACAGAATATTGATACCCGTTTACTTTTCAAGAGTATGAGTCGTCAAAAGTCACTTGCGGACTTTGGCTGTGATTGTAGTGGAGAGTATATAGTAACGGATTGGCTTAATGAGAATGGTTTTTACTTGCCTTCTGCAAGTAATTTGGGTGAGGAGACTATCAAGGATATTTGCCAGGTAATTAAAGATTTTCAAAAATTATGAATAGGATTTTTATAAACACTCATAATATAGATAATGGGTGGATTCTTCGTATTTTGATAGAAGATATCCAAAGAGAAGCGAAAGCATTAGGATATGAATGTAATATTGGTGATTATAAGGATTATAAAGGTGAGGAAATTTATTATGATTTCAATTATCATGTCGCAGTTCCCGTAAAAGAAGCTAAGCATAACTCTGTATTTTATACTCACCTTAATATAGATTTGGATGAAAAGTATCTTATTTCTATGAAGGATGACTTTGATTCATTTATATGTATGTCACCTGAAGATGCGCAGTTCTTAGTAGAATTAGGGTTTGATTCTAAAAAAGTGTTTGGATTGACATTACCTGTTCGTAATACATATATTAAGCCAATCTCTATAGGTATATTTAGTGCATGTTATAATGATGGACGAAAAAATGAGGCTTGGCTTACGGAATTCTGTAGGGAAAATCCATTAGCCCAACTTGTAAATTTTGTATTTATTGGACCTCGTTGGGAGAGAGTGGTTAAGGAGTTGGGACAATATGAATGTTCTTCCGAGTGGCATAACGTATCACGAAAACTACCCTATGAATATCAGTTTCAACAGAATAAACTTACTAATCTCGATTATTATATTTATATGGGTATGGATGGTGGTGCAATGGGAACTTATGACGCTTATTCACAGTGTGTTCCATTGTGTGTGACATTTGATGGATTTCATAAATCAATACCGGATCTTGATTATATTTTTGATAATAAAGAAGGATTCTTTACGGAATTGACTAAAATTATTACAAAACATAAAAGGCGTCTTGATTATTTTGCATTTCATACACCATTGAATTATGTAAAATGGTTGATAGATGTTTGGGAAGGAAAAGTTGAAAATAGAATAACTGATGAAGACAAAAAATGTCTATCTTTTCATAATATAGTGGATAAAAAAAGAAGTCAATATTATAATTTGAGTTTTTCACGTTTTAAAATCTATTTATCGGCTTTTATACATCGGTATGTGATAAAACAATCATTAAAGTAATATTCGTTAGTGTCCAAAAACGACGTATATGAATTTATATAAATGGTTCAGAGTTTTGATGTTGTAACCAAAATCTTGAATCATGTACAGCAACTCTGATTTTGAAAGATTTTTTATTCGCTACAAAGCAGAAACCTCTCTGGCTGGCGAATTGATTTAGACTTTCTGCTTTAGTAACAAGATCCTTTATAACTTGTTTGAGAAATGATACAAGGATACTTACGATTATATCTACCTACAAGATATAAGGTATCCCTGTACTGTAATATATGGAGGAATCCTTTAAATAGGTTGTACTCGGTCATACCGATTATGAGAATTTATTGCCGATGACTATCGGTATGATCAATGATAAACGTTAAAAAATATCATAAATTGGATAATGCAACAAGTATCTGTTATAATGAGTATTTATAAGGAACCATTTGATTGGATTTCAGAGGCTATTGACTCTATATTGAATCAAACATATAAAAACTTTGAATTCATTATAGTCAATGACAATCCAGAGAATGATCGTCTGAATTTATTCTTGAAAGAATATCTTTCTAAAGATGAAAGAATAAGATTAATAAAAAATATTCAGAACCAAGGCTTAACAAAATCTCTTAATGTTGCTTTTAAAGAAGCAAAGGGTAAATATATTGTTCGTATGGATGCTGATGATATTTCTGTACCTGAACGATTGGCTGTACAATATGAATATTTGGAGAGTCATCCCAATGTAGATGTATTAGGATCGAAAGTTAAATATATAGGTATAACTTCTAAATATAAGCAGTCGGATGATATAAAACTCAGTGATGAGGAGATTAAGGCATATTTTCTCTTGGGTAATTGTATTGTGCATCCTTCTGTAATGATTCGAAAGGAATGTTTGGATAAAAACAATATATTTTATGATGAGAATTATCGACATAGTCAGGATTATAGGCTTTGGGAACAATTGAAAGGCTATGCTAACTTTAAAAATTTGAATAAAATCCTTCTTCATTATAGAATTTCTGAACAGCAAATTACGAAGGTTAATAGTACTTCACAAGGGAATCTCAGTATGAGTATTAGATTAAGAATACAAAAAGATTGGCTTGTAAAGAATGGCTATGATGTTTCAGTGGAGGAAATAGATAGAATGCCTTTTCAAATATTAAAAAAAATAAAATGTGATAGTAGGATAAATCAAACACTGGAGTTTAAAGCATTCATCCAATATATATATATATATCATAAAGATGGTTTTAGACATTTACTTTCGTTTCTATTGGGTGATTTTAGATATTTCTCATATTATAATGTCGCCAGATATTTACGCAAAATTGTAAATTCAATTAAATGATAGTTTTTTTTTGTTATTTAATTCTTATTAGCATTACACTGTATACAATTGTTATTTCAAAGATTCTATATAATAAGTGTCAGTCTTTGATCCCAATAGTGCCGATATTAGTTATTTACTTTTGGTCTATATATGGAGCTTGGACATGGATACCATTCAAACTTAATGGTGAAACATATTTCTATGAGGATATGATGTATACTGTTAATGTAGATGTATACTATTGTTTGAGTTTGTTGTATTATTCAATTTTTATAGTAATTTTTGGTAACTACGTTTTAACATTTGCTTTAAGGAGAAGAAAATATCTTAGCGAAACATATTACCGCAGTGTTTATATGTGCTATATAGAACGGCTCACATTTAGCAGAGGGTATCATTTTGTAATGTATGTAATGCTTTTTGTGTTTTTGTATTTTTCTTATAGTGATATTTATCATGCATTAAGAAGTGGTGTGTCAGCATATCAATTAAGTCGATTTGATTCAACAACTGAAGGACTTAATTCATTAATCAGTTTTTGTGGAAATACATTTGTATACTTATCTGTTCCTTTACTTTTTTCTAAGAATTTTAAGAAAAAGATCCCTGTTTTGTTAGGGTTCTCTATATATTATTTTTTCAACTTCATGCTTGGCAATAGAAATATTTTGCTTTGTGGTATGATTGTTGCCGTTTTATTATATTCAGAATTGTATGGCGTAAAGAAAGCTCTGAAATTAAAGAATATATGCTTTTTTATCATTCTAGTTTTAATCATTCAGATTATATCAATTTTTCGTGGATTTTCAGCAGATGCTATGTTCTCTAGTGGGTTTAAAATCAATATTAGTGATATTTTGATGAGTTTATTTACTTCTAGTGAACAATACTGTGCACAATTTTCAATGTATGGTGCACTTAAATATGATGTTGATTTTACGTACGGATCAAGTATTTTGTTTTTAATGAGTACACTTATTCCTTCTTTTCTTGGTTTTGAACGTCCAATGGCAATTTATCAACACTTTATAAAAAATACAGTTGGTAGTGCTGACTTGGGGATGACAATAAACCATGCAACAGGATGGTATTTAAATTTTGGTATAGTAGGAATAGTTATAGGAGCGTGGTTATGGGGATACATATTGAAATATTTTTATTGCAGAAAAAAGAGTTTTATATATCTCTATGGTGCAGTTACGTTTAGTTCAAGTGCTATTCAAATGATACGTGACGGGGGTATTGAGGCATATAAAAGTGGATTATTGCTTGATACAATAATACCATTATCAATCATATGGTGGTTTACAAAAAGAAATAGAAAGTCTTTATCTATATAACTAAGATTATGATGAAAAAACTATATCTGTTTCCTGTGAGATTTCCATATACAGAAATTGTAGAATGCTTTTTAGCGGACGAGTTCCCTTTTCTTGCAAAGCAATTTGAAGAAGTTGTTGTTGTACCGTTAAAGAAAGAAGTTCAGAATTCTAAAATTCTGCCAGGTAACTGTACTATTGTAGAACCAATTTTTTCAAATAAGTACCTCTTCTTTTTAAGAGGAATTTTTTGTAGCCGTAGTTTTAAGCTATTATGGAAAGATTTTTTCTTCAATAAAACATGGGCAAGTAAAAACAAATTAAGGATTTGGCTCATTGGATACATAACTATAAATAATATCTTAAATTCCAATAGCATAAAAAAAATCGAGAAAGATTTACAGCAGTCTGATGTTTGTTATTTCTATTGGGGTAAATGGAGTAATGTTTTATCTATCTTTTGGAAAAATAAGGCTAAATGTGTTTCAAGATTTCATGGATGGGGAGATTTGTGGGAGTCTGATTATGACGAATATTTTCCTTTGCGTAAACAAGTTACTTTATCTTTGAATTGTGCTGTTCATATTTCTACCATTGGTAAAGAATATTTTGAGAGTAGATACCCAGAATGTAAAACAGCAATAGCGAGATTGGGTTCTTTTGATAATGGTTATTGTCCGATAAATGATAATGAAAGCATTGTGAACATTGTCAGTTGTTCTTCTCTATGGCCTTTAAAGAGAGTAGATTTAATCTTGAGATCTGTTACATTATTAGCTAATAAATACCATGTTGATGTTTTTTGGACACATATAGGTGGTGATGGTATAAACTTGCAGATGCTTAAAGAGAAAGCAGAAGATATGGTGTCAGACAAATTTCATTATAATTTACTTGGCAGTTTAAAACATACTGATGTTTTAGAATATTACAGAATTCATTCATGTGATTTGTTTGTTAATCTAAGTGCGATAGAAGGGGTTCCTGTTTCTATAATGGAGGCAATTTCATTTGGTATACCTACAATTGCGACTAATGTTGGTGGTACTGCTGATATAGTAGTATCACAACAAACAGGAGAACTGGTGTCTGCAATGCCTAGTGAGGACGAGGTTGCTGATACATTATATAAAGTGTTGAACAATAGACGATGTTATCATCCAAAAGTTTTTTGGGATAAATATTATAATGCGGAAAAGAATTATCAAAAGTTTGCAAAGTTCCTTTATAATATATAGGTTTTGTTATGGGCAAAAAAATTTGGCTTATAAACCAATATGCGATGCCTCCTCACTTGGAGTCACGATTGAGAACTATTAAGTATGCTTATTTTTTAGCAAATAAAGGATATGAGGTGACTGTCTTTGCATCGAGTGTGATGCACAACATGAACATAAATTTGATAAAGGATGGGATTCCGTATCTTAAGAAGAGCTATGGTAAGATAAATTTTGTGCATATCAATACTGTTCAGTATGGTAATAGTTATATCAAAAGAGTATTAGCTTCTATTCAATTTCATAAACGATTCATTAAGTTTTCAGCGAAGTTTGGAAAACCTGATGTGATTGTGCAAGTTGCTCTTGTCCCATTTGGTAATTGTATAGCTAAATATGCAAAAAAAATAAAAGCAAGGTATATTGTTGAAGTGCTTGATCTTTGGCCTATGTCGTTGATTGATGTTGGTATGGTGACTGAGAAGAATTTATTCTTACCAATATTGTTTAGATTAGAACGTAAACAATATGAATCTGCTGATGAGATAGTGTTCTCAATGGAAGGTGGTATGGACTATATCAGACATAAAAAATGGGACATCGAGCAAGGGGGGAGAATCGATATAAAACATGTACATTATATAAATAATGGCGTGGATTTATCAGACTTTGATAATTATAAAGCTAATTATCAATTAGAAGATAATGAACTTGATGATGTTACCCTGAAAAAAGTGATATATATTGGCTCAATCCGAAAAGCTAATAATTTGATGAGTCTAATTAGGGCCGCAGAACTGCTGAAAAAACAGAAGAATCTTATATTTCTTGTATATGGGGATGGTGATGAAAGACCTGTGTTAGAAGCATATTGTAGGGAACATAATTTAATCAATGTGATATTCAAGCAGAAATGGATAGATCCATGTAATGTGCCTTATGTGCTGTCTTGTGCATACCTTAATCTATTGAATTATAAAACAGGTTTTGGTAGTTATGGGGGTAGTCAAAGTAAATTGTTTCAATATATGGCGAGTGCTAAACCTATATGTTGTAATATCAATATGCCTTATGACCCCATAAAAAAGTATAATATAGGTATATCTAAAGAATTCATATCTCCAGATGAATATGCTGACGCTATAATGAAGATTATTAATTTACCTTCAGAAGAGTATAAGGCTATGTGTGTGAGAGCAAGGATTGCAGCTTCCGATTATGACTACAGAAAGTTGACTAGAAAACTTGAGCGTCTGTTTTTAAGATAGTAATAATAATAGTAATTTGAACTTACAAAAAATGAAAATTCCCTTTTCTCCCCCAGACATGACAATAGAAGAAGCTAATGAAGTTCGTGATGCAATTTTAAGCGGTTGGATTACTACTGGGCCTCGAACAAAGGAACTTGAACGTCAGATTGAGATCTATACGCACGCTGATCGTTGTGTGTGTCTGAATTCAGCAACTGCTGCTATGGAGATAGCACTTCGTTTACTTGGGATTGGACCTGGTGATGAAGTTATCGTGCCTGCCTATACATATACTGCCACTGCTTCGGTAGTATGTCATGTGGGAGCTAAACTTGTGATGGTGGATTCTACTCCTGACGATTGGCAAATGGAATATGACAAAGTAGCTTCTGCTATTACTCCACAAACCAAAGCTGTGATACCTGTGGATTTGGGTGGTGTGATGTGTGATTATGATCGAATTTTTCAAATTGTTAAGGAAAAAAGTTCGGAATTTAGAGCACATAATGAGTTGCAAGCAGCCATTGGTAGAGTTGCTGTTATTGCTGACTCAGCTCATGGTTTCGGTGCCGAGTGGCATGGTAAAATGAGTGGTGAAGTGGCTGACTTTACTTCGTTCTCGTTCCATGCTGTGAAGAATTTTACTACTGCTGAAGGTGGTGCACTTTGCTGGAAGAATTTTTTGGGTATTGATACAGAGATACTTTACAAACAGATACAGTTACTTTCGTTGCATGGTCAAAACAAGGATGCGTTGGCAAAGACAAAATTAGGAGCATGGGAGTATGATATTATAGCTCCATTATATAAGTGTAATATGACAGACATTATGGCTGCAATCGGATTAGTTCAAATGAAGCGTTATCCTGCTATGCTGAAACGCAGAGAAGAAATTATTCATAAATATGAATCTGTAATGAAAGCTGCTGGTATCCGTTATCAGTCATTGCCCCACTATGGCGATAGACATCGTAGCTGTGGTCATCTGATGATTGTACGTTTGCTTGATAAGACTATGGAACAACGAAATGAGATTATTACAAAAATGGCAGAGTGTGGCATTGCTTGTAACGTACATTATAAACCACTGCCTATGATGACAGCTTATAAGGTTCTTGGATTTGATATTGTCAATTATCCAAATGCATATCACTTATTTGAAAACGAGATTACGTTACCTCTTCATACCTGTCTTACAGACGAAATGGTCGATTATGTTATCTCTAATTTCTGTGAACTGGCTAAATAATGATTAAACCAACTATAGAAATAAAATCTGTTGGAAAAGATGTTAAATGTAAAGATCAGCTAATTAAAGAGGTGGTCGAAGTACATTTAAATGCTTTCCCGAACTTCTTCCTTTCTACTTTAGGTACAGGTTTTTTGAAAACTTATTATCGTTGCTTTGCTGAACATGCCAATGGTAATTTAATTGTAGCTATGTATGGTGATAAGGTGGTAGCTTTTGCTGCTGCCACATCTATTTGCCATGGATTTAACTTTTCACTTTTAAAAAAGAATTTGTTTGCTTTTGGATGGTGTTTCATGAGATTGCTTTTTACTAAACCAATGGCTCTTGTAAGATTAAAGAAAAATTTGACTAAGACTTTGGAAGAAGTAGGAGATGACGAAGATTATGCAGAATTATATTCTATCGGTACAACAGCTATAGTACAAGGTAAAGGTGTCGGTACAAAGTTGATACAACAATTAGAGAAGCAGTTAAAGATACGAGGAGTGAGTAAGTTATCGTTGACTACTGATTATGTTGATAATGAAGCTGCACTATGTTTTTATAAAAAGAACGGTTTCAGTGTACTGTATGAGTTTGTAACCTATCCTAATAGAAAAATGTATCGTTTGATAAAGAGTATATGAAGCGAGTGATTGATGTTTTAGCAAGTGGATGTGGATTACTTTTCCTTAGTCCGCTATTCATTATACTTGCTATTTGGATAAAATGTGATAGTAAAGGACCGATCTTTTATCGTCAAGTACGGGTTGGTAAAGGTGGAAAAGATTTTCGTATTTTCAAGTTTCGTTCGATGGTGCAGGATGCAGATAAAAGTAGTTTAATAACTGTAGGCAGTCGAGATCATCGTGTCACTCATTCTGGCTATTATATTCGCAAATATAAACTAGATGAGTTAGCTCAGCTCATTAATGTATTTGTTGGTGATATGAGTTTGGTTGGGCCTCGTCCGGAAGTGCGTAAATATGTGGATATGTACGGAGAAGAACAACGCAAAATATTATCTGTTCGTCCAGGTGTGACAGACTATGCCTCGATTGAATTTATGGATGAGAATATACTACTGGAAAAGTCCTCTGATCCAGATAAAACGTATATTGAGGAGATAATGCCCGCAAAGATAGAAATGAATATGCGATACATTAGTAACCCAACACTTTATGAGTATTTTAAGATTATATTTTTGACTCTGTTTAAAATAGTGAGATGACAGAAACGATTTTAGTCACTATGTTCGTTAGGGTGTAGAGCTTTGCAAACTCTATATAAAATTAAGTTAGAAAATAAACCGTTAATTAGAGGGAGAGATTGAAAAGATGATTAAATGGTGTTTTGAAAATAAGGTTTGGATAGTATATATAAAGATAATATAAAATGGAAAAACCAATAATAGTTGAGCTTCCTAAATTTTTGGATACGAGAGGTAACCTTTCTTTCTTTGAACAAAATAATAATATTCCTTTTCAAATAAAAAGGACATATTGGATATATGATGTACCTGGTGGCGAAAGTCGTGGAGGTCATGCTTACAAAGAAAATCAAGAGTTCATAGTTGCACTTTCTGGTGCATTTGATGTAGTGCTTGATAATGGTAAGGAGAAACAGACTTTCACTCTCAATCGTTCTTATTATGGCCTCTATATTCCAAAGGGCTATTGGCGTGAAATGATAAATTTCTCTACAAACTCTGTTGCTCTTATCGTTGGCTCTGTGGAGTATAGTGCTGACGATTATATACGCGATTATGATGAATTTTTAAAGTATAGGAGTCATGAAAATAAATAACGTATATGATTGTACCATTGTGGAACTTGATAAACATCACAGTAACCGTTTGGGGAATCTTACGGTTGTTGCAAATGGAGAAACTGTTCCATTTGATGTAAAACGATGCTACTATCTCTATGATGTACCTGGTGGAGAGAGTAGAGGTGCTCATGCGCATAAGTCACTTTCACAGTTGATAATAGCAGTAAGTGGTAGTTTTACTGTTACTCTTGATGATGGTAATGTTAAGCGAACATTTACGTTGAACAGACCATATCAAGGTTTGTATGTAGTGTCAGGAATTTGGCGTGTTCTTGATGATTTTTCATCAGGATCAGTTTGTCTTGTACTTGCTTCTGAAGTATATCAGAAAGAAGACTATATTAGAGACTATAATGTTTTCTTAAATTTTAAGAAGGGAGAACAAACATTATGATTCATCCACTGGCAGATTGTCAATGTAAAAATATCCCAGAAAGTACAAGAGTGTGGCAGTTTTGTGTGATAATGCCTAATGCTAAGATCGGTGAACATACAAATATTTGTTCACACTGCCTTGTGGAAAATGAAGCTGTAATAGGTAATCATTGTACTATTAAATGTGGTGTGCAAATTTGGGATGGTATAGAATTAGGGGATAATGTTTTCGTTGGTGCTAATGTTTCATTTACTAATGACAAATATCCGAAATCTGGTTGTAGTGGGTGGACTCTTTTGAAAACAAAAATAGGAAATGGAGTTGTAATTGGTGCAGGTTCAACCATTCTTCCAGGTATCACTATTGGCGAAGGAGCAATGATTGGTGCGGGTAGTGTGGTAACCAAAAATATACCTCCTTATACCACATGGTATGGTAATCCAGCTAAACAAGTAGAAGATATATAAAATGTACTGCAATGATAGAGTTTCTAAATTTAAAGAAAATTACTGCTAAGTATGCAGATGAGATTCACGAAACAGCTCTTCGAGTAATTGATAGTGGCTGGTATCTTCAGGGTGAAGAGAATAGCAGATTTGAGAAAGACTACGCCAACTATATTGGTACAAAGTATTGTATTGGTTGTGCCAATGGTCTTGATGCTCTTATTTGGATTTTTCGTGCATATATTGAGTTGGGAGTTATGCAACCAGGTGATGAGGTTATTGTGCCTGCAAATACTTATATTGCAACAGTTCTTGCTATTACGGAAAATGGTTTGAAAGCGGTGCTTGTTGAACCTAATGCGGATACTTTCGAACTTGATGAGAATCTCATTGAAAATGCAATAACTCCTTGTACAAAAGCGATTGCACTTGTTCACCTTTACGGTCAATGTGCATATACGGAGAAGATTGGTGAACTTTGTAAGAAATATAATCTCAAACTCGTTGAAGACAATGCTCAGGCACATGGTTGTAAGTTCCAAAATAGAGTGAAAACTGGTGCTATTGGAGCTGCTGCAGCTCATTCTTTCTATCCGGGTAAAAATTTGGGCGCATTTGGTGATGGTGGGGCTGTGACTACTAATGACTTTGAGCTAGCAATAACCATTCGTGCTCTTGCCAATTATGGTTCGCAGAAAAAATATGTATTTAAATATACTGGACGTAATTCCCGTCTTGATGAGCTCCAAGCCGCTATCCTTTGTGTTAAGCTTCGACATCTTGATGAAGATCTTGAACTACGTCACAATATCGCTCGTAGGTACTATTATGGTATCAATAATCCACTTGTTAGGCATCAGCGTATTGATGATTGGAGTGCTCATGTCTTTCATTTATATCCTGTTCTTTGTGAACGTCGAGATGAATTTCAGAAATATCTCAAAGAGAATAATATTATGACTGTTATACATTATCCTATTCCACCACACAAGCAGGAGTGTTACAAAGAATGGAACGAAATGTCATTACCTATAACAGAGCGTTTAGCTAATGAAGAACTTTCGCTTCCAATTAGTCCTGTCTTGAATGATGAAGAGGTGGAGACTGTTATTAGAGTAATCAATGCATTTGGAAGATGATGTACGCTATATTGTGGCGAAGATAAAAGAGGGGATAACTGATTAACTAATTGACTCAATTATTATAATTCTATACTGTTTGATAATTTGCAGTCTATAAGCTTATTATAAATCATTTTCAGAAAACAGCCTTCTTTGGGCTGTTTTCTTTGTTTATGCCCTTCTATCTTCTC
>ERZ791802.1439-NODE-1439-length-18223-cov-48.313738_pt1 | contig 18223 bp, 17 predicted proteins | sample MGYA00510308_ERZ791802 | MGnify/ENA primary metagenome ERZ791802 (study PRJEB30046, sample SAMN00792028) | human gut metagenome | study: EMG produced TPA metagenomics assembly of the A metagenome-wide association study of gut microbiota in type 2...
ATTCCCTGATTATTAACGGAATTAACAAGATTTCATTACCTGCGAAGTAACGGAAAAAATCATATAATCAACAGCTATGTGAAAGGGAATGAAAATGAGAGATTATTCACTTTTTTATTTTTTAAATTTATAAATTTAAAGTTTTCAATTATGAACAAAAAGTTTCTAAGTGTGATCCTGTTCAGCGCCTTAATGGTGGGCACTGCAGGAACGTTCACGTCTTGTAAGGACTATGATGACGACATCAAGGACTTGCAGGGACAAGTTGACGGCTTGGCTGGAGACGTTAAAAAGCTACAAGGCGATTTGACGACTTTAGGTACTACAGTCGACAACTTAACTTACGTGAAGGATGCAAAAATTGAGAACGGCAAACTAGTTGTCGTTGACAAAAATGGTAATCCACATTCGTATGACATTCCGGCAGGTGTAACCTATACATTGTCTGTTTCTAAGGATGGGGACGAAGTTACAATCTCTTTGAAGGGCAGTGACGGTAGCACGTCAGATGTAAAAATTGATATGCCTAAAGGGTTTGATGCTACTCTGCTCTCCATAGATAAGGATGGCAATATATTGTACGATGATGAAAAAACTGGTGGAAAGATTGACTTGCCCACAGTTCCTACTCTTACTATGGAGATTTTGGACGAAGACGGTGTCAAATTGGGTTATATTATAAAATATGGTAGCGCTACTCCTATCAATCTGCGAATTTCAGATGTGTTGCCTATCACAAGCTTCGAATATATTCCAGAATCTATTCTGCAAGGTTGGGGTGAACGCGTAATTGTATTCCACAAGGATAGCTATAAACCGGTAGAAATTAAAAATGATGCAATTGTTGCACTTGCAAAAACAAATTATTTGCCGAATCAAGCAGCACCTCAATTCCATGTAAATCCTTCTTCTGCTACACAAGAACAAATTACTAAAACAGATGTACTAGATAAGACCGTTACAATGACCAAAGGTGTGAACGCGGGTCTTGTTACTTGGAAAAACACTGTTATTGAAGGAGGATTGGCTACTGTGACTTTGGAAGCCAACCCGAATTTGTTTGCTAATTCTAGTTTGACTGAAGATAATGAAAAACCCGAACTGAACGAAATAGCTCTTCAGTTTACAACCAAAGCGGGAAACAAGGTTACTACAGAATATGTAGGTGTTGTAAACCGTACAGAGGAATTGAAACTTGTTTTAGCTGATAAAGAGGTAACTAGTGAAAATGCAAAGGATGATAAGTGCCATTTTGCAACGAATTTAGCTGCTGCCGAAGAACAAAAAGCAAAGATTGGAGTAGACAATAAGCCTGCTGCTGACAACAATCATTTGGTACAAAATGTTGTTTATGATGATGCGGTTTCTGAGCAAGGTATTGATTTGAAGACTTTGGTTACAACTTGTAATATTGCCGGTTCTCAACATAAATTCTTCAATTATGCCAATTATGCCGATACATATGAACTGACATTTGAGGCAGTGGAATATAAGGTGAACAATACTCCGCAAGAAAATTATATGACTTTGGAAGATGGTATTTTCCATGCAAAGAATTATGGCGGTGTAGACAAGAGCGCTATCGGTAAGTCTCCTATTGTATTGGCTAAGTTGACAGACAAAACTAACAACAACGAGTTGGTTGCAGCTGCATGGATTAAACTGCTGATTGTTGCAGGTGAAGTTTCTACTGATATTGAGGATGATTATGTAGCAGAAAAGAAAGTGGAAACAAATCTGGGATGCAACAGTGGTGCAGGTTGGACGTACGAGACTGAAGACGAGTTCATGAGTGCACAGGTTTATAACTTCAAGAACAATGCTGACTTGGAAGCACTGAGCAAACAACAATGGCATCATATCTATGCATTCGATGAAGATGCCACCACCGAATATGCCGAAAATCAGGTAGGTGTCTGGACGATAACTGCAACTGAGTACGATGAGAATAATGAAGCTAACCAAGTGGTAAAATTCGTGCTTAAAACAACTCCGTTTGAAGTGAAGTCTTATGTGGGCTATGCCGTATTTACTAAAACAACAGAAGACACTAAATTGGATGCTGTTGCCAACAGCCGTACATATCCTGAAAATGTGGTTATCAAGTATGTTGTTGAAGTGAAAAATATCGACTTTACTGCTAATACTCCACAAGGCTCTACCGCAGGCGCTAAGATTGCAGAATACTGGTCAACATTCAAGGGAAAATCGGCTATTGACATTTACTGTGCAACTCCGGATGATGCAGGAACAACAACGAAGGCTGTTATTGAACAAGACTTGTTGAGCAATTTCTATGGACGTACTGTAGCTCTGAAATATAACAAGGAGGATGCAGAAGAAAAATATCCATCATTTGCTCATGAAAATATGACTGTTAAGTTTGTATTCTCTGCAGAAAACAACAAGCGTATCGTAAAGGGGAATGACGGCAAGAATTATGAATTGTTTGTAAATGCCGACGGCACTCAAATTCATGCTCTTGAAGTATTGGAAGGTGATTTCACAGCTATCGCTTCTGATGAAAATGTAATTGCAACTCTCAGCGAAAATGAAACTGATGACAATGGTACTGCTACTGAAACATCGGATGATGTGACTATTGCCGAAAATATTAAGATTTCCTACCAGAGCAATGACGTTGCCAAGGCTGTACTTAACTGGGCTGCACGTGATACAGATGAAATGTTGTATGCTACTATTGATATGAAGTATTACAATGGCTGTGACCAGTATGTTCCTGTAACCGATGGTACATTCAATGCCAAATTTATCCGTCCGGTTAATATTTCCGGAAATGAAGGCAAATACTTCGAGGATGGTAACAATGAAGGTAAGAGCGTATTGAACTTAGGAGACTTGGTTGTATTGAAAGATTGGCGTCTGGATGCAAGCAGTGGTTTGAATGAGTTCTCTAAGCACTTGAATTACTACAAGTACTACAACGTAACAGCTATCAAGTTAGCTGAAGACAAAGACATCTTGACTAATTTGAATAACAGTGAAACATTTGTTCCTATCGAAGAAGTATTTGGTAAAACTGGTGCAGAAACGTTGTTGACATTTGATTCTAAACCACAAACATACGAGAATGTTCCTACAGAAGTTCCAAACTTTGGTACTGTGACCTACAACAATAAGGATGTGAAAGTTCACTCTTCTTTCTACCTGCGTATTCCTATTGAAGTTGTTTACGTATGGGGTAGTGTGATAGAAGAAATCGATGTAGAAGTTAAGCCTACTCTCTAACATAGAGAAAACTGTACTTCTAGAAGTACTCTAAATTGAAAAGGGGATATGTTGATAATCAGCATATCCCCTTTTTACACTTCTGAAATTTGCCCCTTCATTTTCATTCGGCTATCCTATTCTCAGCATAAAAAATGCCCCCGTTCATTTCATTCTCCCTCCACTTTCCACTATCTTTGTCCCCACGATGAAAAAGTTTGCCGACGTCATATTGCCTTTGCCTTTGTACAGCTACTTCACCTACTCCCTGCCCGACGAATGGGTGGATGAAGTGCAGACCGGTTGCCGGGTGGTAGTGCCATTCGGACGGAAGAAATACTATACAGCCATCGTGCGCAACGTGCACTATTGTGCCCCCACCGAATACGAAGTAAAGGAAGTGTCCGCTTTGCTGGATGCCCGCCCGATACTGCTTCCGCGGCAGTTCAAGTTCTGGGAATGGCTCTCCGATTACTATCTCTGCACGCAAGGAGACGTCTACAAAGCTGCCTTACCCTCTGGCTTGAAGCTGGAAAGCGAAACAATCGTAGAGTACAACCCCGATTTCGAATCCGATGTCCGCCTGCCGGAGAAGGAACAGAAGATACTGGATATGCTCTCTGCCGACCCGGAGCAATGCGTGACGAAACTGGAGAAGGAGACCGGCATCAAGAACATACTTTCTGTCATCAAGTCACTGCTCGACAAAGAGGCCATCTTCGTAAAGGAAGAATTGCGCCGTACCTATAAGCCTAAGACAGAAACCCGTGTACGCCTCACCGCCGCCGCCCGCAACGAACACCGCCTGCACATCTTCTTCGACGAGTTGCAGCGCCGTGCCCCCAAGCAACTGGACCTGCTGATGAAATATCTGGAACTCTCCGGCTACCTCAGCGGACGAGATATAAAAGAAGTCTCCAAAGCCGAACTGCTGCAACGCACCTCCACCACCCCTGCCGTATTCAACGGTCTTGTGGACCGTGGTGTATTCGAAGTCTACCAGCAGGAAATAGGTCGCATAGACAAAGCACTCCTCAAAGAAGTCATCCCCGTCAACCCGCTGAACGAGCACCAGCAACGCGCTTATCACTCCATCTTAGAGAATTTTCAAAGCAAGAACGTCTGCCTGCTACATGGTGTCACGGCAAGCGGCAAGACCGAAGTCTATATTCATCTGATAGAAGAAACCATCCGGCAAGGAAAGCAGGTGCTCTATCTCCTGCCCGAAATAGCCCTCACTGCGCAAATCACAGAGCGCCTGCAACGCGTTTTCGGTTCCCGTCTGGGCATCTACCACTCCAAGTTCCCCGATGCGGAACGGGTAGAAATCTGGCAGAAGCAGTTGTCGGAAGCAGACTATGACATTATTCTCGGCGTCCGCTCCTCCGTCTTTCTTCCTTTCCGCAACCTCGGTCTTGTGATTGTGGACGAGGAGCACGAAAACACCTACAAGCAGCAAGACCCTGCTCCCCGCTATCATGCCCGCAATGCAGCCATTGTACTCGCCTCCATGTATGGCGCCAAAACTCTGTTGGGTACGGCCACCCCTTCCGTAGAGACCTGGCACAACGCCACTACCGGTAAGTATGGCCTCGTGGAACTGAAAGAACGCTATAAAGAGATACAACTGCCGGAGATTATCCCCGTAGACATTAAGGAGCTACACCGCAAGAAGATGATGAACAGTCCCTTCTCTCCGCTGCTCCTGCAATACATCCGCGAAGCGCTGGAACAGAAAGAACAAGTCATCCTCTTCCAGAACCGCCGCGGCTTCGCCCCCATGATAGAGTGCAACACCTGCGGCTGGGTACCCAAGTGCAAGAACTGCGACGTCAGCCTCACCTACCATAAGGGGCTGAACCAACTGACCTGCCACTACTGTGGCTACACCTACCAACTGCCCCGCATCTGCCCCGCCTGCGAGGGCACTGACCTGCGCAACCGCGGCTTCGGCACGGAAAAAATAGAAGATGACATCAAAGCCCTCTTCCCCGACGCCCGCGTAGCCCGTATGGACTTGGACACCACCCGCACCCGTACCGCCTACGAGCGCATCATCTCCGATTTCCAGCAAGGCAAGACGGACATCCTGATAGGCACGCAAATGGTGTCCAAGGGTCTGGACTTCGACCACGTCAGCATTGTGGGCATACTCAATGCCGACACCATGCTGAACTATCCCGACTTCCGCGCCTACGAGCGCGCCTTCCAGCTGATGGCGCAGGTTGCCGGACGCGCCGGACGGAAGAACAAGCGCGGCAGGGTGGTGCTACAAACCAAAAGCATCGACCATCCCATCATCCCGCAAGTCATTGCCAACGACTACGAAGCCATGGTAGGCGGGCAGCTTGCCGAACGCCAGATGTTCCACTACCCGCCCTACTACCGCCTGGTGTATGTCTACCTGAAGAACCGGAACGAGACCCTGCTCGACCTCATGGCACAGACTATGGCCGCCAAGCTCCGCACCGTCTTTGGCAACCGTGTGCTGGGACCGGACAAGCCGCCCGTAGCACGCGTACAGACCCTGTTCATCCGAAAGATTATCTTGAAGATAGAAACCAATGCCCCGATGGCACGTGCCCGCGAGCTGCTCGTCCAGGTGCAAAAGGAGATGGTGGCGGAAGACCGCTTCAAGTCGTTGATAGTGTATTATGATGTAGACCCGATGTAAATAACTCGTAACTAAAGAAATATGAAGAAGATACTTTTCGTTTGCCTCGGCAACATTTGCCGTTCCTCCTCGGCAGAGGGAGTCATGAAACATCTGATAGAAGAAGCCGGACGTGCGGATGAGTTTTTAATCGATTCTGCAGGCATTCTGTCCTATCACCAGGGCGAACTGCCGGACAGCCGGATGCGTGCCCATGCTGCCCGCCGTGGATACAATCTGACGCATCTTTCGCGACCCGTACGTACCGAGGATTTTTACAACTTCGACCTGATTATCGGTATGGACGACCGCAACATCGACGACCTGAAAGATCGTGCCCCTTCAACCGCCGAATGGAGCAAGATACACCGCATGACGGAATACTGTACAAAGTTTACCCATGCCGACCATGTACCGGACCCCTACTACGGCGGTTCCGAAGGTTTTGAGTATGTGCTGGACATTCTGGAAGATGCTTGTGCGGGGTTACTGCAGAGCATTTAATCCAGCGGCATTACATGATACAGTGTCCCCTGCCTTGACTTCTTGTTCGGTATTTCAAGCTTCTTGAGCGTCCGCCCGAATACGGCAACCTTGTTGATTGCCAGACGGTCACGCGTCTTTGTCTGTAAAGCGGAAAGAATCTGCATGGGCATCATCCATTGCCCCTCTTCATCCTCTTCTGCCGCACGGAAATGGCTGTGAAAGAGTTGTTCCAGTGGGGTGAGCTGTTCAAATTCCCGGTTCGTCCGCTTCAAGATGGCTTCATCGGCATCATCCAGCCAGTAGCGCTCACCTTTGGCTACGGCATTCAGAGCTTGTGCATAGAGCTGGCGGTAGTTGATGGTGACATTTGTATCGATGGGGCCGGTGACCTCAATGCAGATGAAACGGCGGCTGCCACTGGGGTCGGACAACAAGTCCTTCTGGTTGCTGGTACCGATGAAGGAGGCATACCGCCGCATCTCACGGATGGTGCTGCCGTAGGGTTTGCGCAGGTTGGCAACCGGTTTCTGCAGCAGATGCTTCAAGAAACCCTGCTGGTTGATGCTGATTTGGTCGAACTCGTCGATGTTGACGAGCAGAAAGCGTCCCAGGCTGCGCTCCGCTTCCTGCCTGCTCTTGAAGTCGATGCTGTCCGTATAGCCGAAACGCAGCTCCGGTGGCAGCAAAATGCGGCAAAATGTTAAGTTGTTAAAGTTATACCTTGCTATTGAAAATACTCTTTATCTTTGCATCAAAGATAAAATAAACAATGAAAAGAGTTATAGGTTATATTCGTGTTTCTACTGATAATCAAGACCTTGAAAGGCAAAGAGTGTTGATTAGAAAGTATTGTGAGAATAAGGGGTACTCTCTGTTAAGAATAGAAGAAGACTATGCCATATCTGGAACAGTCAGCAACAGAAACGGATTGAACAGTATTCTAAACATTACCAATAGCGTTGCTGACATGGTAGTAGTTAGTGAGTTGTCTAGACTGTCACGTCAAGATGATATATTTGAAACTTTGACACAGATTCACACAATCATTAGAAACGTGGATTTAGTAATACTAGACGAACCAGACAAGGTATATGAAGCTGGAAAAACTATCATTCTTTCTGACTTTTTAATGCTTGCAATCAAAGCCTATGGAGCAGCGGATGAAAGAAAGAAAATAGTAAGCCGTATGACTACAGGTAAAGACAGTAAAGTACAAGCGTTTCCGTTAATGCTTACAGACAGTAATATACCAACTGGCTTTAAGGCAGTGCCCAATCCGAATTATATAAAGGGAGCAACCCCCAAAATGTTATTGGTGGAAGATGAAGAACGTATGCAGTTAGTCAGAGATATATTTAACTATGTGGCAAACGGTCTTTCTCTAGGAAAAACAGCAGAAAAACTGAATATGCTTGGATATAGGACAGCAAGAAACAAACCGTTCTATGAACAGTCTGTCAGAACAATTATAAATGATTCCATTTATAACGGTGTCAGATATTGGAAAGGCATTAAACTGGAACTTCCCGTAAAATTCATATCAGATGAAATCTGGAATCTGGCACACAAGAAAGTGCAGGAGAACAAGAATTATAGCGGTGAGGCACAAAAACATTATAACCCGTTGAAAGGCATTATCAAGTGTCCTTGTGGGCAAACCTCAATGTATGGCAGAACCTCATCCTGCATTACCTACAGATGTCTTGACAGAATAAAGATGGGAATAAAAAGCCCATGTACCAATGTTGGCATAAAGGCTGAAACTTTAATATATGCGGTGTGGAAAGATGTCAGACTTAGAACTCTGGATGAAACTTACCAAGCCAAGAGCAATGAGAAAATTGCAGAAATAGAAGCTGAAAATATAAAACTGACACAAAGCATAAAAGAAAAGGATTCTGAAATAGCCAAACTACAGTCTGATTTGAAAACAGTCATAGATAATGTTATGGCTTCCACCAATATAACAATAGTCAAGGCATTGAATGGCAAGGCGGATTCAATAGACAGCCAGATAAAGAGTATAGAAGCGGAAAAGACAGCCATTGATGAAGAAATTGCATCCAATAACAGAAGAATAGCGGATGAAATAAAGAGCCAGTCAAGAAAAGAACTTGACAGCCTTTCTCTGGAGGGCAAGGGAGAAATGTTCAGAGAATTACTTAGTAAAGTAGTTTATTATTCCGTTTCTTTAAATAGCGGATTCATAGTCATTACTTACAAGAATGACTTGGAAACTATCATAGCGTATCATAATAGGAACAAACCATTTTTATGGGCACTTCCTATAACTTTCAGATTCAACAAGGTAAAACGGACTGTAATAGTTCCAACTTTACCAGAGCAACCTAAAATGACTTCTTTTGTCTTGGAACGTATCAAAGAGAAAGAATACACATTTAAACAGTTGCAGGAAAGTTTCAATCTGGAAGAATATAAAATATAAAAGTCTGTATTCTACAAACTTTTCTGTTATTTTGCAGTAGAACTAATAATGAATGTACCATGCTAGAAGAAAAACTATATCAGATAGAGGAACTTTCAGATTTGAAAGTTAATTGGACTGAAAGCTACAAATACCTTGCTGAACCACTATTAGAATATGTGTGGGAAGTAGCCAACCACTTCCTGCCAGATTATGAAGAAACAGATACGGGAGTGTTACCCGTAGAATCTTCCGCACCTGCTATATTTGCCAACAGATATGCGGAAAGAAACTTGTCCGTTGAAGAAAGATACGAGAGAAACAAAGAAATGAACACTTTCAAAGGAACTTTGGAAGAATACAAAAAACGGGAATACAGAAAGCTGGATGATTCTTACAAAGAGAAGTTTCTAACTAATGAAGATTTACAGAATACCATTGAAGCGTATAAGCTAGATGTTAGTAAGTTTTGGTATCTACTTCTATTCGTATATGACTTTATAGAGGATATTGGCACCAACACACCCATTATGGGTAAGTCCGTACTTGAAGACTTTGCCACTTTTCTAGTTAATTTGTGTGATGCGTCAAGTATTACTTTGAAGCAAGGCAACAGAAAGAGTTACTATACGGAAAGAGAAGATTTGTTAAATATCATTCAAATTGCAGTCTGTCATTTTAGCGAAACATACGGCAAGATTGTAAATGGAGAACAAGACAAAGAAACAAAAATCAAACAATTAAAAGAGCTAGGATTGAAAGGTTTTATAGACAACAGTCTGTTATCACAAATGAACTTCAAAGACAAGTTCAGTCTTGACATATCTTATAAGAAATGGAAGTTTACAGATATGTTTCTGTTCTTCATTGAGAGAAGAAAGGCTACCACCATACCCAATAAAAAGGTAAAGGTATCTAAAGACAAGATGATGCTTGTTTCAAGGCTTATCTATACAGTGGGCTATGATGGCAAGAGATATAATGAAGAATACGATTCAGAGGGCAACAAAAACAGAATGTTATCCAATCTCCTTAGAAGATACAAGAACGAGAAATTTCCGTCTGTCATAGCTAATAACTACATGGTAGTTTCCTAGAGCAACACATATAAAATCATAGCAGAAATGCGTACTGAAAGGATTTTCCTTTTTGGTACGCATTTTTTTTGCGTACTGGAAAGGGTATGTTTTCTACACACATGGGCATTAGGCAAAATGCTTTGTCTAGGGGAATTTCCACTCTACCTTTGCATCATCAAAAAAATAATAACGGCGTGCCAGAAGCCAATATAAGTCCGTAGGGCAACGGTAATAAATTATGAAAAAAGAAATTATGACATTAACTGAATTAACTAACAACGGTGTAAAAGTAGCAAGATTGGCAGGTAACAGAGATTTGAATGAAAAGGCAGTCAAGGCTAAAATGAAATCAATGAGGGAAAACGGTCAGCTAGTTCCTGCAATCATTGTGGACGCTTCCACTGCAATTAAAGACGGTTTGAAAGTGGTTGATTTTACTACTGGTGAAGAAATCAAGGATGGAAATAACTATATTGTTCTATTGGATGCCAACCACCGTTACAGTGCCCATTTAAGACTTCTGGAAGAGAATAAAAAGATTGAGCCGGAAAAGCAGTACGAAAGAGAGTTCTATTTCATGTATTCTTTGAATCCGTCTGTTAGCATTGAAAAGACATTGGCAGAAATCAACATTGCCACTACTCCATGGAAAGGTGCGGATTATGTAAAGGGAGTAAAAATGATGGTTGGAGAAGAATTGCCGACATTGGACTTTGTGTCTGAATTGACTTGTATGGGCTATTCTCTAGATGCGGCTTCCAAGTGGGCTACATTTGGCAGTAAGATAAGCAAGGCAGTTCTTGTCAGGGCTATCAACGGCAATATTGATGAAGTGCTAAGAAAATCAAACACCATCAGTAGAGGGAGAACGCTTGTTGAAGCCGCCAGAAAATCATTCAGTGCGGAGTTCTTGAAGAGCCGTACACTTATTGACTGGATTATTGGCAAGTATGATGATACGGATGATAGCGAAAAAAGTACATTCACTAAAAATATGAACCACTTTCTAGCTAATGTTCAACGTGAAAATGCGGAGAAGATAGAAAAAGCTAAGGGCACAAGAGGTGGAAAACCAAAGGAAACTATCATTTATGAAGAACTGAACATTCTTTGGAAAAAACACATGGAAGAGAACTATTAACAGAATATCAACTTTTAAATTATTAAATTATGAGTACAAGAGGCTGTATCATTGAATTAAAGAAAGACGTGTGTAAAATTGGTTACTTGCATTATGGTGCACATTTTGCTTCCGAATTTATCCAGAAGTATTGTATTGACTCCAAATATCTGGAAAGAATCTTTGAGATGGATAAAGAATGGGAGAAACGAGAAGAATATGAAGGCATTTATTATCAAGAAATAACGGATGCAGAAACTATAGAAAGGCTGCATAAGTATGATATGGATGCAATAGATATGGATGCGGAAGTATTCATTTTTATGGAACACAGACCAGCTACAAGCCACTATATAGAATTGTACGATGTGACAATTAGAAGAAGCTGGTCTGTAGAAGATGAAGAGTGGAATGAAAATTTGTCACAAGAAGAGAGAGATAAAGAAATGAAATTTGTCCGAACTTGTGTCGGTCTGGATTGAACTTGTTTATTTCAAAAACGGGTTCACAAGGGCAGCAGGATAACTGACTGCCTTTTTTTATTGCCGTTTTTTATCTACTAGGCAAGTTATATAGCACCTACTTCGATATATTCGCTAGTCGCTAATATACAATCATTTAACTATCTATTCCGAATATCGCCTATCTGTCAATAGCCATAAATATAAACTATTGTCAAAAGAACTACATAAAGTCACTATTCTTGTCTGTTAGCTTACTGACAGAAGAAAATAACGGCAATATGGCGATATAGATAAGCTGGCTATAGAAAGTGTTCCTTTGATTAGGTACACCGCCCAGAGGTGAGTATAATCGTACAGAGATAAAAAGATTGGAATTACCACGAGCAGAGGTATAACCAGAACTGCCCAGAGTAATTCAAGCACTATAGATTTTACAGTATATAATGAAACTAACATTGAATCATGGAGTATTACACATTTGAACAATTAAAAGAAATGGCTTTCAAGGATGGCATTACCGGCAATAAGGTAGCCGTTGGTATATGGGCTAAAATGAACGGCTTTCTAAAGAAAAAGAAGCAGATAAACAAGCGTAGAATTACATTCTACTTTAAACTGGGTGATTGGCAACCTCATAATGTATGACTGCCAAAGCCTTTCTGTAAGGCAGCGTCAAAAATAGTACATAGTGCCTATTTCAGCAGACATAGTTAGCCAGATAACACAAGGAAGTAAATTACAGATGTTTTTTAAAGATAGTCTTAGTGAAGTGGTACTAAGGAAAAACGAACCGTAGTCTATGGGAAATTTGACACCAAGTATAGGGGAAAAATGATACTCTATACATTACTACAATACTAACATTACAACTTAGATAATTCAGTGCTTCGCACTTCATTATCAAATTTCTAGCTTTCGTAGATAAGTAACTAATGATAAAAACGTAACATTATGATGATATACAACAACAGACTGTTCAATACCAGAAAGGAATTGAAGCGGTATCTAGGTGGAACACGTAAATACAACAAGGCTCTGAAAAACGGAGAGATTTATAACATATATCAAGAAGAATCAAATAACCAACCGTTTGCGCACAATGGAACAACAATATACGACACTGACAAAAGACATTAATAATATAGATAATAAGGATGCTATGGTATATGCCTATATAAAGTCAAGGATGAATTATAAAACTTCCATTGCGGATAATGTTACGGAAAAGGAGATTTCCGAAAAACTAGGCATATCATTAAGCACTGTAAAAAGAAGCGTTTCAAGGCTAAAGAATAATAAGAATCTTATTGATAAAGTGATAAGTAACAATGTAATAGCAGAAGGAAGCTACAAGACGTACAATAAATATCATGTGGCAAAATGTAATGAAGACTTCTTCTATATCTATAACAGTTTCTTTAATGATGATATGAACATAGCAAAAGCCAGTGAACGAACTAAATTAAAGAACTTCTTGCTTAAATTAAAGACAATATGTAAAAAGGAAACGAACAAGTATATAAGTGAAAGTCCGTATCTGGATGGGCTTAACAAAGCGGAACTGTCTAAGAAACTGGGCATTGATGCAAAGACATTAGACAAATATCTGGAAATGGCAGTCAATGCAGGACAGATAAAATATATAACTAATGGTTTGCTGATACTGAACAAGTCCATTATTCCAGATTTTAAGAAAGATGATACAGATACAAGAATCTATCATATTATTTATGACTGGTGCATTGATAACGGTGTTGTTCCACCAGACAGAAACGATGAAATAAAAATAATGGAAGATGACAGTATCAGAAGAAAAAACAGCTTACTTCTTGAAATAGCAGGAAAGCTATACTATATGAAAGATGAAGAAATTAGGAGTTTGCTAACTAATAGAATAGCTTCCGAAGAAATAACTTTGGAATATATAGCTAAAGTGTTGAATATAAAAACTAAAAAGAAGAAAGAGTATATACCGTGTTCCATCATCATGCTTGACTAAACTAACTAATCACCTATATGCAGTTTAGCTAAAAGTCAAGAAAACAGGTATATAGGGTACTTAATATAAGAATCCCCCTCCCCATTCGGTTAGTAACCTTAAATATATAAGAGTGCCTGCCTTTGCGGACCACAACCTCCAATAGTCCCCCTCTGTATATTGATATAAAAAAGAATTATTAATCATTTAAACTTTTATCAATATGAGAAATTTAGTTATCATGCCAACAGAGAAAAGAACTTTGAATTTAGGTGAGTATGCAGAAGAAGCCACTATAATTGTGGAAGAAACTGCAAAACCTAAAAGGGTAAATCACTTCATAGAGGCAAACACCCAAGAAGTAACTTTGCAGCATTTAAAACAAGATTGCATTATTCCTGTTTTTGCTAAAGACAATGAATTGACCATATCCCATACAGATTTCATAGAAACAGTTTGGGATGCTAGCAATTCTTTCTTTAGAGGTGAAATAATTGATAAGCCAGAGATACGTGTATCTCATATTGTCAAGGGAAGACGACCTGAATTTTTGAATGTACCTGCAAAAGACCTATTACCTAGCCAACGTACTATGTATTATGAACGTATGGCATTTTCTTATGAAGTTCCAAGCATTTATGAAACAGTAGGAGGAAATAGGATAAACCTTTGCATCACTGGTGTAAGAGCCTATAATAGAGAAAACCTCTTTTCTAAGAAAACTGCATCTAAGTTCTCTGTGGCTATTGGATTTAGGAATACTGTTTGCTGTAACCTATGTACTTTTACAGATGGTTACAAATCCACCATTGAGGCAATGAGTACAAGTGAACTATATGCCAAAGTATTGGAATTGTTTCACACATTCAATCCTGCACTACACATTCATTTGCTCAAAACTTTAGAAAATAGTTATTTGAGTGAAAAACAATTTGTAACTTTATTGGGGAAGGCACGTTTATACCAATGTTTACCACAAGGTTATCAAAAGAGTATTCCACGCTTATTACTCACTGATACACAGATAAACAGTGTTGCTAAAGCTTATATAAATGATGAGAATTTTGGGGGCTTTGGAAATGAGCTATCTATGTGGAAATGCTATGGGCTTTTAACGGGTGCAAATAAATCTAGTTACATTGACAGCCTTTTAGACCGTTCTTTGAATGCTACTGAACTTGCAATAGGCATTAATGATGCCTTACAAGGAAGAAATGACCGTTATAAGTGGTTTATTGACTAATTATTAAAAGGGCATCTATTTAATAGGTGTCCTTTCTTTTTTAATAACTTAAAAGTACTACAGAATGGAAGATAATGGAAAACTAGTATTATGGGGTACGTTGGTAGTTCTACTACTAATAATAATTGGTATTATCAATCCTTTTTTGCTGATACTGATTATTGCAATCTTTACTTATTTGCAATCATAAACACTCACTAATATACAAAGTGAATGTTTTACTAGAAATCAACACATTAACTAATTGGCTAGTATGTTGGTAATGGTAAAACATTCACTTTTATTTATTTACATATAAAACAGAACATTATGAGTTTAAAATATTCAAGCACTACAGCAGATTATCTAGTTTGGTCTGATGCAATGAATTTAATAAGGAAATTGGCTAAAGATGGAAATTACAAAATTTCACTTCTTATAGCTTTGGGCTGTTTCACAGGGTTGAGAATATCAGATATACTTTCCTTACACTGGAAACAGATATTAAATACTGGTGAATTTACAGTAATAGAGAAAAAGACAAATAAGGTGAGAACTATTAGAATAAATGCCCAACTTGGGCAGCACATTAAAGAATGTTATGAACAGATAAAGCCAATAGGGATTAACTCACCTATTTTAGTGAGCCAAAAAGGAACTGTTTTCACTATCCAGAGAATCAATGTGATACTAAAAGAGGTGAAAAAGAAGTATAAATTAAAGATTAAAAACTTTAGTTGTCATTCACTTAGAAAGACTTTTGGCAGACAAGTTTATAATATGAATAGTGACAATTCAGAACTAGCCTTAGTTAAGCTGATGGAACTATTTAATCATTCCAGTGTAACTATAACTAAAAGATACTTAGGTTTAAGGCAGGAAGAACTACTAAATACTTATGACTGTCTAAGTTTCTAATCTGTTGGAATGTGGCAAAGTTTGAAATTTCTGAACTTTTTACAGAAATAGAAAGTTTTGTTACATTCCGATAGTCCTATGCAATCCAGTTCCGAAATGAAGTGAAAACTCTCTTTTTAAAAAGGCATGGTACAGCTTGTAGTTTATGGTATGTGTGATTTTTGGGAACTGTTTATAAAGTCTGCACAGCCGTACCAATCTGCAATATTAGCTATAATCTTTCTAGCTAACAATAAGAATGAGTTTTAAAAATTATCGTCTTATATGCCCACTTCTAATTTTTATACTGCAATGAAGTTACAACTAAAAGAAGCTGATACTAGCTAATTACTTACTACAGATATGTTTTGGAACACTTGGAACTGCATTTATCAGCGTTTTGTCTTTAGCTATTCAAAACCTTTCATTAACTTTGCAGCAATTTCAGTGGGCTTAATGTGTTAAGACACTGGAAGGACATATTTTAGTAAAGGGCGTTTAGCAAAGTTATCCTTCACTTGAATCTGGACAATTCTTGACTGTGGATAATGAGCAAGAAGCGTCCGCGTCTATGGTATTTTATATCCTAGCTATAGGAATATCATATCATTAGGCGTGGACTTTGCTTATTATACAGTCAAGGCAGTCCAGAGCCTAAGTGGAATAATAAGTTAAAGTTTCCACGCCTTATTTTTATCCGCTTCTATCTGGAAACTAGGAGGCAATTATAAACAAAGTTTTATATGAGCGATGACAGACTAAAATTTGCTTCCTATAAATACAAGAGAGATAATATAGAGGTAACAGCCCAAATTTCATTGCACAAAAGAGAATTAGGATTAAAAGATTACCTTTTAGCACCTCGTTCACCTTTCTATATAAAAATAGAAAATGGCATTAGATATGATGAAAAGCCTTTGATAATTGAGGGTAAGGATATAAAAGACATGAATGAAAGATTTGAACGAATCACTTTCTTTTATTATGTAAAGTCCTATTTATATGCTCATAAAACAATTCTAGAGTTGCCATTTCTTAATTTTATAGATGTGGGAAACCATGTGAAATTCGTTCCAGTTAATTTCTCTCCAGATAATGACACATATACATTTTTCATGTATTGTGATTGTTCTCTCTATCCTCAATTAAGTAAACTAGTTAAGTATGATATAAAGGAATCAGAGCTATATAGTATTGTATGGATAGTAACAGAACAATCTGTCACATTGAATAAAATACAAAATAATGTAAATAGTTTTCTAGAAGCGTATCAAACAGCTCAAGAATTGTATAAACATCAAAATCATATAGAATTTAAGAATCTGGTATTTGACCTCTTGGCACGACACTTATACTCATGCGGCTTTCATTGGGGATGAAATAATATTTATGGGATTTCTACATTCAATAGAAGTGTAAGGAATAATCTATCGTCAGAAAATATTAACAACTTAAATATCAAATAGAAATGAAAACTTTTAGATTAATTGGAATGGCTTTATTAGCCGTAGTAATGTGTGTGAATTTCACTTCTTGCAGTGATGATGACGAACCTAGTAAAAATGATGATGGTGTTATCACCAATCAAAAGCTACTTGTTGAACTAAGAGTGACGGATGAAGATGGGGTATCTATTACTGAATATTCCTACGACAGCAATGGTAAGCTGGTATCAGCTACAAACACAGAACAATACGATGGTAGTACACACACCAGTACTTATACAGTCACTTGGGGAGCAAACAAAATCATTGAAAGCAGAAATGGAGAGGCAATCACATATACATTAGAAAATGGATTGATAACACATACTTCTGATAGTGACGGAGGAGATTTGGATAATACAGACTTTACTTATAATGCAAACAATCAGCTAATAAAATTGCAATATGATGAAGAGGACTATCTGTCTTACACATGGCAAGGTGAAAAATTAACTAAAATGGCATGGAGCTTTAGCGATGAAGATATTCACGAATTGTCTTATAGCGGAAAAACTTGTAAAGGCTATCTCCCGATAATGGTATGGAGTGTGGATGATTTACGTCCGTTATTGGAAGCACATCCCGAATTGGCAGGAATGAGATGCAACCAACTTCCAGACAAAATATATAGCAAAGATGAAATTGACGAAACTACAGAGCAATATACCTATACATTTGATAAAGACGGATATGTGGAAAGCTGTACTGAAGTATCTACTTACAAACGCCTAGATAATAATGAAACAAGAACAGAAACTACAATTTATACTTTCACATGGGAATAGTCTAGTGAAACTGTAACTAATGCAAAAAGCCAGCCTATCCAATTACGGATAAGTTGGCTTTTTCAGTTCTGAACACTTAATCATTAACATCTTTTCTTGGACTTCATTATAGGAACAAGTCCAATAGTAGAGAAATAGTTCCGCATTATCTCTCTGTTACCAATTGGTTTCTTTATTAATTTCTTCATAGCTATAAATTTTAGAGTTTCACATATCCAACTGTATTCAATATTACAGAGAAATCAAAATGAGAATACACTCTATATCTCATAACATTCTGTATTTCTTTATTTTAAGCAAGGTGTAACTTTGAAAAGTCAAATAAGGTGGATTTCCGGAACCCTTGAGAACCGACAAGCAGAGGAGAAGTATTGTTTCCGTGTTGCCGGTCCATTCCACGCC
>ERZ791802.1482-NODE-1482-length-17852-cov-11.062763_pt1 | contig 17852 bp, 10 predicted proteins | sample MGYA00510308_ERZ791802 | MGnify/ENA primary metagenome ERZ791802 (study PRJEB30046, sample SAMN00792028) | human gut metagenome | study: EMG produced TPA metagenomics assembly of the A metagenome-wide association study of gut microbiota in type 2...
GCTATCTTTGCACAGTTTTTTGAGAATATTAACCTCAACGATAGATATATAGAAGATATGTTGACTGCAAAAGAAATCAGAGATTCATTCAAGAATTTCTTCGAGTCGAAAGGACACCACATCGTTCCGTCGGCTCCCATGGTGATAAAAGACGACCCTACCCTGATGTTTACCAATGCGGGTATGAACCAGTTTAAAGATATTATTTTGGGTAACCACCCGGCGAAATACCAAAGAGTCGCGGACTCTCAGAAATGCTTGCGCGTAAGCGGAAAGCACAATGACCTGGAAGAAGTAGGACACGACACATACCACCACACCATGTTCGAGATGCTCGGCAACTGGTCATTCGGTGACTACTTCAAGAAAGAAGCCATCAACTGGGCTTGGGAATATCTGGTAGACGTATTGAAACTGAATCCGGAACATCTTTACGCCACCGTATTCGAAGGAAGCCCCGAAGAAGGACTGAGCCGTGACGACGAAGCCGCTTCTTACTGGGAACAGTTCCTTCCGAAAGACCATATCATCAATGGTAACAAACACGACAACTTTTGGGAGATGGGTGATACAGGCCCTTGCGGACCTTGTTCCGAAATCCACATCGACCTTCGTCCGGCAGAAGAACGTGCTAAAATCTCCGGTCGTGACCTCGTAAACCATGACCATCCGCAGGTGATTGAAATCTGGAACCTTGTATTCATGCAATACAACCGTAAGGCAGACGGCTCTCTCGAACCGCTTCCTGCCAAAGTGATCGACACCGGTATGGGATTCGAACGCTTGTGCATGGCATTGCAAGGCAAGACTTCCAATTACGATACAGACGTGTTCCAGCCGATGCTGAAAGCTATCGCAGCCATGTCAAACACGGAATACGGAAAAGACAAGCAGCAGGACATCGCCATGCGCGTGATTGCCGACCATATCCGTACGATTGCTTTCTCTATCACAGACGGTCAGTTGCCGTCCAACGCCAAAGCGGGTTATGTAATCCGTCGTATCCTTCGCCGTGCCGTTCGTTACGGATATACGTTCCTCGGACAGAAACAGGCGTTCATGTACAAACTGCTGCCCGTGCTTATCGACAACATGGGAGACGCTTATCCTGAACTGATTGCACAAAAGACACTGATTGAAAAAGTAATCAAGGAAGAAGAAGAATCATTCCTGCGCACACTGGAGACAGGTATCCGCTTGCTCGACAAGACCATGGAAGATACGAAAGCGGCAGGAAAGACAGAAATCAGCGGTAAAGACGCCTTTACCTTATATGATACATTCGGTTTCCCGCTCGACCTGACAGAATTGATTCTCCGCGAAAACGGAATGACTGTCAACATCGAGGAGTTCAACGAAGAAATGCAGCAGCAGAAACAGCGTGCCCGCAATGCTGCCGCCATCGAAACAGGTGACTGGATTACGCTGAAAGAAGGAACAACCGAATTCGTCGGTTATGACTATACAGAATACGAGGCTTCCATCCTTCGCTATCGTCAAATCAAGCAGAAGAACCAAACATTGTATCAGATTGTGCTTGACTACACTCCGTTCTATGCGGAAAGTGGTGGTCAGGTAGGTGATACCGGTGTATTGGTAAGCGAGTTCGAGACGATTGAAGTAGTGGACACCAAGAAAGAAAACAACCTTCCGATACATATTACCAAAAAGTTGCCCGAACATCCGGAAGCTCCGATGATGGCTTGTGTAGACACCGACAAACGTGCTGCCTGTGCAGCCAACCACTCGGCAACCCACTTGCTGGATGCTGCCTTGCGTGAAGTCCTGGGTGAACATATCGAGCAGAAAGGTTCATTAGTGACACCGGATTCATTGCGTTTCGACTTCTCCCACTTCCAGAAAGTGACTGACGAAGAGCTCCGCAAAGTAGAACATATCGTTAACGCAAGAATCCGCGCTAATATTCCTCTGAAAGAATATCGCAATATTCCTATCGAGGAAGCCAAGGAACTGGGCGCTATCGCTCTTTTCGGTGAAAAGTATGGCGACAAAGTACGTGTTATCCAGTTCGGTTCTTCTATCGAATTCTGCGGTGGTACGCACGTGGCTGCAACCGGAAATATCGGTATGGTGAAAATCATGTCAGAAAGTTCAGTCGCTGCCGGTGTCCGCCGTATCGAAGCATATACCGGAGCACGCGTAGAGGAATTGTTGGACACTATCCAAGATACACTTAGTGACTTGAAAGCTCTCTTCAACAATGCTCCTGACTTGGGTATTGCTATCCGCAAATATATTGACGAAAACGCAGGACTGAAGAAACAGGTGGAAGACTTCATGAAAGAAAAGGAAGCTGCCCTGAAAGAAAGACTATTGAAGAATATACAGGAAGTTCACGGTGTCAAAGTCATCAAGTTCTGTTCTCCGCTACCGGCAGAAGTAGTGAAGAACATCGCTTTCCAACTTCGTGGCGAGATTACAGAAAACCTGTTCTTCGTAGCCGGAAGTATAGACAACGGCAAGCCGATGCTGACAGTGATGCTGAGTGACAACCTGGTAGCAACCGGTCTGAAAGCAGGCAATCTGGTGAAAGAAGCCGCCAAACTGATTCAAGGTGGCGGTGGCGGTCAGCCTCACTTCGCTACTGCCGGCGGTAAGAATGCCGACGGATTAAATGCGGCAGTCGAAAAGGTACTGGAACTCGCAGGAATCTAAGAGTTAATAAATTAAAAGAAAAAGCGTGTCTCAAGGTAGAAACTACTTTAAGACACGCTTTTTTCATGTCCAATCCGCCAGTATGTCACATTTTTTTCTACCTTTGCAAACAGATTAATTATTTTTCTTATCCTTCAAATAACTAAAATAAGTAATCACTAATACCTGAAGAATGATGAGAACATCTATTTATCTATGCCTGCTGTTAACCTGCATGCTAATTTCTTGTACCCCTACACAAGAAAAACACGAAACAGATTACACGTCTTATGTAAATCCATTTATCGGAACAGACTTCACCGGAAACACCTATCCGGGTGCCCAAGCCCCTTTCGGCATGGTACAACTCAGCCCTGACAACGGGCTTCCCGGTTGGGATCGTATCTCCGGCTATTTCTATCCGGACAGCACAATTGCCGGATTCAGCCATACGCACCTCTCCGGCACAGGAGCAGGAGATTTATACGACATCTCCTTTATGCCTGTCACCCTGCCTTATAAAGAAGCGGAAGCTCCGCTGGGCATCCACTCCAAATTCTCCCATGAGGATGAATGCGCATCTGCCGGTTATTATCAGGTACGTCTGACAGATTACAATATCAACGTCGAACTGACCGCAACCGAACGGTGCGGTATCCAACGCTACACTTTCCCGGAAGCGCAAGCCGCCATCTTCCTGAACCTGAAGAAAGCCATGAACTGGGATTTTACCAATGATTCCTATATCGAGGCAATTGACTCCGTCACCATTCAAGGCTACCGTTTTTCCGACGGATGGGCACGCGATCAGCATATCTACTTCCGCACCCGCTTCTCCAAGCCTTTCGAGAAAATGGAACTGGATACTACTGCCATCATCAAAGACAACAAGCGCATCGGCACAGCCGTCATCGCCCGCTTCGACTTCAACACCCAAGAAGGGGAGCAAATACTCGTAAACACAGCTATTTCCGGTACAAGCATGGAAGGCGCAGCCAAGAACCTGCAAGCTGAAGTGCCCGAAAACGACTTCGACAAATACCTTGCCGAAACAAAAGCAAACTGGAACCGGCAACTCGGAAAGATTGAAATAAAAGGCGACAACGAGGACGACAAAGTCAACTTCTATACCGCTCTCTATCATTCCATGATTGCTCCTACCATTTACAACGACGTAGACGGAGCTTATTACGGCCCCGACAAGAAAGTGCATCAGGCTGACGGCTGGGTAAATTATAGTACTTTCTCCCTGTGGGATACGTATCGTGCCGCCCATCCGCTCTTCACCTACACCGAGCCGGAACGTGTCAACGACATGGTGAAATCCTTCATCGCCTTCTACGAACAGAACGGACGCCTGCCCGTATGGAATTTTTACGGAAGTGAAACGGATATGATGATCGGTTACCATGCCGTTCCTGTCATTGTAGACGCTTATCTAAAAGGAATCGGTGACTTTGACGCAAAAAAGGCGCTGAACGCTTGTGTAGCAACCGCCAATCTGGATAATTATCGCGGCATCGGGCTTTACAAGGAACTGGGATATATCCCTTACAACGTGACAGACCACTACAACGCTGAAAACTGGTCATTATCCAAAACGCTGGAATATGCCTTTGACGATTACTGCATTGCCGAAATGGCCAAAAAGATGGGTAAGCAAGACATTGCAGACGCATTCTACAAACGTTCCCAAAACTATAAGAACGTCTATAACCCCGCAACATCTTTCATGCAACCACGGGATGACAAAGGTAACTTTATTAAAGATTTCAAGGCGGATGACTATACACCGCATATTTGTGAAAGCAACGGATGGCAGTATTTCTGGTCGGTGCAGCATGATGTTGACGGGCTGATAGACCTTACAGGGGGTAAAAACAGATTTGCCGAAAAGCTGGACAGCATGTTCACTTATCATCCGGCAGCAGACGCAGAACTTCCGCTTTTCAGTACGGGAATGATCGGTCAATACGCGCACGGCAACGAACCGAGCCATCACGTCATCTACCTGTACAACTCGATAGGATTCAATGACCGGACTCAATATTACGTGGCAAAAGTAATGAACGAACTTTACAGGAACGAACCTGCCGGCCTTTGCGGAAACGAAGACTGCGGACAAATGTCTGCATGGTACGTATTCAGCGCGATGGGATTCTATCCGGTCAATCCGGTCAGCGGAGAGTACGAAATAGGTACTCCCCTATTCCCCGAAATGCAGTTGCATCTTGCCAATGGCAAGACTTTCACCATACTTGCGCCTGATGTAAATAAGAAGAATATCTATATACAATCAATCAAAGTAAATGGTCAGCCATACGACAAGACGTACATCACCCATGAACAAATCATGAGTGGAGCCACCGTGGAATTTGAAATGGGCGACACCCCAAAAACAATCGGAGTCATATTTGAGGAGCAAAAACCTTGAGTGTACCTGAACTAATATCTATCGAGAGAATGAATGAAAACTTCGATGTAACCTACAAAGCATTATTTCGCAAGTACTACCCCAGCCTCATCTTCTATGCCACCCGCCTGGTAGGAGAAGAAGAAGCGGAAGACGTGGTGCAGGATGTATTTGTAGAACTATGGAGACGGAAAGACAATATAGAGATAGGCGACCAGATTCAGGCCTTTCTCTATCGTGCCGTCTACACCCGCGCCCTCAATGTCTTGAAACATCGCAACGTGGAAGACGGCTACTGTGCCGCCATGGAAGAAATCAACCAAAGGCGTGCAGAGTTTTACCAACCGGATAACAACGAGGTTATCCGGCGGATTGAAGACAGAGAACTCCGCAAGGAAATCTACGACGCGATCAATGAATTGCCGGACAAATGCAAAGAAGTATTCAAGCTAAGCTATCTGCACGAAATGAAAAACAAGGAGATAGCCGATGCCCTCGGCGTTTCACTCCGTACGGTAGAAGCTCATATGTACAAGGCCCTGAAGTACTTGCGTAGTCGTCTCGACCCGCTTTGGATAATTCTTTTCTTATTTTTATGGGGAGATTGATAAGTGTTTTTGTATTCTGAATTGTATTATTAATATGAAGGAGAAGAAAATGAGTAATCTGAGTGAAGATATAATCAACAAATATCTGACAGGACAGTGTTCCGAAGAAGAACTCATCGAAGTCAATACTTGGATGAAGGAATCGGAAGAAAATGCCCGTCAGTTATTCCGCATGGAAGAAATTTATCATTTGGGTAAGTTCGACCAATATGCCGACGGCCGACGGATGAACCGTGCGGAAAAACGGCTTTACAGGAAGCTGGACGAAGAGAAAGGAAAACAGGACAAGATACGGCGTATGCATCGCTGGATGAGGTACGCGGCTGCCGTTGTCGTGCTATTGGCTATAGGTGGCGGAGCCGGATACTGGTTCTATCAGAATGGAACCGGGCAGGAGATGATGGTTGCCGTCGCCAACGAAGGCATCGTGAAAGAAGTTGTCCTTCCGGACGGCACCAAAGTCTGGCTGAACAATTCGGCAACTTTAAAATATCCGCGTGAGTTTTCCGAAAAAGAACGCAATGTGCATCTGGAAGGAGAAGCTTACTTTGAAGTAACGAAAAACCGCCACAAGCCGTTCACCGTGCAAAGTGACGCCATGCGCGTACGCGTATTGGGAACGACGTTCAACTTCAAATGTGACAAACGCTGCCGGATAGCCGAAGCGACATTGATTGAAGGCGAAATCGAAGTGAAAGGCAACAAGGAAGAAGGACAAATCATCCTTGCTCCCGGACAACGTGCGGAGCTGAACAAGAACAACGGACGATTGACCGTGAAGCAAGTGGATGCCAAGATGGACGCCGTATGGCATAACAACCTGATTCCTTTCCAAAAAGCAGATATATTCACTATCACCAAAGCTTTGGAACGTTTTTATGACGTGAAGATTATCCTGTCTCCCGACATCCGGCCGGACAAGACTTACTCCGGCGTACTGAAACGGAAGTCGGACATCGAATCCGTGCTGAAATCATTACAGAACTCCATACCTATTGATTATAAAATTGTCGGAAGCAACATCTTTATTTCTCCCAAATAAGAAATAAAAGGCAATCCGATGAAACTAAAAGCTATTGATACCATGAAATTGAAAACATTCCTGATAGTAGGATGTTTAGGAGGATTATTCACACTCAGCTCCTGCACAGCCCCCACTAATGTAAAAGACTACAGTGCTTATGTCAACCCTTTCATCGGAACCGGTGGACACGGGCACACTTTTCCCGGAGCAGTAGTGCCCCACGGCATGATTCAGCCCAGTCCCGACACACGGATTGACGGATGGGATGCCTGTTCAGGTTATTATTATGCAGACTCCACCATCAACGGTTTCTCCCATACACACGTCAGCGGCACAGGTTGTTGCGACTACGGGGATGTGCTGCTCATGCCCACCGTCGGCAAACAGCTATATCTGACGACCGACCCCCAAAGTCAGACACTGGCTTATGCTTCTTCTTTCTCTCACGAGAATGAGACGGCAGAGCCGGGGTATTATTCAGTTTTTCTGGACACTTATCAGGTAAAAGCTGAAATATCGGCTACGAAACGTGGGGCTATCCACCGTTATACTTTCCCCGAAAGTACCGAATCAGGCTTTATCATTGATTTGGATTACAGTCTGCAACGACAGACCAACTCGGAGATGGAAATCGAAGTGATCAGCGACACGGAAATCTGCGGACATAAGAAAACGACTTATTGGGCTTTCGACCAATATATCAATTTCTACGCCAAATTCTCCAAGCCGTTCTCTTATACATTGATTACGGACTCCATTACCATGGACGATGGCAAACGGCTTCCTGTCTGCAAAGCGCTATTACATTTCGACACGAAGAAAGATGAACAAGTATTGGTCAAAGTAGGTGTTTCCGCTGTCGACATAGCGGGTGCACGCAAGAATGTCGAATCGGAAATCTCCGGATGGGATTTTGATAAGGTACGTAAAGACGCACGCACTGCATGGAACCAATATCTGTCGAAAATAGATATTACGACTTCCGACAAGGAAGATAAAACCATCTTCTACTCCGCTCTCTATCACACGGGAATCAGTCCGAACCTGTTCACCGACGCGGACGGACGTTATTTGGGAATGGATCTCGAAGTGCATCAGGGAGACACTGTCAATCCTGTATATACGGTATTCTCATTGTGGGACACCTTCCGTGCATTGCATCCGTTAATGACGATTATCGATCCCGAACTGAACAATCAGTTTATCAATTCACTGATAAAGAAACATCAGGAAGGCGGAATATATCCGATGTGGGATTTGGCTTCCAACTATACCGGTACTATGATCGGCTATCATGCCGTCCCCGTCATAGTGGATGCTTATATGAAAGGATACCGCAACTTCGACGCTAAAGAAGCCTACAAAGGCTGTCTGCGTGCAGCCGAATATGATACTACCGGCATCAAATGCCCGGACTTGGTACTGCCCCACCTCATGCCGAAAGCGAAATATTACAAGAACGCCATCGGCTATATCCCTTGCGACCGTGAAAATGAATCGGTCGCCAAAGCTCTTGAGTATGCATACGACGACTGGTGCATCTCTATCTTCGCGGAAGCAATGAACGATTTTGAATCCAAGGCCAAATATGAACGTTTTGCCAAAGCATATGAATTCTACTTCGACAAGTCAACCCGCTTCATGCGTGGACTTGACTCGAAAGGTGAATGGCGTACGCCGTTCAATCCGCGTGCATCGACTCACCGCAGTGATGATTACTGTGAAGGAACGGCTTGGCAATGGACTTGGTTTGTACCTCACGATGTAGAAGGACTGGTCAATCTGATGGGTGGCGAAGACGCATTCGTCCAGAAACTCGATTCTTTGTTTGCAGCCGACTCATCGCTTGAAGGTGAAACGACCTCATCGGATATCAGCGGACTTATCGGTCAATACGCGCACGGCAACGAGCCGAGCCATCACGTGATTCATCTGTACAACTACGTAAACCGCCCGTGGAGAACTCAGGAACTGGTGGACAGTGTTTACCGCAGCCAGTATGCCAACAGTGTGGACGGGCTGTCGGGCAATGAAGACTGCGGTCAGATGTCTGCATGGTACGTTCTTAACTCTATGGGATTCTATCAGGTATGCCCGGGCAAACCGGTATATTCCATCGGTCGCCCTGCTTTCGATAAAGCGGTAGTCAACCTGCCCGGTGGAAAGAAATTCAGCATTATCGTAAAGAACAATACGAAAAAGAATAAATACATCGAAAGCATAATGCTGAACGGCAAAGTGCTGGATACTCCGTTCTTCAACCATCAGGACATCGTGAATGGAGGAACGATAGAAATCAAAATGACTAACAAGCCTAACAATCAAAACACATAACGCCATGAAAAGACTATTAGTAATAGCTTGTGTACTTGGATGCACGCTCTTTGCCAAAGCCAAAGACTGGACACAGTATGTCAACCCGCTGATGGGTTCCCAGTCTACTTTCGAGTTATCAACAGGTAATACGTATCCGGCCATCGCCCGTCCCTGGGGAATGAACTTCTGGACTCCGCAGACGGGAAAAATGGGAGACGGATGGCAATACACCTATACCGCCAATAAGATTCGCGGCTTCAAGCAGACCCATCAACCCAGTCCGTGGATTAACGATTACGGGCAATTTTCTATCATGCCGATAGTAGGCAACCCTGTGTTTGACGAGGAAAAACGTGCCAGTTGGTTTGCTCATAAAGGCGAGACTGCCACTCCTTACTACTATAAAGTATATCTTGCAGAGCATGATGTAGTGACAGAAATGGTTCCGACAGAACGTGCCGTCCTTTTCCGTTTCACTTTCCCCGAAAACGTTCATTCTTATGTCGTGGTGGATGCTTTCGACAAAGGTTCATATGTCAAAGTGATTCCCGAAGAAAATAAGATTATCGGTTATACCACCCGCAATAGTGGCGGAGTTCCCGAAAACTTCAAGAACTACTTCATCATTGAATTTGACAAGCCCTTCACTTACAAAGCTACGGTAGCCAACGGCAACCTGCAAGAGAACGTTGCCGAACAGACTACCGACCATGCCGGAGCCATTATCGGTTTCCAGACACGCAAAGGCGAACAGGTACATGCCCGAATCGCTTCTTCTTTCATCAGCTTTGAACAAGCGGCTGTCAATATGAAAGAACTGGGTAAAGACAATATCGAGCAACTGGCTAAGAAGGGGAAAGAAGCCTGGAATCAGGTATTAGGAAAGATAGAAGTAGAAGGTGGCAATCTCGACCAATACCGTACATTCTATTCCTGTCTGTATCGTTCGTTGCTTTTCCCACGCAAGTTCTACGAACTGGACGCTGCCGGACAACCGGTTCATTACAGCCCGTACAACGGTCAGGTTCTGCCGGGATATATGTACACCGATACAGGTTTCTGGGATACTTTCCGTTGCCTGTTCCCGTTGTTGAACCTGATGTACCCGTCGGTCAACAAGGAAATGCAGGAAGGACTTATCAATACATATAAAGAAAGCGGATTCTTCCCTGAATGGGCAAGTCCGGGACACAGAGGTTGCATGGTCGGCAATAACTCCGCTTCTATCCTGGTAGACGCTTATATGAAAGGCGTGAAAGTGGACGATGTAAAGACTTTGTATGAAGGATTGATTCACGGCACGGAGAATGTACACCCCGAAGTCTCTTCAACAGGACGCTTGGGACATGAATATTATAACAAACTGGGCTATGTTCCCTATGATGTAAAAATCAACGAGAACGCCGCCCGTACATTGGAATATGCATACAACGACTGGTGCATCTACAAACTCGCCAAAGAACTGAAACGTCCGAAAAAGGAAATCAACCTCTTTGCCAAACGTGCCATGAACTACAAGAATCTTTTCGACAAAGAATCCAAACTGATGCGCGGCCGCAACGAGGACGGTACTTTCCAGTCACCATTCTCTCCGTTGAAATGGGGGGACGCTTTCACGGAAGGAAACAGCTGGCACTACACCTGGTCTGTATTCCACGACCCTCAGGGACTTATCGACCTGATGGGTGGGAAAGACATGTTTATCACAATGATGGACTCCGTATTTGCCGTACCACCAGTTTTTGACGACAGCTACTACGGACAGGTGATTCACGAAATCCGTGAAATGACTGTCATGAACATGGGTAACTATGCACATGGCAACCAGCCTATCCAACACATGATTTACTTGTATGACTATGCCGGTCAGCCTTGGAAAGCCCAATACTGGCTGCGTCAGGTTATGGACAGAATGTACACTCCGGGGCCGGACGGTTATTGCGGCGACGAAGACAACGGACAGACTTCCGCCTGGTATGTATTTTCGGCACTGGGATTCTACCCTGTCTGCCCGGGAACGGATGAGTATATCGTAGGCGCCCCATTATTCAAGAAAGCAACTCTTCATTTTGAGAACGGCAACAGTTTAGTGATTGATGCTCCGAACAACAGCAAAAAGAACTTCTATGTCAACTCGTTGAATGTCAACGGAACTGATTACACCAAGAATTATCTTCGCCACGAAGACTTATTCAAAGGTGGCACTATCAAGGTAGATATGGGTAACCGACCGAATAAGGACAGAGGAACGAAAGAAGAGGATATGCCTTATTCTTTTTCCAAAGAGCAATAATCCTTTCTCAATAAATACATAGCTAAAACATTGCCGGAATCCATCTCATTTCTCGCTGAGGTGGTTTCCGGCAATTTCAGTCTACCTCCTGTTTATTGCGGACATCATCTGCATAAAAATTCCTCAATTATCTTCTGTGACAGAATATTCTTCGTATCTTTGTTTTAGTTTCTATTATAAAAGCAGAGATTATGAGCAAACTTTATCCTATCGGTATCCAAAACTTTGAAAGCCTCCGAAAAGATGGCTACTACTATGTAGACAAAACGGAGATAATCTACAATCTAGCAAAAACCGGACGTTATTACTTCCTCAGCCGTCCCCGTCGTTTTGGCAAAAGCTTGTTAATTTCCACCCTCGAAGCTTACTTTCAAGGAAAAATTGCTCCGGATAGGGGGTAAACTTCTCCAGCAGAACAAGAAGCATAGAGAAATGGCTGGCGGAAGATTGATATTTGATTAAACAACTTATAATAATCATGGAAGAAAAAATAGACTTCGAAAAAGTCCCTTACCAGTATCCGATGTGTCTCAACCGGCAATGCCCCAAAGCAAGCGCCTGCCTGAGACAAATCACCGAACAAAGCGTACCGGAGAATATCAAACATTGGATTATCGTCAGTCCCAAACATTTGGCAAGCATAGAAGGGGATTGCCCTTATTATCGTTCCAACAAAAAAATACAATATGCCAAAGGATTCATCGGAATGCTGGAGAATCTTCCCTACAAACAGATGCAAACCGTCATCCTGCATCTGATGAGTTATTTCGGCCGTAGAACCTATTACCGCTCACGCAAAGGCGAACGCCTTCTCTCCCTTTCCGAACAACGACACGTATTGAATATCCTCAAGAAATGCGGTGTCTCCACCCCGCAACAGTTTGATGCATACGTCGAAGACTACGACTGGTAACAGTATCTCCTGATTGACATAACCGTCACATCCGGACGACACAACTATTACTTCCGAAGGAAACGATTGTCACATCCTATCGACACAAGTGTCACATAGGGATGAAACGACTGTGCCAACGGCTTGGCACAGTAATGACACCTTGGTGGCACAGTTGTGCCAAGCCGTTGGCACAAACGTTAGTCAAGGTAGTAGTGTGCTATATAAGCCGTGTAGAGGAAACTAACCTGAAACTTGCTTCTATAAAAGGGAGAAGAGGTGACAACATTTTTGCTGTCACCATGCTATCACACGCTGCTGTCACACCATTACTCATTCACAATCAAATATTTAAATATAAATATGTGACAGATGACAGCAAATTTTCACTTTTCAATTCCCTAGTAATATAAAAGTGAGTTCAATATTAACTTCCAACAAATTCAGTTGGAATTACATCAAACCCACTTTACAATATCAAACCAAACGATATACCTATTCTCTTATGACTTCCGCACCAGCCGGCAACCCATTAGGAGTACCTGAGAAAGAACGACTTACATGAATTTTCATTCCCGGTTTACACCCCGAAACTGCTATATAGAAGCAACGCGGACACTGAACAGCATTCAAATATTCTAAATTGGAATTCCCGACAACCTGTACCATTTGTATATTACTACCTGAAACCGTAAATGTTGCGGATGCATTTCCATCAGGATCTACCAATCCTTTCAAATTAGAATATGATGAAACTGAAACATTTACATTCGAAACAGGTGCAGAACCACAATTCATTGTCTCCAATGCATTTTCATCTGCCTTAAGAATACTGATACTCATTCCATCAATGTCTATTGTTTTCAAATAATTAGTATTGCAAGACAATGATTTCAGATTCTTAAAACATTTAATTCCCTCTAAAGAATGAATTCCTTGCTTACTAACGTCAAGAGAAGTCAAGTTAGCTCCCAGGTCTGTCATTTCACAAGTAGCATTCCCTGTTTCATTCAATACATAAGAATTATCAGCCAGATACTTGCGGAAGTTCTCATCCGAAATCTCTATCATTTGTGGATTAGTTCCCTTTTGTTTAAAAATTAAAGTCGTATTCAGGGAGCCATCCAAAGCCTGCAACTCTATTTTACATGCACGAGTCATTTCCCCTTGCGGGCTTATAGCAAACTGCTCATTAAAAGTTTCCAAATCTTCGGGTTCCTGCATTTCTCCGGAAGGAGCTTTGTAAGTCACCCATGATTTCGCATATTCCGGTACAACAACCTTATAAGCTAAATTAGTAGATATTTGTACATTCACAGAACCACCATTTGCCGGAATCTCATAAACTAATTTCTCCGGATTCAAGTCAATTCTCCTGTCTTGCTGAACAGTAACATCCTTGCTTATCCCTCCTGCTGAATACAGAATAATATGTCCTGTGCGATTTTTATATATATCATTCGCGTTAACCTTGAAACGGAACAATGATGTTCCCAAACTTCTAGTATCCTCTTGCACATCAGGCTCAGAAATTAGAGAGATCCAATCCCGCGAATTATCCGGTATCTCATAATTGACCTCATTACTAGCTTTGACACGTACGGTTATTTCCTCACCATGACGACTAACTTCAAAATTGTCCTTATAGATATCAATCAAATCATCCTGAGATTGCGTTACTACAACTTTAGCAACCTGATTACCACAGATAAAAGAGAATATAGTACTACGGGCATCTGTTTCAGGATTGGGATCTACTTCAAAAGTGACGGTTTCACCATTTTCCCCTTCAGTAACAGAAGGTCTACACCAAGTCTTTTTACCCGATAAACGCCAATCACCGTCACTCTCTATTTTTACAGAGTTATTTCCTCCTACAGCTTCACCAGTATTCTGAAAAACGAGCGCTTCACTACTCACAGATATTTTATTGCCATTCTCCTTTATTTCTTTTTCGTTATCATCACTACATGCGAAAAACAATAAGGATAAGGATAAGGATAAGCATAATATAGATATTATCTTTTTCATAAATCTTTCTTTTTATAATTCTTGATTACCAATCTATACCATAATTAACACCGGAATGAACCGCATCTTCACCATACAGCCCTTTAGCAACAGTTTTTATTAGTGACTGTCCCGAATTCGGTCGTAAATCATATAGAACCTGAACGCCATATCCTTCTTTTACTATTCTATCAAGCGCATATGGCCAACTTTCCTGAATATCTAAAGAATAGGGGCCCCACTGTTCTTTCTTCATGCCTTTTATCGTATTCCATCCATCGCTCCATGAACCATATTGGGCATAATAAGAATAGTCAATAAAATCTCCGGGATCCATACCTTCAATTTGCATATCAAATCCATAAAAGTTCCGGTCAGGAAAAGGAACTACCGCACCGATATAATATACCGTACAAAGTTTGTCAGGCATAGCTCTTTTCGTTTCATAACACAAGCGGGCATAAGGATAAGGACCACGTTCGGGAAATCCCGGTAACGGATACTTGTCATATTCCGACCATTCGTCATCAAAATCTACTCCATCCAAATCATAAGCATCTACAACCGCTTTCAGTTCCGCAGCAAAGCAGCGCGCGTCTTCATCACTAAGATTAGCGACACCGGAACCGTCATGATCCCCCAATATTGAAAGACAAACTTTCATCCCTTTGTCCTGTAAGGGCTTAATGTATTTCTCACGATGATTAAGAATATATTGCAGGTTCTTATTCAGTTTCACATATACTCTTCCCGTTTCTTTATTAAAATTAATGTTAGCGGCAAAAAGATGTACAATGTCAATAAGTTGCTTTCCACTGTTCCTCAGTGTCCATTCTCCCGCATTCAACGGATTATATTTATTACATTCTACATAACAGATAGTTACGATGCCGTTTCCCTTATCTGTGGAAGGAACATTTCCCATCGCTTTGATAACAAACATCAGATGATCTTCTTCTGTTGATAACTTAATACCATCAGTTTTCATCTTCAAACGGACAGGAAGTAAATAAGTTCCTTTTTCCAGGTCTTCCGAAGGCGTGATCCGTATTTCCATCTCATATGATTTCACATCCCCCGGTGCTATAAGAACATTACCATTCTCTTCAAAACTTATCACTGATGCAGGAAGCCTTCTCCAATCAGTGCCGTGTTCTGCATTATAATCAGCTATAAGGCTTTCATCTACTTCCAATACAGCTTCTACAGCCTGATTCACAGGTCGGGTCAGTCCAACTGTTACTTTCAGAACCTGATTTTCTTTATAAACATTTACAGCTTTCATAACCGGATTTTCAACACTTTGCAGAAATCCATAAACTTCATTCACTGTATTCAAGCGACTAGTGTCAGTTCCTGTGTCAATCATGACCTCTTCTTCACAAGAGGATAACGCAAATCCTCCCAATAAAGCTATCAACAGAACCAACAGGTTCCATTTATTCATATTATATATAGTATTCATATTACATCTATTTATTATTAAAAGGCTAAATTATTCAACGGCAGCAGGTAGCGCAACCGGAGTCCACGCTATCACAGAAGCTGCCACACCATCATTTCCGTTACCCGTATGATCGCGAACAATCTTTCCCTCTCCTTCGTCAAACTTCCAATAAGCAACTAATCCTGCTGACTCAGGATCTACTTCATATACGTTATTCACAATTTCTTCTTGTGTCTTGGCAACATTCCAAATACGGCATTCACTGAACTCTCCGTTCAATTCGCGACCGGCAGAATAAGAATAGCCGATATAGAAAGGTCTTGACTCTGTTTCCCATGAATTTGCTTTCATCGGTTTTCCTAAACTTATATCCTGCCAATCACCGGTAGCGGTTTTTGTTATAATCAATCGTCCATCAATATACAGTCTGAGTTCTCCAGCTTCAGCATCACCCACTAATGCAATATGAGTCCATTTATTAACTGTCAACAAGCATGTTGCCGGATCTGTTAAACTGCCGAAAGCTCCCGTTGAAACTTGTAATTGATTTGGTTGTAGCCCATTATCACTAATACGAATCAAGAAATAGCCTTCGATTCCCATCACTGTCTGGATCCCCGGACTAAATTCGTGAACCCGAATCAATGCTTCAAGAGTGTAGTTATGCAGATTATTACATACTTCACCACTAGCTTTACTTTCCATAAACGTCGGGAAACTGATATAATTTTCTTTCTTCATATCCGCAACTACGTTAATCAACGCACCACCTTCAAAAACGAAATAATTGGTGCGGGCAGATGACAAGATGTCAATGTTAGTGGCTTCTGCAATCGTTACAGGCAGTACATAGACTTGTTCCGTTGATAATAGATTTAAATCTTTAAAATCTACGACAACCTCAGTAGACGCCACACTCCCTTTATTAATAACTGCATCCACTCCACTTAACTCATAATATTCTTGTGGTAATAGAACCGCTCCGGCGTAATAAGCTTGATTATAGGTACTTACTAATGACGGATCTGCCTTATAAAGCAAATGAATATCCGAATTTGCCGGTTTAGCAACTGAAGCCCGAATAGTCTTCGTCACACTTTTCACACTGGGTTTCAACACAAACTTACTAATAGGATCAGAAGTTGAGTAAACCTTATTATCAAAGTTTTCCATATCATCTTGACAAGCAGCAAACATTCCTATTGCCATCACTGCCATTAATAGATACATTTTTCTAATTTTCATAGCTTATCAATTATTAGGTGAAGGATTCATTATATTAATAGCAATTCTTACATTAGGATATATAAAGGCTGGATTATAATAATCATTTTTCACATGATAGACACCCATTCCAGCCTTTCCCAGTCCCTTTTCTGGAGTCAGAACCCAGTAAGCAGTTGCTTGAATAGCAGAAACGGAACTGCCCTGAGCGTTGATAAAGTAACCGGTTTCCAGATCATTAGAATCCAAAGAATATGTTGGTACACATACAATAAAGCGATCTGCTGGAATATCCTCTATTATCATCATTCTGACAGCCGAAGTCAATCCTTCTACTGTTATTACATCTGAAGCATCTACAATGAAGTAGTTACAACCCTTCAAAATCGTTTTATCTTTCAAAAAAACTAAATTACCTTCAAATAAAAGCATTGCACTCATATGATTACTTCTCCAATCTGAAATCTTTTTCATGAATGTATTTTGACGATTCTGTTCTATCAATTGCTTCTGCCCTTCCATATGCGCTGCATTCTTTGGAGAATAACAGATATTTATCCCATCATATCCGTATTGGTCACACAATGCCAAAGTTTTATCCATATAATCATTCATAAAGCTAAGAAACTGATTGTCTGAGATATCGTCACCTTTCCCTAATATAGCTGTACTATTTTCAAAATCTTCATCTGTTCCCGGATATGTAGCAATATATGCAGCTTCCAGATCTGTATATTTAATGGTATAGATTACTCTAGTTCCTTTATCATTACGGATCTGATTCATTTCTTTTACTTCATCTGAAGTTAACTCCGGAGATACTAAAGAAACAATATCAATACTATCAGGCAAATCTGTCAAATAGTCAGCTCTACTCTGATAACCTTTCCGAGTATTGTCGAATTGTACATAGGCAATTTTATGCTCTGCACTCTTATATTGACGTAAGTTCTCTAAGTACTTGGTATAT
>ERZ791802.1489-NODE-1489-length-17684-cov-4.976629_pt1 | contig 17684 bp, 10 predicted proteins | sample MGYA00510308_ERZ791802 | MGnify/ENA primary metagenome ERZ791802 (study PRJEB30046, sample SAMN00792028) | human gut metagenome | study: EMG produced TPA metagenomics assembly of the A metagenome-wide association study of gut microbiota in type 2...
ACTCTCGGAGAAAACGGCGAACGGATCGTTCGGATCCCCGCCCAAATTCTTCACCGTAGCGGCGAAGTCGGCACCGGCGGCCGTAAGCGGCTGCCCGTGGGTCGAAACCTTGTCCTCGAAGCTCTCGCCGGCGGGGCCTTTGGCGCCCTTGCCCATGACCGTGCGGCCGATGATGAGCGTAGGACGCTCCGTCTCGGAGTTCGCGGCAACGAGCGCCTCGCGGATTTCGTTGATGTTATGTCCGTCCACTGACAGCACGTTCCACCCCCACGCCTCGTACTTCATGGCCACGTTCTCGGTCATAACCTCATCCACCTTCGTAGAAAGCTGGATGTTGTTCGAGTCGTAGTACATGATGAAGTTGCTCAGGCCCAGATGGCCGGCGATACGGCCCACGCCCTGCGAAATCTCCTCCTCCACGGCGCCGTCCGAGATGTAGGCGTAGGTCTTGTGCGCCATCCACTCGCCGAAGCGGGCAGCCATGAACCGTTCCGCGATGGCGGCGCCCAGCGCCATGGCATGACCCTGTCCGAGAGGGCCGGAAGTGTTCTCGACACCGCGCGCGAAGTCTGCTTCCGGGTGACCCGGCGTCACGCTGCCCCACTGACGCAGAGACTGAAGGTCTTCGGTCGTATAGTACCCGGCAAGAGAAAGCGTAGAATAGAGCATCGGAGACATGTGGCCCGGATCGAGGAAGAAACGATCACGGTAGGGGTAAGACGTATTGTCCGGATCGTAGCGCAGAAATTCGGTATAGAGCACCGTCATGAAGTCGGCGCCGCCCATGGAGCCGCCGGGGTGTCCCGATTTCGCCTTCTCGACCATGGCGGCCGACAAAATGCGGATATTGTCCGCTACACGCGTTAGTTTGGAATTGGTCATCGACATATTGCAAAGTCTTTAGTCATCGGAATCCGCATCAACGCATATCGAAATCTATGATGATCGGGCGGTGATCCGAAGGATGCCAGAAATTGCGCAATTCCTGCGGATCTCGGACAGGCGTAGTGTACTCGTCGCTTACGACCCGCGCACTGACGATCCGATCGTAAAGCGGACGGGTGCAGTAAACATAATCTATCCGGAAACGCCGGCCGGTCGTCGTCTGGAATTCGCCGGGGTATTTCGCTGCGATCACATCCACATACGGCGTGTGCTGACATATGTAATCATGGACCAAAAAGGCGGTCGTATCCTCCGGAAATCCGTACTCGTAATTATCGACACGCGATTTGGAGTTGAAATCCCCCATCATCATCCATAGTTGCTTTTCCGCGCCGGCAACCGATCCGATCGTATGGTTGCACACGTATTCGATCTCCATCCGGCGAAACCTGTCGCCCTCGCGCGCCGCGGCGCTGGCCTTGCGTTCCAGCTTGTCGGCCAGACCGAAACCGTAGACCTGCGGCCATGTATGCAGCGAAACGATATTGACCGTATGACCGTTTTTCCGAATCTGCGCCCATCCCGCACCGTGAGAAACAATGCTGTCGGGAACGGCTCCGATCAGACGAGCCACGTTCTCGATCGGGTATTTCGACGTAATGACCTGCGGGAAATTGTCGCGGTGTCCGCCCTTATACCAATATTCATGTCCGTAGCGCCGGGCCAGTTCGCCCCAATGTTCCGGCAGATAGGCCTCTTCGGGTTTTATCTTCTCATCTGAAGCCGTTTTGTAGTTGGTTACCGATTCACACCACACACAGACGTCGGGGTTCTGGGCGCTCACCCAATTGACAAAACGCGTATAGTTGTCACCCTGCCCCGACCACATGCCGTTCTGGATATTCCAATAGAGCAAGCGCAGATTCGCTTCATCCGTTTGCCGCTGCGCGCATCCCGGAAACAGGGTCAGGATGAACAGGCCGGCGGCTGCGGCCGCTTTAATTGCTGTTTTCATTGCTGTAACCGCTCCGTTCAGTTTGCCGTATGATCGAACGTAAACTTCTCCCACGGAAGTTCGGCATCCTTCCCGTTGTCGAGGACGTCGTTGGCATGTACCAGCATCGGGAATTCCTGCAGGGAGACCTGACCCAATTCCGCCTTGCGGTAAATCGCCTTTGCAACCCGGCGCGCCACGACCAGCGATTCGAGGGTCACACCGGCCAGAATATCCATCGCTTCGGAATAACACTTCCCTTCACCGAGCAGAATACCGATTCTGCGGGTCCGACCGCCGTAAACCGTCACGTAAAGATCTCCGATACCGATGTTCTCGCAGTCTTCGGTCGCCTGCTGTATCTTAAGCAGCCGGCGCATCTCCTTGACCGCCTGATAGAATGCTCCGGCCTGCGAGTTGTAATGCAACCCGGCATCCGCGCCATGATGGCGGTTGACCAAACCGATGGTCATGGCGACGGCCAGCGCATACGCGTTTTTCAACGCTACGGCGCTCTCAAGACCGATCACGTCATGGGTCAGCGAAATGTGATAGTAAGAGGTCGAAAGCGTCTCTTTGAACAGTCGGAGGGAAGCGGTATCCCTGCCGCAGAAAGCTACCTCGGTCTGGTCGTGGAATACCAGTTCATAAGAGGTGCAGGGGCCGCCGACCGCGCAGACCTCTCGGTCGACGCCCCTTTTCTTCAGCTCCGACCGCCAATAATCGGGATAGGAAATCAACGTTCCGTCTTCGAGATTGATAAGCCCTTTGGTGACAGACAACACCGGCAACCGGGGATCAAGATTTACCAGTATCTCGTTCAGGAACCAATCCACACCGAACGACGAAACACCGCCGATAACGAAATCGGCTCCGGCGACTGCCTCTCTGTATTCCTCTATCTGATAATATTTTACTCCGACGGGGAACGCTCTGTCGAATTTGGGATGCTTATTGCTGCGGCGGCATTCGTCGATGATGTCACGGTCGAGGTGCGTGCCTACCAAACGCACTTCATGACCGTTTTCGGCGGCGGGAAACGCCAGAGCGGACCCCATCATGCCGGAACCGATAATTGCGATTACTTTTTTCATGATAAATTTGAGTTAAGAGATTGTGTCTTATCTGATCAGATTGCAGGCGCCATTACGGGCAGTTTCCACTGTCCGGAGCGCATCGAGATACGCTTTGATCCGGTCGGGAAAATTACTCGAAATAAAACCCACATTATGTTTGACGGCCCAGTCCACAACCTCCGGATTGTCTACGATCCAGAGTGTCGATTCTACGCCGATTTCATTCATGCGGTCGATCAGTTCGGGCCGGTTCATAAACACATACATGCTGTAAGAGAGTTGAAAACCCTCCTTCTTAGCGACATCGGCATTGATGGGCGTCCAAAGCGAATTGGAAATATACAGTGTTTTGTTCTGCGGAGCCAAGCGCCGAAACTCCCTGCAGGCGTGCTCGCTGAAGGACGTGAACTCCATTTGGTCCAGCATGTTCAGTTTCTTACAGAGCGACACGATCTCTTCGACGATCCGGGTTTCGATCTCAGGCGTCTTGTGTTTCTTCAATTCCAGAATCAACTTCGTTCCGGGGTCCTTCCGACCCTGCTCCAGAAATTCGCGGAGCGTAGGTATCCGATTGCCGCCCGGCAATACGACCCGGCTGATCTCCGCATACGTGTCCCTTTGCGCGTCGAGCCGATCGCCGACTTTGGGACCGTGGACGACTATCAACTCCCCGTCAGAGGTCCGGTTGACATCGAATTCCACGCCGTATACGCCCAGCTGCTGCGCATTGATCAGACTCGATATCGTATTTTCGTCTGATCCCGGCGTCGTGTAAAAGCCGCGGTGCGCGACCAGCCGGGGTTGTGCAAACACGAGCGCCGCTCCGACGAGCGCGATGCCCGTCAACAATAGTTTTTTCATTTTTCGAATAATTTAGAGTTAGTATCTTTCCGTGCTATTTTCCGTCGTTGTAACCGTTGTTTTTCAGAGTCACCGCCACGGAGGTACCATATCCGGCAAACATCCAATCTTCAAGGTTATCGGCCGTGATCACCACTGCCGCGCCCTGTTTGTTCGTTACGGTTCCGGCGATCCGGCAATTGCTGACCGTAAAGCCCTTCTTGTTGGGACGCCCGGCAAGCATCCCCACCGATTTGCCGATGGGACAGCCGACATAGGCAGAAGCCGTGGTCCGGCAATCGTTCACAACGCTCGCGGCACCTCCGTTGTTACCGTATATGCCGCCGAAGAAGTTGTTGGCACCGGCCTGCGCAGCCGAAATCCGTCCGCTGAAAGTGCATCCTTCGACCAGCCCGACACACTCCTTGTCGGCCATGGCCATGATACCGCCTATCACGACGTCGCGTTTGGTGGCGTCCGTACTCTCGATCGCTCCGGAAAACGTGCATCCGCTGATCCGGTAAGCGCCCTGCGTTTGGGCCACGATACCCGAAGCGCGCACTTTCGACGGCCCGGCAATGCTGATCGTACCCGTACTGGAGCATTCTTCGACGATAAGCCGGTAATTCGACGTCTCGCCCGGAACGAGCTGCCGGCTGATCGTTTTGCCCGCAATGCCGCCCATGAAATTCCAGCCCGAATTACTGCCCGCATTGTCAAAGTCGGCCGTGTTGTGGCAGTCGGCGATCGTGTACAGCCCGTCGTCTTCCTGAACAGCTCCGACAAAGCCTCCGATCATATAAAGAGCCGGCGATGAAAACGAGATATTTCCGGTGTTCCGGCAGTTGCGAAGCGTCACGCCGTTGAAAGCCTTTCCGACGAATCCGCTCAGGATCATGGTGCGCGGCGTGACATCGGCAGCGTCTGCGACAACGATTTCCGCCCGGTTCGTACAATTCTCGATCGCCGCATTGTCGGTTTCGGCCGCGAACGCCCCCAGATGAATTTCGCTGTCGTCGCTGCGTACCGATTCGAAGCGTCCGGCGACGGTCAGGTTCCGTACCGTGCCGCTGAGACGTTTGAACAGACCGATCTGCTGCGCGTCGCCGCGATAACCGATCGTGAGCGTCTTACCGTTTCCGTTGAACGTGCCCGAAAAATTAGACAAAGGCACGAACCCGTTCAGCGTCAGATCGCAATGGAGCACCACCTCGCCGTTGCCGTCGAGAAAACGGCGCCCTGTCGGATCGCTGGCGAGCGATTCCGCGAAAGCCTCGAAATCCGCCTCGCTGCGAATGCCGTCGTACACCTTGTAAGCATGGTCGATCTTCCCGATCAGCCACTTGGGATAATTCGAACATAACGTGCGGAAACGTTTGTAATTCGCAATGTAATAATTCACAGCAGCGGTCGAATAAACGGCATTGCCGTCTCCCGCCCGCTGGTCAACATTGTAGACCGATAGAGCCACACCCGCCTTCTCGTACTCTTCGAGCGAGCAGGACCCCTTTCCGCCCGCCGCCGCATCCATTCCGCTTGCCGCCGAAAGGTTGGCCCACCCGAAGCCGAGCGTGCCGTACTCCTTCCCTGAACGCGACGAGTTCATGCCGATAGGCACTTCGGCAATTACGGCGCAATTGTGCGCAGCCTTCATCGCATCAAGGTTGAATCCCGTGCAGATCAGTTCGACGAAATGCTTCGCCTTCATTTCAGTGACGATCTCGCACGCACGGCGCGCCGCATTGATCACATATTCGGGCTGGGCATAGGGTTTGTCCACACGCTTGACGTCGAGCACCAGACGCGTACAGTTGCCCTCGACCATCACCCGGCGGATAAACTCTTCGAGCGTGGGCAGTTCCTCACCGTTCGACAACCGCCCTGCAGCGCGCAACTCTGCCACGGTAGCCGTCCACGGCTGCAGGTTATTGACCTTGCAGTCGCCGTTGGCATGCGCCACGATGATGTCGTTGTCCTTAGTCCAGTAAATGTCGCATTCCATGCCGTAGCATCCCAGACTCATGGCGTACTCCAACGCCGCCATCGAGTTGTCCGGCGCACCGCATTCGGCAGCTCCTCCGCGATGGGCAACGACCGTATTGGAACACGCCGCCGGCTTCATGAATCCGTCGTCGACCGGAATGCTCGGATCGGGAATCCTGCTCCAGTCGGGCTGATCGGGCCATTCGTCCTTCGTACAACCGACGAAGGCGGCGGCCAATGTCAACATGCATATGATTTTTCGTATCATGATTCTTTTTTTGATTTGTTCCTTATTTATAATTCTTCACGCAGCGTATCGCAGCGCCCGAACCGTTGCCCAGATCGAACCCGTCGTTCAGCGTCATGTCGGTTTTGGTGTGTCCGCTGATGTATATGCGCCAGAACGAAGTTTTCTTGGAGGTATACTGCCCCAGAAGCGGAATCCACGCATAAAACCGGGGATCGCCGGAGGTAGCGCCGTAATTATATCCGGTATCGTAGAGGCGCCATCCCTGAATGAACATGTTGAACCCGAAATCGGGCGCCAGCGGCGATATGGGCGATCCGGAGGAATAGGTATTCCATGAAGCGTCGAACAGAATCGTAGACAGATTGGCGATCGAACCTCCGCCGATGGCCTTATAGCTGGCCGACGACTCGGCGATTTCGTACCGCGAACCCTTCGAAGCCTGCGCTGCGGCCCAGATCAGATCTTTCCAGTCCTGAAGGTTGGCGATATGCCAGCCATAGGGACAAATCCCCTGTATCTGCATCTTCAACACGGGATGCTCGGCCTCGGCCTTCGCATCGTCGTCCGCCGCAGCGAGCGTCGCCATAAGGATGTTTTCGATCGTGACGGCGGTTCCGGTCGCATCGACCAGCACGGCACCCGGCTCGCCGTAAGGCGAAGCGATCTGATAGGCCTTGTTCAATGCACCGTTGGGCTGCCCCGTAACAGCCTCGAAAGAGGAATACAACCGGCCGTATTTGGAAGCCAGCGGGGTTCCGTCATTCGCCCGAAGTTCCTCGATGCCTCCGCCGTTTTCGGCCGTATCGTAAGCCGGATTGCGAACGTCGTAGGGCACGGTCGTATCGCTGGGCTTGCCGTATCCGCCGGTTTTGGAGCCCCCGACGAGTCCCGAACCGAGCTTGACGGCTCCGATGCCGGGCCCGCCGTTCCAATGCAGGCTGACGGTCATCCATGTCTTGACTCCGCCGGACGCCGTCGGGTAATCCTTCGTAGGATAGTTCGCAAGTTCTTCGTCGGGCATGCAATTGGGCGTACTGTTCTGACGTATCCAGTTCCACGTACCCGCAGCGAAATCCACCGTCAGCGTACGATAACCGTTCGCTTCGATCTTCAGATCCGAAGCCGTAACATTCCGGGCCCAGTTCTTCAGCTCGCCGTCGGCACCGAGATACCAACTCGGATCGCCGGCCCGTGAATCCTTGTTGATGCAGATCAGATTGTCCTCCGTGGCGAAGAAGAATCCGCTGACACGATAGGAGTCGTCCGACTCGCGCTTCATCTGCAACGCCGTAGCAGCCTCCTCGCCCAGCGCAGAGCCGTAAACATAATAGTATTCCGCCTTCCTAAGCTGCACGACGGGAATGTCCACCGCCGCTTTGCTCGTTTCGTCGTCGCCCACGGTGATCGTCAGCGTCGCCCGGCGATCCCGTTCCATGTCGTCCCACGGCTCGGCGGTCAGCGTCAGCAAACCTTCACCGCGGTGCTCGGCCGTCAACCAGCCCTCGGCGCCTCCCTCCTCGTAAGCGATCGCATAGGCATACTTGTCGCCCATATTCGTGGTATAAGCCAGATCGACAGGATCGCCCTGAAAAGATATCTCTACCGATTCGAGCGCCGGCACCACCTCAGCATCGGCCAGCTCGCCGTACTGGAACAGTTCGTAATCCTGCACCGTACCGTCCTCGGCCGTAATGCGCACCGTACACCGGCGTCCGTATCCCGTATTGGGCAATGCAGTCAACTCGAAACCGGATTGCGTCACGGCGACGGTATTCGGTCCGGCAATCTCCGTATACTGCGAAACGACGGGTACACGCTGGATCGTCGCCCACGGCCCGGTCTCATCGACCGAGGGCATCCAGTCGACGAGTTCCGCCTCCCACTCCATGCGGGATACGCGGGTGCCGACCTTGACCAGCACCACCGACGTGACATTGCTGTTGCCCGACACGGACGCAGTTCCGTCCGCTTCGAACGCTTCGATTTCAGGACTGATGCGAATCCGCGTCGTCCGGTCCTCCAAATCTGTATGATCCTCGTAGCAGGCTGTCAGAAGCAGCGTCGCCGCAGTCGCCAGCCCCGCCATATATTTCTTGAAATTCAGTCTCATGTTCCGTAATTTTAGGTTTTCGATCAATACCATCCCTCCGTTTGGGCAAGGTTCGAATTTTTGTCGCGGGCACTCTTGCTGATGGGCCACAACAGGATGTTGGCGGCATCCTTGCGCGCCTTCAGGTCCGCGTTGTACTCCCAAATCCGATCGAGGCGGATCAATGCCCACCAGACAACGCCTTCACAAGGAAACTCCAGCAAGTATTCGTTGCACAACGCCTTCAAGACATCGCCTTGCGTGGCGGAAGTATGGAAGTTCTCCTTCCCGTACGCCCGTTTGGCGATGATGTTCAGCGAAGCCAGCGCCCCTGCATAGTCCCTGCGGTAATATTTCAACTCGGCATCCAGCATCACGGCAAGGGCATAACGATAGTAGAGGATGTCGCAATCCCGAATCATCGGACTGCTGTCCGCATTGCCGATGAACTTGTTCGGCCACGTAACCACCGCCCGGTTTTCCTTTCCGTAGGGTCCCTCGCCGAGATTGGTCTTCACACGCGAGTCGTTGTTTTCCGTCTGACTTTTGTGCAGCAATTCAAGGTACTCGTCGCCATAGTCCAGATATTGCACAGTCGTATTCGTCGGTACGGTCACTGGGGCATTGGGATCGATAGCACCGTCGGAAAAGGCGAAATAGGTCGAAAATCCCCCGGTCTTGTTTTCATCGCGGCTGTTGTAGAGCGCGAATACGACTTCGTTCGAATTCTTATTGTTCGAACCGTATCCGTCGAATATCTTGGCATAATCGGTCAGCAGTCGGTTGTCGCCGGCCTTGATTCCGATGGCTGCAAGCGCCTCCCCGGCCATCGTCAGGTAGTTGTCGCCGCCCTTCTGCACCGCATACATCCATAGCGCGTATTCGGCCTTGAGCATGTTGACGGCATCCGCGGTAGCCAGGTATTTATCCGTTCCGAGACTGCCTGCATTTTTGACAGCCAGATCGATGTCGGTCCCGATCTGGGCGTATACCGAGGCTTTGGGCGCACGGCTCGGATAGGCTTCGGGCTGTGCGACCGACTCGATGGGATTCAGGTTCAAAGGAACGTCGCCCCATAACCGCACGGCCCAGAAATAGAGATAGGCACGGGCGAACGCCGCCTGTCCGATCGCCCAGCTTCGTTTCGTATCGGTCATGGCGACCGCAGGCGCGTATTTGAGTACGGCATTGGCCTGATCGATCGCCGTATAAAGTTTCGACCAGCTGACGGCGTCCGTCGTGGAGGACATGGTATTCTGCACTACGCTCCGCAGGTCCGCGAGCCAGATCATCTCCGTGCGGCTGTTCCGCCACATGTATTCGCCCACGCGCAGCTCTCCCCAAGTCAGAACGTTGACCTGATCCTGGACAAAGTTGTCCCGCATGGCGGAGTAGATGCCGTAAGTGGAATTCTCGACCTGAATGGACGTTTTCCACATATTGCTCACGGAGAGTTTGTTGTCCTGCATGATGTCCAGGTCGCCGTGGCAGGAGACAACTCCCGCGGCAATCCATACGAGCAGGACCGATCTTATGTTTTTATAATTCATGGTTGGTTGTTTTAAGGTCTGAAACGTTAGAAAACCAGTTTGAGGCTGAAGATGATCTTGCGCGGAACCGGCATCATATTGGCGGTGATGTCGGAATTGGAATTGCTGGTCGAAACGGGCGTATACATGCCTGCGCTCGCATTGGACCCGATGCCGCTCTCCGGACTGATGGCCCCCGTAACTCCCGTCCAATAACAAAGCGTGTTGCCGGTTACGCCCACCGTCACTTTCCGGATGCCGATTTTGCGCAGCCAGTGTTCGGGCAGGTCGTAGTAGAGCGAAACGTCACGCAGACACAGATAGTCGGCTTTCTCGACCATGAAATCCGACTGGCGCCAGTTGCGGTTGCCCCAGTCGGAATCGTTGGGGAAAAAGCGGGCGTACTTGGCACCCGTATCGCCGGGATGCTGCCAGCAGTCGTATGCGATACGGCCGATCGTCGAGTTGCAGTTGCCCATGGTGTTGCGCAGCAGATGGGCCTTCATGCCGTTGATGATCGAATGTCCCAGCGCAAAGTCGCAGTAGACATTCAACGAAAGCCTCTTGTAGCGGAACGTATTGTTGATACCTCCCGTCGAGTGCGGCATGACATTGCCCAGATAGAATTGGTCCTCCTCGTTGATAATCTCTTCGCCGTCCTTGCGCGCGGAACCTTTGCGGTTGCGCCATTCATAGTCGCCGGCATCCTTGCGCCCCTTGACCATACGTCCGTCGCCTACGCGGTAACCGTTCGACTGTTCGTCGTAAAGAGCCGCATCAGCCTCGGCCTCCGTCTGGATGATGTGGTCGATCTTATAGCCGTATATGCGTCCCAGCGGTTCGCCCACGGCAGTACCGCCGAAGCGGTAACCGCTCTCGGAAGCTTTGTATCCGCCGATACGGTATGCACGCCGCCCCGTCGCACGGCCGTCCGCATCGATCTCGTCATAGGCATATTCTCCGGGCAGCGACAACACCTTGTTGCGGGTAAACGAATACGTAATGTCGGTCGTCCAGCTGAAATGCTCCCTGCGGATATTCACCGAACTAAGCTCGACTTCCACGCCGTAGAACCGGGCGCTGCCCACGTTCGCCTTGACCGACGAATAGGGTCCCGTATCGGGTACGGAGATGGAAAACAGCATATTGTCCGTATGTTTGTTGTAGTAGTCGAACACAAACCGCAGCCGGTCGCCGAAAAATCCCAAATCCATACCGAGATCAAGCTGCGTGGTAGTCTCCCACTTCAGGGCCGAATTCGCCATGGCGGACGGCAGCAATGTAGTGTGCCCGTGGTACGTGCCGGTCGCGAATGCGCCGTATGCATCGTAAAGCCCGATGCCGTTGTTACCGGTCTGTCCGTAGGAGGCGCGCAACTTGAAGGTGTTGGCCGTCTTCTTGGCATTGCGCCAGAACGGTTCCTCCGAAATGACCCATGCCACCGAACCGGCCGGGAAATAGCCCCATTGATTGCCGACAGCAAATTTGGAGGACCCGTCGGCACGAAACGTTCCCGAAACGATGTAACGGTCGTCATAATTGTACGATGCCCGCGCGAAATAGGAGATCATCGCCTGCTTCTCGTCCTGATTGCTCGCCGTGAAGATCGAACCGGAGCCGAGCACAGGCACATCGTCCGACGAAGCCCCTTTCGCATTGGCTTTCACCTTCCAGTAATTCTGGGACATATACTCATAACCGCCGGTAACGTTCAGCGTATGCACGTCGCGGAACGTCTTGTTGTAATTGAGATGAGCCGTAAAGATGTCCCGGATGGTTTGTTCGCGGGTTTCGGTGGTGTTGCGCTCCAGCGAGACGTTATTGGGAGTGCCGTTGCGCTCTCCGTAGGCATAATAACTTCCCCGGTAGGAGTTGTCGAAATAGTTGTACTGCGCGAAAGCCGTCAATCCGTCGGTGATGTTCCATTTGAGTCCGAACGTCCCCGAAGCCCGGTTGATGGCCTGCTCGCGGTCGTAGAACGACTCGTACCATCCCGCACTATGGGCATTGCCGTTGGAGCTCAGCTGACACCAGTCGCCGTTGTCGTCGAATTCGCGCGCCGTGGGTGCGGCTATGATGCCTCGGCCGATGGCCTGATAGTAGTTGTCGATGAGCGGATGCTTTTTCTGGCGCGACAAGTCGAACGTAGTCGACGCCTCCAGATTCTTCGTAATCTTGAACGACGTGCTGCCGTGCAGGGTGAAGACCTTGTAGCTGCTCATCGCAACCATGCCGTCGTCGCCGTGATAACTGACCGACGCGGCATATTTCAGTTTGTCGGTTCCCCCGTTTACACCGATGTACTCCTTGTGCCAGAATGCGTCGGTGAACCACTGCGACTGCCAGTCGGTATCGGTGAAGATAATCACCTTATTAGCATCCAGCGGATCGTACATCCATTGATAACCTGCCGGGACCGGCTGCCCGTAATCGAGATAACGGGTCGAATAGTTGGCATTCGGCGCCGTGTTTCCCGTACCGTAGGCATTGGGACCCGAAAGCATGGTCTTCGCATTGTGCTCAATGCCGTTCGCATAGGCTTTGCTGATAACGGGACGAAGAAAACTAATGTATTCGCGGGCATTCATGAAATCCCATTTGCGCGAAGGAGACGAACAGCCCAGCTGGAGGTCGAACACGATCTGGGGGCCCTTTGCCAACGAACCTTTTTTGGTCGTGACCAGAATTACGCCGTTGGATGCCCTAGCGCCGTAGATACTGGCCGAGGCGGCGTCCTTGAGCACCTCCATCGACTCAATGTCGTTCGTATTGATACCGGTCAGGTCCTCGCGCAAAGCCCCGTCCACGATGTAGATCGGATCATTGCCCATCGTGATGGACGATCCGCCGCGAATCATCATGCGGGGAGACTCTCCGGCTATGGCGTTGCTCGTCTGTACGTGCAGTCCCGCAACCCGGCCTTTCAGCGCATCGCCCACGGTCGCGGCCGGTGCATTGTCGAAGACCTCGCCGCTGACTTTAGAGATGGCTGTCGAGAGCGTACGGCGCGACTGCGTGCCGTAACCGATCACCACCACTTCATTCACCAGCGTCGAGCTTTCGGCCAGCGTCACGTCGATCTCCGTCCGGACTCCTACCTTTTCCCGGCGCTCGTCGTAACCGATATACGAGAAGACCAGCGTATCCCCGGACTTCGCCCTGATCCGGAAATTTCCGGAGGCATCGGTCGTCGTCCCGACCATCGTACCGTCGATCAGCACGGTGACGCCGACAAGCGGCAGTCCGTTCGGGCCTTTCACCTGTCCGGTTACGGATGATTCCTGCGGCGAGTCTTCGGACGAAGGCTGAGACGGGACTTTCGTAATCAGAATACTTTTATCGTTGATGATGCAGTTCACGTCCTGCCCTGCAAAAATACGGTCCACAACAGCCTGCAGCTCTTCGTTCCGGGCATGGATGTCCACCGGAGCCTTCATGTCCACATCGTCGGCCTTGACCGAGAGTGAATATCCCTGCTGCTGCAGGGCGATCACCGCCTGCTGAATCGTTGCGTTCTTCAGGTTCAGACTGATCCTCCGCGTTTGGGCATGCAGCGGAACGGCCCATACCATGCACACCGCGGCGCAAAGAATCCATAACCGGCTCCGGGTGTGAAAAGTAAATGTTTTTTTCATAGATGAAGTTTTAGGTTTATAGGTTGTGTTTTTCGGATGGTCATTTCTTATAAAGGTGGATCATCTCCCCTTCGCGGCGGTGTTTCATATCGCCGTTCTGTTCCAGAATGGAGAGAATCTCGTCCAGCGTTTCGTGATTTATGAAAACAGAATAATAGCGTTCGTCGGCCAGCTGCTGGCTGTCGATAACGATCTTCACGTCAAACGTGCGTTCGAGCTGCCGGGCTATATCCGAGAGCCGCGAATTGATGAACGTCAGGTGACCGTCGTCTATGCCGTTGGCGAACGTCCCGCCGGGGAACCGCATCGACGTGACGCGCCCCGACCGTTTGTCGACCTTGACCATGTCGCCCGGAGTCATCTGGATCTTGCAGTTCTGCTGCAGATTCTTGGTTTGCATGTCTATCGCACCCGAAAGCAAGGCGACTTCCACTTCGCTGTCATTCACATAGGAACTGACCCGGAACGAGGTGCCGTGCACCAGAATATCGACGTCGTCGGCCGAGAGCACGAAACTGCGCTTGGGATTTTTGGCGATATCGGCATAAGCTTCTCCGCAGAGAAACACCCGCCGCTCCTTTCCGGCGAACCGGTCGGGATAGATCAGCCTGCTCCCGGAATTGATGACGATCTGCGAACCGTCGGCCAGAACCACGCTCCGGGTCTGACCGTAAGGGGCGTAGATTTCCTGCCACTTTGGAGCGGAGTTCATATGCCCGATCAGCGCATAGAGCGCAACGGCCAAAACGGGGATAGCTATCATTGCCACCATGACTGCCGCTCTTCTGAACACCGGACGGACACCCTGCGGCGACGGCAGCGAGACACTCCGGAACCCGATGCGTTCCCGTACGCGGGCATATGCCTTCTGCACCCGATCCTGAGACATTTCGGGAGACAGCGCATCCCAGTACTCCCGCATCAGCCGTTGTTTCGTCTCTCCGTCGAACGGAGCTGCGAACCACTCGGCAAACTCTTTACGCGTACTGCGGGGCTGGCGATAACTCAGATAAATACTGATGATTTTTCGGATTCTCGACATAGTGGTATTTCGATTGTTTGGGTTTCAAATTCTCCTGCGGAAAGAGAAGCGGGCGCTCCCTGCCGCTTTCCGGGTGGGTGGGGCGGAAAAGCTCGGTCCCCGTCTCTGTATATAAGACACCCCGGAACGGTTCGACACACAACGATAAACACTTTTTTTTCGGGATTACCCGGCGAATGAGATCAGTGCATAAAGAAAAGAAGCGAGAAAACGGCCAATGCCTCGCGTAGTTTTTTCAATGCGAGCGTCAGGTGGTTTTCGACCGTTCGTTTCGATATCTTGAGTTCGTCGGCAATGGCCTGATTGTCCATCCCCGCATAACGGCTCATTTCGAATATCCGGCGGCGTTGTTCCGGCATCCGGCAGACGACAAGCCGGATGAAAAGCTCTTTTTCACGGGAATAGTATTCCTTTTCGAACGATTCGTCCGGCAGCGTTTCCTCGATCTGAATATATTGTTCCCAATCAATATTGGTCATCTGACGAATCGCATTGAGAGCGGCGTTACGCGCCATGCGATAAACATATCCGTTGAACGAAGCGACCCGCCCCTGAAAGATGTCGCGCCGTTCCCAAATCTTCAGAAAAATGTCCTGCGCAATGTCTTCCGCAGTGCTCTCCTCCTTGACGATACAGCCGACGAACGCGCAGACACGGGGATAATATCTCCCGAACAACTCTCCGAAAGCATCCTCGTTGCCTGCGGACAATCGTTGCATCAGTTCGTATTCGGAATCCAACGGCATCTGTTTTCCGGGATAATGGTGTGAAGGCAAACAAATATAAAAAAAATTATCGACTCGAATTCCTTTCGTATTCGGCTGTGAATTTTTTTGCCGCACCGTAACCGTCGGGAGCGGCTTTCCAGATAGTCGTCAACGTCAGCAACCCCAAAACGGCGAAGACAAGAATTACGGCGTAGATGGAATTCCACCCGTAACGGTCGGCGATAAACCCCAGCCCGACGCCGGAGATCAGCGTACTGGCATAACCGAATACGCCGAGTATCCCGTTGGCAGTGGCCGACGCCTCTTTGGTCGCCTGATTCGACATGGCGATCCCGAGCAGCGCCTGCGGTCCGTAGATAAAAAAAGCAATCAGCATGAAAGGAACGGCCATTACCCACGGAGAGACGGTATCGGGAATGCACCAAAATACGATCGTCATGACGATCGTCCCAAGCATACAGAAAACACATGTGCGGTGTGCGCGGCTGCCGAACAGCCGGTCAGTCGCCCATCCTGCGATCACCATACCCAGATTTCCGCCGATAAATTCGAATGCCGCCACCATGATTCCGGCTACGGCGACCGATATTCCTTTGGTATGAGGCAGAAGCATCATCCCCCAGTCGAGCAATGAGAACCGGACGATGTAAACAAAAAAATTGGAGACTGAAAGCACCCAGACGATCGGATTCCCGAATACCATACGGCGCAGGAAGGCCGCATGATAGGCCTTGTCCGATTTCCGGACAGGTTTCTGCTCTTCGCCCGGAACCTTCATCTGCTCAAGTTCGGGCAGCCCCACCGAAGAAGGTTTGTCGCGCAGTGCAAGGTACAAAGCGACCGCTCCCAAAAGCGAAAACGCCGCAGGAATGAGAAAACAAAGCCGCCATGCGCTGTTGTCAAAATAGTGTACCAGCACGGCGCCCATTACAAAGATCAACCCGGCCCCGATCGAGTGCGACATGTTCCAGATCGACATTTTGCGGGCCAGTTCGTTGGCCGGCACCCAGTGAGTCATGAGGGGCGGGACGGGTGGAACTCCCATGCCTTGAAAATAACCGTTCAACAGCAAAATCGAACCCATGATGATCGTAAGCGCCGTAATGTACTCCTGCCCGCCGGCCGTTCCGGCGACGAGCATCGCCATTTTATCACTGAATCCGAATCCGATATTGACCAGCGCACTGAGCGCAAGTCCCAGAGACATGACCTTCCGGGCGCTTACACGGTCGGCGATGAATCCGTTAATAAAGCGGGACAGACCGTAAATAATACCGTTCAAGGTCAGAAACAGCCCCAGTTGGGCCTTGGTTATGCCGAATGTAACCTCGATGCTCGGCATGGCGGTATTGAAATTCTTGCGGACAAAATAATAGAGCGCATAACCGACCATCGTCACGACGATTGTGCGGGTCTGCCAGTACTTGAATTTCTTCGTTTGTTCGGGAGTCATTGTGTCTTGAATTAGCAGGTTCATCCATCATGTCTATATATAGGACACATGAAGCACACACTACACACAAAGACTTCTGCCATTTGAAGTATGAAAAATCATCACTCCCGAAGAAAGCCGCATCTTCGACGAGTCGTGTCTGACAACGCCCCCTTGCCGAAAATACATTTAACGATAAGACAGTTGAAGTCATGCTCCAATCCGGCTTCGCAGAGCAGTTCATTGGAATTCATTAAGCCGGAAAGAATATTTACAAACCACATTTTTCAATATTTTGGTCATTTCCGACTGTCGATTTGCGGTTGGTATTTATATATCTAAAAAACGCGATTTGAAAGCGGCTCCAGACTCGCTCGCTTCAAATGAGCAAAAAATCCGCACCGGAAAATTCCTACCCAAAGGTTTCAGAATTCCTCGTTACGGCTTCCGAAAATGAAACGGTTCCTGATGGTCCTGAAAAGGTTTACAGTGATAATTAAATATGAGCATTTTGGTTCAAAAAATATTGTCCTGATATAAGTTTACATATGACTTCCGAATTTTTCGGCACCAATGATGTTTGAACTTCCCGGTTCTAGGTTCCGCTTCAAAGGGCGTAAGCCAATCGCAACTGGCATGAGGTCTGAGTGAATTGTAAAGGATAACGATCTCATCGAGGCGTTCTTATGCTGCCTGAAAACTTTCAAAACATTCTTCGTCGATCCATTCGCTTTTCAGAATACCGTTCACCCGTTCTGCAACAGCATTCTCATACAGATCGCCCTTTTCAGTCATGTTGATGCGAATCCCATTATCGGTCAACAATTTCACATATTCTTTCGAACAATATTGGCATCCTCTGTCCGAGTGATGGATTAACCCTTGCCGTTTTTGCTACGGAGTGTGGTCTATGGCCATCCTCAGAGCACAGAGCGCTCCGTCCCGTTCCAAAGTCGTATTCAGATCATAGCCAATAGGCATCCGTTATCAGAGCCAGATATGCAAATCCCTCTTTCAAAGAAATATACGTAATATCTCCGGCCCATAAACGATGCGTCCGTTCGAGGCCGAAACCTCGGATCAGATTCGAATATTTGCATCCAGCGCCGCGAGCAGGTCGTAAGCTATTTCTTCCGACGTTTGACTAGAAGATTGTTTTCCGAAAGCAGCGTAAATAACCGATCCCGGCTGACCGGAAATC
>ERZ791802.1506-NODE-1506-length-17521-cov-8.132142_pt1 | contig 17521 bp, 15 predicted proteins | sample MGYA00510308_ERZ791802 | MGnify/ENA primary metagenome ERZ791802 (study PRJEB30046, sample SAMN00792028) | human gut metagenome | study: EMG produced TPA metagenomics assembly of the A metagenome-wide association study of gut microbiota in type 2...
TCGCGGCGGGCAATGTGGAGCCGGGGCACGCCACGGTGAAGCTGGCCACCGCCGGGCGTATCTGCATCGTGACCGACCATGCGCTGGACTCCAAATTTATTTTTAACTATCGCCATGTGGTGCCGGGGCTGTGGTATCCCGGCACGGCCACGGCCAGCTGCGCCGCCAGCTACCGCTGGTACCGGGACACCATCGGCCGGGAGCCGTTTGCTGAGCTGAATATTCCGGCGGAGAAAATCGCCCCGGGCAGCGACGGCCTGATGTTCCACCCCTACTTAAACGGCGAGCTGACGCCCTACAACGACCCGGATTTGAAGGGCAGCTACACCGGCATCAGCTCCAGCCACACCACCGCCCATTTCACCCGGGCAACCCTGGAGGGTGTCGCCATGAGCCTGAAGGACTGCCTGAACACCCTGAACGGCCTGGGCGTGGAAATGAAGCGGGTGCGCATCATCGGCGGCGGCGCGAAGGGAATGCTCTGGCGTCAGATCGTGGCGGATGTGCTGGGCTTGGAGCTGCAAAAGGTCAGGGTGGACGATTCCTCCTTCGGCACGGCCATGCTGACCGCCGTGGGTATCGGCTGGTTTGACAGCTTCGCCCACGCGGCGGAAGCCTGCGTGGAGATCGACTCCGTTTCCAGACCCGACCCGGAGACCCATGAACTTTACGAAAAGCTGTTCCTGAAATACAAGGCGGTGCATGACGCGCTGGCGCCGATTTACCGGGGGTGAGTCCATGACAAGGGAAATACCGATTCTGGACAGCTGCGACGTGCTGGTCTGCGGCGGCGGTTTCGGCGGAATTTCCGCTGCATTGGCGGCGGCAAGGCTGGGAAAACGGGTGATTCTGCTGGAAAAGCAGTACGTTTTAGGCGGCCTGGGAACGGCGGGACTGATTACCTATTACCTTCCGCTGTGTGACGGCGTCGGTCATCAGGTTTCCTTCGGACTGGCGGAGGAGCTGCTTCGTCTGTCCATTTCCATGGGTGCGGAGGATGAATACCCTGCCAATTGGCTGGATAGGACAGACCCGGCAGGACGGACGGAGAAGGATCACCGCTTCCGTGTGCGCTATAACCCCTGGCTCTTTGCCATTCTGGCCGAGCAGGAGCTGATTAAGGCGGGGGTGAAGATTCTCTACGGCTGCTACGCCGTAGACACGGAGACGGGGGAAAACCGCATTCATTCGGTCGTCGTGGAAAGCATCTCCGGCAGGCAGAAGATCCGCACCCGCACCGTGGTGGACGCCACGGGAGATGCCTGCATTGCGTATCTTGCCGGTGCGCCGACGGAAACCCATCAGCAGGGCAACATTCTGGCAGCCTGGTACTACTCCCTGGGCAGCGAGGGCTACCGGCTCAACAGGCTGGGTTTTTCCGACGTTCCGGCGGAGGAAGACGCCGGGCGAACGGCGCGTCCCCTGCTTGACCGCCGGTTCGGTGGCCTGGACTGCGGGGAGGTATCGGAAATGATGCAGTATTCCCACGCCTCCACCCTGAATGACATCCGGAAAAAGCGCCGCAGCGACCCTTCCTGGGTTCCCACCGCCATTGCCACGATGCCCCAGCTGCGCATGACCCGGCGGATTCAGGGGGAGTACACCCTGGACGACGGGGAAATGCACAGGTATTTTGCCGATTCCGTGGGCATGGTCTCCGACTGGAGGAAGCGGGGGCCGATCTACGAGGTGCCGTTTTCCACGCTGTATTCCGCCAAGGTGAAGAATCTGATCATGGCGGGACGGTGTACCTCCGTGACGGACGCCATGTGGGACATCATGCGGGTGATCCCCTGCTGCGCCGTCACCGGTCAGGCCGCCGGAACTGCGGCTGCCCTGACGGAGGATTTTTCCGAAATGGATATTGGCCGGCTACAGCAGACGCTGAAGAATGGCGGCGTAGTCCTCCACGAGCGGGAATTGAGCATGGGAAAATTATAAGTGAATCGAAAAATTACAATTGAAAAAAATCCGAAAATAATGTATCCTTATGGGGTAATGACACGGGGCGCGTGGCACCCTGCACCGGAAAACAGCAATTTGAAAAAATTTAAGAAATGAGGTACTCTTATGGCATATCAACACTGGTCCTACGACACCCTGCACCGGCTGTGCATGGAAGCGTTCCAGAAGTTCGGCTTCACCGAAGCCGAGGCGGATATTATCCAGGACGTTCTGCTGACCGCCGATCTGTACGGCATCGAGTCCCACGGTATGCAGCGGATGGTGCGCTACCACAAGTGCATCGAAAAAGGCATGATCGACGTCCATGCCAAGCCCGAAGTGGTGTTCGAGACGCCCATCTCCGCCGTCATCGACGCTCATGAAGCCATGGGACAGCTGGTTTCCCACCGTGCCATGGAAATGGCCATCGAGAAGGCCAAGGCCACCGGCGTGGGCATCGTCTCTGTCCGGAACTCCAACCACTACGGCATCGCGGGTTACTATGCCAAGATGGCCTGCAAGGAAGGCCTCATGGGCTTCTCCTGCACCAACTCCGAAGCCATCATGGTTCCCACCTTCGCCCGGAAGGCCATGCTGGGCTCCAACCCCATCGCCTGCGCGTTCCCCGCGGAGCCTTACGATTTCTTCTTCGACGCTTCCACCACGGTGGTCACCCGGGGCAAGCTGGAAATGTACAACAAGATGGAAAAGCCCCTGCCCGAGGGCTGGGCTTTGGACAAGGACGGTCACCCCTCCACCAACGCCCCCGACGTACTGGCGAACATCGTGGCGAAGAAGGGCGGCGGCATCATGCCTCTGGGCGGCTCCACGGAGCTTCTGGGCAGCCACAAGGGCTATGGCTACGGTATGCTGTGTGAGATTTTCTCCTCCATTTTGTCCATGGGCGCGACCTCCAATTACTGCATGACCGGCGGAAAGGGTCAGATCTGCCATGGCTTCATGGCCATCAACCCCGCCTACTTCGGAGATCCCGCCGCCATCAAGGAACACTTCTCCAAGTATCTGCAGGAGCTGCGGGACGCCCCCAAGGCCGACGGCCAGGAGCGCATCTACACCCACGGCGAGAAGGAAGTTGCCGCGGTGAAGCGCATTATGGAGAACGGCATCCCCGTCAACGACAACACCATGGTGGAAGTGCTGGATCTGTGCAACTATCTGGGTATGGACTTCGGTTCTTACTTCGGCGATTACCGTCCGCCCGTCAAGAAGGACGTTTTCAAGGGCAACTACTAAAAAAGGGACAGAGAACCGGCCGCCGGTTCCCGACGACAAACCTGTGGGAGGATTCTTTATGATCGCGATTCCTTACGGCAAAGGCCATCTGGATGTTACATTCCCCTATAACGGTCTGCTGACCTCCCGGGTGGACGAGCTGAAAAGCGACCGCACCTGCCGGGAGCTGGTGGAGGAAGCCATGGCGTCGCCCATTGGAACGCCCACCCTGGCCGCTCTCGCGGCGGGGAAGAAACGCTGTACCATCATCATTTCCGACCACACTCGCCCGGTACCCAGCCGGGACATCCTGCCCCCCATGCTGGCGCAGCTCCGGCAGGGCAATCCGGAAATTCAGGTGACGCTGCTGGTAGCCACCGGTTTCCACCGGCTCACCACCACCGCCGAGCTGGAAGCCAAGCTGGGGAAGGAAATTGCGGGTTCCGAGAAAATCGTCGTCCACGATGCCTTTGACCCGGATTCCAACGTCCAAATCGGCGTCCTGCCCTCCGGCGCGCCCCTGGTCATCGACCGGACGGCGGTGGACACCGATCTGCTCATAGCGGAGGGGTTCATCGAACCCCACTTCTTCGCGGGCTTCTCCGGCGGGCGCAAGAGCATCCTGCCCGGCGTCTGCGATAAGACAACGGTGCTGGGCAATCACTGCGGCGCGTTCATCGCTTCGCCCTATGCCCGCACGGGCATTCTGGAGGGCAACCCCCTTCACCGGGACATGGTGGCGGCGGCGGAGATGGCAAAGCTGGCGTACATCGTCAACGTGGTCATCGACGAGGACAAAAAAACGGTCGCGGCCTTTGCGGGAGATTTCCGCAAGGCACACGAGGCCGGTGTGGCGTTCCTGCGGCAGTATTGCCAGGTGCAGGCTGTTCCGGGAGACATCGTCGTCACCTCCAACGGCGGCGCGCCGCTGGATCAGAACATCTACCAAAGCGTCAAGGGGCTGACGGCGGCGGAGGCTTCCGCCAAGGAGGGCGCGGTGCTGATTATGTGCGCCGAGCTGGCCGACGGCACCGGCGGCGAGGGCTTTTATACCTCCCTCCGGGACTGCGAAAGCCCTGCGGCACATTTTGCCCAGTGCGTCAACACCCCCCAGTCGCAGACCATTCCCGACCAGTGGGAGAGCCAGATTCTGGCGAGAATTCTCATGAAGCACCGGGTGATCTTCGTTTCCCGCCCGGAAATGGAGCGGACCCTCCGGGAAATGAAGCTGGACTATGCGCCCAGTCTGGAAACCGCCATGGCCATGGCGAAGCGCGACAAGGGCGAGAACGCCTCCGTCACCCTGATTCCCAACGGCATTTCCGTAATGGTAAAATCATAAATTATTGTATCGACAAAGGAGAAAAATTATGGATTACGCAAAAGAGTCCCTGCGGCTTCACAAGGAGTGGGGCGGCAAGATCGAGGTCATCTGCAAGGTACCCTGCAAAACCAAGGACGACCTGTCCCTGGCCTACACCCCCGGCGTCGCCCAGCCCTGCCTGGAAATCCAGAAGGACATCAGCAAGTCCTATGAGCTGACCCGCCGCCATAACCTGTGCGCCGTGATCACCGACGGCACCGCCGTTCTGGGTCTGGGGGACATCGGCCCCGAGGCAGGTATGCCCGTTATGGAGGGCAAGTGCGCCCTGTTCAAGGCCTTTGCCGATGTGGACGCCTTCCCCCTGTGTGTCAAGACCCACGATGTGGATGAGTTCGTCAACGCCGTGTACCTGATGAGCGGCTCCTTCGGCGGCATCAACCTGGAGGACATCTCCGCCCCCCGGTGCTTTGAGATCGAGCGGAAGCTGAAGGAAAAGTGCGACATTCCCATCTTCCACGACGACCAGCACGGCACCGCCGTCATCACCCTGGCCGGTCTGACCAACGCGCTGAAGGTCGTGGGCAAGAAGAAGGAAGACGTGAAGATCGTCACCTCCGGCGCCGGCGCTGCGGCGATCGCCATTGTGAAGCTGCTGCTGTCCTCCGGCTTCAAGAACGTGACCATGTGCGACCGGAAGGGCGCGATCTACGCCGGTCGTGAGGGCTTAAACTGGATCAAGGAAGAAATGGCGCAGGCCACCAATCTGGACAGGAAGGCCGGTTCTCTTGCCGATATGCTGGTAGGCGCCGACGTGTTCATCGGCGTGTCCGCCCCCGGCATGGTGACGAAGGAAATGGTGCAGACCATGAACAAGGACGCCATCATCTTTGCCTGCGCCAACCCCACCCCGGAGATCTTCCCGGACGAGGCCAAGGCAGGCGGCGCAAGAGTGGTTTCCACCGGCCGCAGCGACTATCCCAACCAGATCAACAACGTTCTGGCCTTCCCCGGCATTTTCCGGGGCGCCTTTGACGTTCGCGCTTCCGACATCAACGAGGAAATGAAGATTGCCGCTTCCAACGCTCTGGCGAATCTGATTTCCGACGAGGAACTGAACGAGAACTACATCATCCCCGCAGCCTTTGACCCCAGAGTCGGCCCCGCCGTTGCCAAGGCCGTGGCAGAAGCCGCCCGGAAGTCCGGCGTGGCGAGACTGTAAGGCAGAAAAGTCCGGCATCGCGAATGCCGTGGTAATGACGGTTTTGCAGCATATATAACGAAGGAACCGGCGCAAGTCCTAGACTTGCGCCGGTTTTGGTGATTGCGGCAGCCCGGCGGGAGCATTTGCCCCCGCCGGGCTGCTAAATTATACATTGAACAGGAAATTGACGATGTCGCCGTCCTTCATGACGTATTCCTTGCCCTCGCTGCGAACCAGACCCTTGGCCTTGGCAGCGGCCATGGTGCCGCAGGCTTTCATGTCGTCGAAGGCGATGACCTCGGCGCGGATGAAGCCCCGCTCAAAGTCGGTGTGAATTTTACCGGCGGCCTGGGGTGCCTTGGTGCCTTTTTTAATTGTCCACGCCCGGCATTCGTCGCTGCCTGCGGTGAGGAAGGAGATCAGACCCAGCAGCGTGTAGCTGGCCTTGATGAGCTTGTGCAGGCCGCTTTCGGCGACGCCCAGCTCCTCCATGAACATGGCCTTTTCCTCGGGGTCGTCCAGCTCGGCGATATCCGCCTCCAGCTTGGCGCAGATGGGAATGACCTGGCTGCCCTCGCTGTCCGCCAGAGCCTTGACTGCCATATAATGACGGCTGCTTTCCGGCTCGTTGACCTCGTTTTCCGACATATTGGCAACATAAATGGTCTTTTTCAGCGTCAGCAGGTCGGAGGTGGCGATCAGCGCCCGATCCTCATCGGAGACGTCGAAGGTTCGGGCGAGCCTGCCCTTGTTCAGATGCTCCAGCAGCTCGGTGAAAACCTCCACCTCGTGGGCAAATTTCTTGTCGCCGCCCTTCATGGCCTTCTGCGCCTTGTCGATGCGGCGCTCCACCATTTCGATGTCCGACATGACCAGCTCCAGGTTGATGATGTCGATGTCCCGCAGCGGGTCGGTGGAGCCTTCCACGTGGTTGATGTTGCTGTCCTCAAAGCAGCGAACCACATGGACGATGGCGTCGGTGGTGCGGATGTTGCTGAGGAACTTGTTGCCCAGCCCCTCACCCTTGGAGGCGCCCTTAACAAGACCGGCGATGTCCACGAATTCGATCACGGCGGGGGTTGTTTTCTTGGGCTTATGGAGCTGGGAAAGCCAATCCAGCCGCTCGTCCGGCACGGACACGACGCCCACATTGGGGTCGATGGTGCAGAACGCATAGTTATCCGCAGGGACGCCCGCGTTGGTGATCGCATTGAACAGAGTGGACTTGCCCACATTGGGCAGTCCCACAATACCTAATTTCATTTGTACTCATTCTCCTTCGATTTTCCTTGATTTTCAGGGGGTTTCAGCGTTTGGTGTCTTGGCTGTTACACCATTTCCGCATTTGGCTTTATTGGATTTTATCAGACTACACCATTTTGCTGAAATTGCTTGATGGCATAATCCAGCGATTCGGCAGTCACATGAACATACCGATCCATTGTTGTTTTGATGCTGGCATGACCCAGAAGCTTTTGCAGCACCTTCGGCTGCATACCGCTTTCAATCGCTCTTGTAGCGTAGGTATGTCGCAGGGCGTGCATACAAAAGTGTTTGATCCCCGCTTCGTCGCAGAGCTCATATAAGTGGGTATCATAGGAACTGTTCTTCGCTGGCTCTCCTGTTCGCCAGTTGATAAAAACAAGATCACGCATGACAAGCCGAGAAGAAACGCCTGTACGTCTGTCTATGTGCCCAAGCGTTTTGTCCAGCGTCGGTGACTCCTTTTGCTCCGGGCGGTTATCCCAAATACCTTTGAGGATTTCATAAGCCCGATCCGTCAACGGTATTGTGCGGTAGCTGTGCTGCGTTTCCGGAGGACCCGCACGCCAATACTGTTCACCGTGTCGAAACTCCAATGTTTTGTTGACCGTGGGCGTGCGCTTTTCAAAGTCAATCGCGTCCCACGTCAGTCCGATCATCTCGCCGGTACGCAAACCGGTTTCAAGGATCAGCGCGTACTGATTGTAGTTGCGGGAGCGTTTCGCTGTTTCAAGAAACACGCGCTGCTCGTCACGGGTGAGGAACTTAATATCGTCTGTTGCACGAACGGGCTTTGTAAACCGCACACCGTCCATTGGGTGCTTGGCAATCAGGTCATTCATCCTCGCAGCCTTGAACATCGTACCCATTGTGATATAGGCTTGACGAATGGTGGAACCCGCATAGTCAGCATCCATCTGTATGAACACCTTTTTGCAGTGCATCGGCTTGACGTTGGCAATCATCATTTTGCCCATAACAGGCTGAATATTGTGGACATACCGCTCCCGATAATTGCGGAGCGTATTGGGGGCTAAATCGCCTACAATATTCTCAATCCAAAAATCAAACCATTGATCCACCGTCGTATCAGTGGCTACGAAAACATCCTCGTGCGCATTGGCGTATTTTGATTCTTCAATCCAGTTGCGAGCTTCGGGGAGCGTCGGAAGATACTTCTCATGCCGCTTTCCTGTCTCACCTACGAACCGTGCGTAATATAAACCGTCCTTTCTCTGGCAGATACCCTTACCACATTCTTTGCCTTTCAGATTCTTACCCATAGATTGTATCCTTTCCGCGCTTGCGAAAAAGGACACACTATTACAAATAAATTATAGCATATAACGTCCTTTTTCTCAAGCCGTTGCGTGAAAAAACTCTCCTCTTATTTACAAATCTTCCGAAGCCACTTATATCACCAGTTTTTCACTGATGAACTGTTCAAACTCCTTTCGCTTGACCAGTTTCTTTGTGCCGACGAAAAGCACGAACGGGCAGTTGGGCGTTCTCAGCATACTGTCGATCTTGTTGATGCCGATGTTGCTGTATTCTGCCGCCTCCTTGGTGGTCAGTGTCATTTTCAGATGGATCGGAACGGTGCCGATGCAATTCTCTATGTAAAAGCTCCTTTAAAAGATCAGTCTGACATTAAAATCATCACAGAGAAAGATTATATTTCACACCCTAAGCCAAATGGCTATCGCAGTCTGCACCTGACGATCCGGCTGCCGGTATTCTTTGCGGAAAAAGAGATCCATGTGCCGGTGGAGATACAACTCCGTACAATCGCTATGGACTTCTGGGCAAGCCTTGAGCATACCATCCGCTATAAGAAAAACTTGCCGATAAATGCTGAAGTCGAAACTGAACTGAAAGAGTGCGCCGATTCCAGCAGAGAATGGGACAGCAAAATGGAGCATCTACTGCACATCTTAACATTATGCGTCGGATATAAAAGGACAAGCATCCATTTTTGATGCTTGTCCTTTTGTGTGCCGCCATCATTCGGGCGGTCTGGGGGTATTCGGACTATGGCAGCGTCAAGAAACTGCAAGTCAACATGAAGAACATCCGCAAGAAAATGGGCGTGACGCCCGGTGAAAAGCGCTACATCATCAATGAGCTTGGCGCCGGATACCGTGTGCTGGCGGAGGATGAGGCATACCGCTGCCAGAGTTTTGCGCCGCTTGACAGCCGTGGTACAATGCAAATGAGCTTTTTCCGTTTCTATACCAAACGGAGAAGGCTCATTTTTTGTTTGGAGGATCAAAAATGAAGAGAACATTCAGCACGGAGCTTGCCTATGTATTCGGCATCGTATTTGTAGCGTGGGGCGTTGTCCTGATGGAAAAGGCTGACTTCGGCGTGTCCATGGTGGTCGCACCTGCATACCTTCTTTACCGCTGGCTGTCTCCTGCGTGGAGCTTCGTCACTTTCGGCATGGCGGAATACTGCCTGCAGGCGGTGCTGCTGCTCGCCATGTGCCTGCTGCTGCGGCGCTTCCGCGTGTCGTATCTCTTCTCCTTTGCCACGGCGGTCGTCTACGGCTTTGTGCTGGACGCTTTCATGCTGCATGGAGCTATGCTTCCGGCGGGCAGCGTCTGGCTGCGCGCGATCTGCTATGTGCTGGGGATGCTTTTTTGCGTGGCCGGTGTTTCCGCCATGTTCCACACTTACATTTCGCCCGAGGTCTACGAGCTATTTGCGAAGGAGGTCTCCACCCATTTCGGTGCAGGTATCAACCGATTCAAAACCGGGTATGACTGCGTGAGCTGTCTGATCGGCGTGGCGATGAGCTTTCTTGCCTTCGGGTTTTGGCACTTCGAGGGTGTGAAGTGGGGGATGATCCTGTGTGCGCTGATCAACGGCTATGTCATCGGACGATTCTCCGCGTTCTATGAAAAGCACTGGACGTTCTGCGACCGCTTCCCGTGGCGGAAATATTTCGCGCCGGACGCTGCGGCAAGGACGAGCGCGGAGTGAAACGCCTTGTATCTCTCTGCGCCGGTGCGCAGATAAAAAAGCTGCCCTGCTTGTGCGCAGGGCAGCTTGAATATTCTTAGTAATGTTGCAGCAGGCGATTTTCGCAACTGCGTATCAGGAAATCAAGAAAGATTACCCCGATTATTTGGTTCTAGACTGATATAAAAACGATGAGCCCCCTTTAAACACGCAGTTATCAATATGACTGAAAATTAGGGTGGAAAATAAATATCAACAAAATGATGATTTTGACTTGCGCTCACCAAGAATAACTGCTATATTACATATAGCAAAGCAATAAAAGAGGTATTTAAATGGCTAATCTAAAAGAAATTGCAGCCAAAACAGGCTTTTCTCTTTCCACAGTTTCACTGGTGCTGCGTGGAGAAGGGTCTAACCGCAGTATCCCTATGGAGACTCAAAACCTGATCTACGAAGCCGCTAAGGAGCTTAACTATCGTCCGAATTTGTCAGCCCGCAAGCTGCGGAGCAATTCGGACAGACATACTATCGCCGTGTTTTGGGCAAATGACTTTCGAGCTTCTCTCGTTTTCCGACTGATACAGGGCTTTCAGACGTACATGAATGAGACAAAGTCGGACTACGATGTGGTTATCCGTCCATATGAGCCAGGAAAGCTCTCCGATTACGCCCATCCGAATGTCATATTAAGTTATTCTGGAATTATATTTTGCAACACCTCTCAAGAGGATTTCGATTATCTCAAGAGCATCCCAACGATAACTCCCTCGGTACTGTATAACCGAAAGTCGGAGAATATTAGCTGCGTTTTTGTGGACGATGAGGCCCTGGGCAGAGCCTCCGCTGAGCGTATTCTGGCAAAGGGCATAAAAGAGTCCGTGATTGTAATGCCCCAAAAAAAGTATCAGTACGTGACGACGCGTGTTGATAGCTTCCGCTCCGTATTTGAAAACGCCGGAGGGAAGTGTACACTCTGCGAGCCGGACGACTACACATCTGTTGCCGCCTACAATGCCATTAAGAATATGGACTGGGGCAAGAAAAAAAAGGGACTGTTTTGCGTAGGCGATACGCTTCTTTTTGGTATTCTTCTCTATTTCGATGAAGCAGGATTAAATATAAATGAACTTGCCGAAATCGTCACTATCGGCGGTGATCTTCAAATGCTCCCCGCTTTTCCAGTGCGTGCTTCCATGATAAAGATTCCCCTTGAGGAGATGGGCTATAACTGTCTCAGCCTTCTTGAAAAGGAAATAGTGGACTCCACATGCCCCAAAACACAAATTAATCTCCCCTTTGACTTCATTGACGTATAATTCACAGTGAACCGCTCCTGGTTATACTGGTATTCAATAAAAATGGTTCATCCGAAGTATTGAACATTTTTATATGAGATAGTGTGAGACGAATTCCTGGTATTTTCTATTTCGAAAATACCCAAAATGACAGCGCCGTAAGGCAAAAAATCGAAGCTTCCCATTTATGAAGGAGGCTTCGATTTTTATTACACTCACACTTTTATTGCTCTGTGGATCCACTTGCCGCTCTTGCTTAGTTTACTCGTCTTGACTTTTTCCATTTTCTACACTGTACAGCTCCTTTGAAATCATAAAACGTCGTACTAAGGAACCTCTGATTCAATCGGCAAGAGTCGATGACGAGAGATTTTGCCCCATTCGTGCAGTGTTAAAAGCGGAGGAATACTGTATGTATTTCCCGCTATTAACACTGCACGAATGGGGCAAAAGATCTTTTTGTAAGCTGCAGCCGAATTATTCAGAGGCTCCTTAGATTATCTTTTTACCATATCTACCATAGTTGCCACGCCCATGCCGCCGCCCACACAGAGGGTTGCGATTCCCTTTCCACCGCCGTGAGCAGAAAGAGCGTGAATAAGCGTTACCAGAATACGGGCACCGCTGGCACCTACCGGATGCCCCAGAGCGATAGCGCCGCCGTTAACATTGAGCTTTTTAAGGTTCTCGGCGCTGTCCCAGCCACCAATGGAGGCAGAGACGATGGACTGGGCGGCAAATGCCTCGTTGGCCTCAATAAGCGTCATATCGTCAGCGGTAAGTCCGGTTTTTTTAAAGAGTGCCTTGGCAGCGTAACCTGCGCCCAGACCCATGGTAGCCGGGTCTACACCCACGCTACAACCGGCAACGTACTCTGCCAGAGGTGTGATGCCAAGCTCCTGAGCTTTTTCCTCACTCATGAGAACAAGTGCAGCAGCGCCGTCGTTGATGCCTGAGGCGTTAGCCGCAGTCACGGTGCCGTCCGGCTTAAAGGCAGGACGCAGACCGGAAATACTCTCAACGGTGACGTTAGCACGTGGACCCTCGTCATGATCCACAGTTACGGTACCTTTGCGGGTACTGTACGTCACCGGAACAATTTCCGCCGTAAAAGCGCCGTTTTCTAAAGCCTCCTGACATTTATGCTGACTCTCAGCGGCGAACTGATCTTGCTGGAGACGGGTGATGCCGTATTTTTCAGCCACATTTTCGGCGGTGATACCCATGTGATAGTCGTTAAAGGCGTCCCACAGGGCATCGTTCACCATGCTGTCAACCAGTTCACCGTTATTCATGCGGTAACCGAAACGTGCGTTTTTCAAAACGTAGGGAGCCTGAGACATGTTCTCTGTCCCGCCGGCTACGATCACATCCGCCTCACCGGCTGCAATGAGAGCGGCTGCCAGATTCACGCATTTAAGCCCGGACCCGCACACGTTGTTCACCGTGAACGCAGGAACTCTCTGAGGGATATCCGCATCAAGAGAGCATTGTCTTGCAATGTTCTGTCCAAGTCCCGCCTGAAGCACGCAGCCGAATATAACCTCGTCCACTATCTCCGGGGACACGCCGCCACGGGACAGGGACTCACGTATTACCAGACTGCCCAGATTTCGAGCTGGGACAGTAGAGAGAGCACCGCCCATTTTTCCGACCGGGGTACGAACAGCAGATACAATAACAACCTTTCTCATACTACTGCTCCCTTAAATAACGCCTTCCTCGGCAAACTTCTTCAGTTCTTCCTCGGTGTATCCCAACTGGGTATAGATCTCTACGTTGTGCTGACCCAGTACCGGTGCAGGGACAGATACGTCCGCCGCGGTGTCGCTGAGCTTCACCGGAGTGTTGTTGAGCTTAATCTTGCCCGCAACAGGATGATCTATCTCCACGAACATATGCCTTGCTCCTGCGATGTGAGGATCCTCCGAGATCTGCTTTAGATCCATAATCGGACCGGCAGGGATGCCCTTTGCAAGGATCATGTCCACAGCGTCCTTCACGGTAATATCAGAGAGCCATTCCTCAACGTACACCTTGAACACCTTGTTGTTTTCAACTCTGAGCGGAACGGTCAAAAATCTCGGATCCTCGATAAGCTCAGGCTTATGCAGGAGTTCATTACAAAGTACCGTAAAGAGTCTCTGGTTGCCGCAGCCAATGACCAGATAGCCATCCTTCGCCTTATATGAGTCGTAAGGCGCAATAGCGTCGTAGTAGTTGCCGTGTCTCGTAGGCAGCTTACCGGAGATAAAGAAGCGCTGCCAAGCCTGCTCAAGGCTTGCGACCACAGAGTCCACAAGAGAGATGTCGATGTATTGTCCCTCGCCGGTGATGGTTCTGGCATGGAGTGCGAGAAGCACGCCGATTGTCAGGTTCATGCCGCCCAGTACGTCGCCGATGGCGTTGCCGGATCTTGTTGGAGGATCTCCCTCCTGTCCCGTAACGCTCATCATACCGCCCATTGCCTGGGAGATAATATCATAGCCCGGTCTGTTGCTGTAAGGACCGTTGCTGCCAAAACCTGTGATGGCTCCGTAAATCAGCCTCGGGTTAATCTTCTTAAGCTCCTCATATCCAAGTCCCAGACGATTCATAACGCCAGGACGATAATTCTCAATGAGCACGTCGGCTTTTGCCACGAGGTTTCTAAAAATCTCCTTGCCTTGCTCGGTCTTCAGATTCAGCGTAACACCCTGCTTGCCACGGTTAAGGTTTCCAAAATAGAGACTTTCCCCGTTCTGATAAGGGCCGTAGAATCTTCCGTCCTCACCCTTACCGGGTACCTCAACTTTTATGACCTTTGCGCCGAAGTCGGCAAGAATGCTTCCGCAGTAGGGACCTGCAAGCACCTTTGTGAGGTCAAGGACTGTTATATTCTCAAGCGCTTTATGTCCCATCATGATTCTCCAAATCCAGCTCACATTCTATACGCATACGCATAAATGCGGAGCCCATGGATTTACCAAGAGTATCAAGTCTGAGGGAGTGAGTTGCGCCGCCGCCCAGAGCGTGCTTCATCACGAAGTTGAAGCCGTTGAGGGATGCCACTTCGTAACGGGTAATCTCACCCTTTACCATATCGCCGAAGTGCTCACGAACCTTTTCAGGAGTGACCTCACGCTTGATAATCTCAAAATATTCAGGCTTTCTTGCAAAAACGCACACATTGCTTGTGTCACCCTTATCTCCGGAGCGACCGTGTGCGATCTGATTCAGATAAATTTCCGCCATTTTCAGCCCTCCTTCGTTAAATGGTGATGATTTTAGTGGTAAGCTTAACGGCATCTCTCGGGATGAGTGTTGGCCAGAGACCGACGACTTCCTGAACTCTTGCACGACCGCCAAAGAAGCTTGCACCTGGAGGGCCGTTCAGTTGGAGAGGCGCAACCTCTGGGATGATCTTCAGAGCCTCTTCCTTGGTCTGGGTCAGGATGGAGATACGAAGAACGACCTCGTTCTGATCCTTGATGTGCTCAGGTGACATATTAGCTACGCCAAGATGCAGGGAGTTGAGGCCAATGTAGTCGATCTGGACAGCGTCTGCCTTGAGCCCACGGCGCTTCATCTTCTTCATGAGGATGTCAGCAGCATACTGTGCCTTTTCATAGGCATCAGGCCATGCATAGCTCAGCATGGTGGTTACCTTATAGCCAGCATGATAGCCGATGGAGAGCTTCAGCTTCTCAGGACGCTCCTTGCCACGCACGTTGCCCACGCTTACTCTGTTCTCACCCACATTGGTGAGGGTTGCATGAGAGATATCCACGGTTACGTCAGGGGTTATGTAGTTTGCAGGATCGTGAACCTCATAGAGGAACTGCTCTTTGCAGCTCTGCTCGCAGATAATACCGCCGCAGTCAGGAGCCTTGGTAATAACGAAATCGTTATCAGAGACCTCAGCGATCGGGAATCCCAGCTCATCCATGCGTGGAACACTACGCCAATCATAGTCGTAGTTTCCACCGGCACCCTGACCGCCGCACTCAAGCAGATGACCTGCCATAATGCCACGGGCCAGGTTGTCCCAGTCATTTGACGCCCAACCCATCTTGTGCATAATAGGAGCCAGGAACAGAGCGGAGTCAGTGGAACGACCGGTGATAACCACATTGGCGCCTGCTTCAAGTGCTTCAACAGTCGGCTCGTGACCGAAGTAGACGTTAGCATTGACGATCTTGTCCTTGATGTCCTTAAAGTCACCTACACCGTCCATGTTCTCAAAGGTTACGCCCCGAGCATAGAGCTCATCAATCTTATCAGTCAGGTCGTCGCCCAGAACACAGCCAACCTTCAAGCCGTTAAGACCGTGCTTGCGAGCTACGTTGACTACAGCATCGGCACACTTTTCGATGTTCATGCCGCCTGCATTGGTAAGAATACCGATGTTCTTTCTCCATGCATCCTCTGCACAGGCGTCATAAAGTCCAATGAAATCTCTTGCGTATCCTGCCTCAGGATTCTTCATTTTCTGTCGGGCAAGGATGGACATGGTAAGCTCTGCCAGATAATCGCAGGCAATATAGTCCAGATCCGCAGTCTTAGCCATATGAATAGCTGCGTCAGGACTGTCGCCCCAGAAGCCCTGTCCTCCCCCAATTTTAACGATGGACACAGATTCTCACTCCTTTTTTGGGTTTGAAGTGAAACGTTTTAGTAGAACGTTCTGCTCGACTTGAGTACATTATAAGACAGCGCTTCAGCGTTGTCAATACTATATTTTAGAAAATATGAAATTATCCTGACGTCTCTTATTTTTACCATAAGCTAAAAATCGTCCGTTTCCGTCCGCAACAGAAAGATTTTTGCTTGTTGTGAATATCCCAAGCCCTTAAAAATTGGGGAAAATTTGCTTTTTGAAAATCATTTATGTTTCTCATTATGTTTAAACTGTATCAGGATTCGTTTTTGTCAACCCGCAATACTTTGTAAAAAGATTATGCTTTGTTGTTGCTCTGCATCGAAGGGCAATATATAATAATTCTATAACAGTAAAAATTCTATAACAGTAAAAAGGAGTGTTATCTTATGGAACAAAACTTGTTTCCCACTGGGACTCCTGAATCCCAGGGTAAGGTCGAGTGCATGGGAGGCAGGCCATCAGTTAGGGCTAAAAATAGCCGTTGACCTGTTCTTTGTAGGAAGAACGGACAAGGTTGAGACGATGGCGGGTCCTCGCAAAATTTGACTTTTATGTTTGAATCACTATAAAGGTAAGCTGCCGCCCATCTTGAGCGGCAGCTTGCTTTTTATAGAATCTACTATCCCTGATACCTTATTCTTTCTACCAGCGTTTCCTTTTTCAGATTACTGCTTAAAACGAGGGAAAGCACAATTTGTAGAATACCAACCAGAAGAATCATAACAAGAATCGGGATAAGAGGAACGTGATAAACGTTCATTCCAAAAATCCCATTATGCTTCGCATAGGAAAACAGTGCATAGCCAAGGGGCAGACCGGCAGCAAGTGCGACGCAGATGGTGCCAACCGTAAAAATCAAGCCCTGTATTTGTAAGCTCAGATTCAACTGCTTATTGGTCATGCCTACCGCTTGCAGCACACCGTATTCCTGCTTCTTCGTGGTGATATTGATGATCATGGTGTTTGCCAGATTCATAAACCCAATGAGACCGACAATTGCCATGAACAGATAGCAGCCAAGCTTCATCATACGGCTTGCGTATTCTGCGTTTTGCAGTTCTGCGTGATAGGTGTTCAGCTTGATATGAGAAGTATCGGAGAGCAGGTCATTCAGGCTTTGCTCTACAGATGCCACATCTTTTTTAGCACAATCCACCCACAGGTATCCATAAGATGTCCCTTTCGGATTTACAGAGCGGTATACTTCTTCCGGAATGACCAGATAAGTGTCCGCGCTTACAAAGGATCCTGCAATCTTTCCCTGATAGGTATAGGTTCCGTTTCCGTTATCAAAGTTGAATGTAATCGGTGCACCCGCAGAATACCCGTCAGCTTCCATCCACTTGGACCAGCCAAAGAAAACATCCCCGTTTTTGACAGCCTGTGCATAGTCCATGGAACCGATATCGCCATCCCCGCGCATCATTTCAAAATCCTCTTGATTTACGATTGCAACCGGAAATTTTGTTCCGTTCAGATCTGCAGAGACGATTTCTCTCGTCAGTACATCCGTTACACCGGGGATGGATTTGATTTCTTTCATCAAAGAATCATTCAGTGGGTTGTTCTGTAGGATTGTGTCCAGATTATTCTCCGAATAGGCTTCATCATAATTCTGGGAATAATCCAGCTGCAACTCAAATTGTCCATGG
>ERZ791802.1538-NODE-1538-length-17163-cov-4.633329_pt1 | contig 17163 bp, 10 predicted proteins | sample MGYA00510308_ERZ791802 | MGnify/ENA primary metagenome ERZ791802 (study PRJEB30046, sample SAMN00792028) | human gut metagenome | study: EMG produced TPA metagenomics assembly of the A metagenome-wide association study of gut microbiota in type 2...
AGGGACACTGTAAGCCCCCCAACCGTCCATACCGATTAAGATGACGTGCTTGGCTTTTTGTTTTGCAGCGTTTACGTTGACTGTCATTCCTGCCATTAACAGGCACACGAATAGTAAGACTTTTCTCATGGTGTTTTTTTTAGATTGTTATTGATTATAAATATATACTGTTGATTAATAGGGCCATACTAATCATTGATTTTATTTACGAGTCATTTCGATTCGTACACCGTCCGCTTGTACAGCGTATAATTTGACATGATCCGGTGAAATAGTATTGGGAACTTCAAACTGAAAAGAAGTACCGAAATATTTCAGGTTATCATTCTCTTTTATTTCAAAAGCTACTGCCTGTTCTCCGTTTTGAACATTCACCTGATGTCCGGATATAGTATAAGTAATTTGCTTGGTGATTTTCATGTCCTCTGCAAATTGAGTGAAGTAACCGACATCCGGTGGAGTCGTATCGAGTCCGGGGTCACCTTTCTTTCTGTCTTCCAGATAGTAGAAAGCGTGTTTGGGAGCCGGAAACTGCTTCATAAATTCTTTCGTTTCCTTAATCATGGCGTCCGTGACAATGTAATTGTACGTACCGTATTGGTTGACCTTCATAGAGATCGGGACAAAGAACCCCCACCTTTCAAAGAAATCTGTCAGGTTCTCGTTAGCAGCCCGGCAAGCCATTCTGGCATACATCATTTGATTTTCTCCCGGGTCTTGGGTTGATACACGGTTTTCGCGCATCAATTTGAAAAGAGTAGGGAAGAATTGGGGATTATATCCGCAGCGATGATAGTAATTCCATAATTGCCAGTTCATGCGTGCATGCATTTCCGGGTCCTCTCCCTGATAGTCGGTTCCAAAGTCGCACCAGGCTTTATTTTCTACACATCTTCTGAATACCAATGTGGCTTTCTTGACGTTAGCCGCATATTCCGGTACAGCCAGTTCTGTCCCTCGGGAGCAGTTCTGACCGAACTTATAAATCGTGTAATTGGAGAATAAATTGTTGGAGGACTCTGTTGTGCTGGCCCAGTTAATGGCACCTTGATGTACATGACCGATCTCGTGTGCCGGTCCCCAGGAATTTCTGGAGGCCATAAGATAAGATTTGCGCAGGATATCCCCCAGAACGGTATATACAAATCCTATCCTGCCTTCCGAAGCCCACATATATCCGCCTTCGGGAGATATGGCAAAAATATGATTATTCATTTGTTTGGGGTGTACGTCTTCAATGCCCATCAATTCTTGTTGCCATTGGATCATATTGTCCCAAAGTTCGATAGACGACAGAATATCATACGGCACTGCTGCTTTCAGTTGCTTATGATGAAAATAGAGGATGATGGCGTTGCCGATGACACAGAAATATTTATAGTCGGCTTTGTCTATTAACTCCTTGTATTTCTCATTGGTCTGATGCTCTTTTAAGGAAAAGAATCCGCATACTTTACCTCCGCCTAACGGGATATGGATTTTAATCGGTTGTGCATCGGGGTTTTGTATGTTCGTATTGTACATTACAAACAACATACCTGTTTGCTTGGCTGTCAGTTTGTTGACTCCTTCCTTCAGGGGATAGATATCACCGTTGACAGAAGTTTGTGCATAACCTTTGCTTGTTTCTTCCCCGATATTCTGGATTGAAATACTTTGCCCGTGAGTGTTTCCTACCAGTACGACTACCTCATCTCCTTCGTTCACATAGATTCCTGTAGGATTGTCGAGATCTCCGTATTTCCTCGTCATCAGCTTATCCGCCCATTCGTCGGCGGAGCTGTAAGGACAATATTCCCGTATCCGGAATTCCTTTTCCCATTTATTATAACTATCGTCTTTTAAAGCCGATGCCGTTTGTATGAAGAATTCGGGTAATGCTTCTATCTGCTCTTGCGTGACATCAGGTTTTATTTCGGAACAGGTAATATCTGTAAAGACAGTCAGCAACTGTTCTTCGAGAGTGTTTTTCTTGTTCTTTTTGAAGAACTGCATTTCATCACAACTGACATATCCGTTTTTCCCGCTATGAACCTCAAACTTTACTTTGGTGGCTTTTACCGGAGTTTTGAGTGAGGCAATGGAGGGAGAGTTGCGCATATTGAAGTCATAGCTTCCCTGATGCACGTATTCCGTGTTTTCTTTCGTCTGCGTATATACGTCAAATTTCCCGAATGTGCCGTTTCCTGAATTAGTGTGATAGATGAAATAATCAATATCCGTATTACCCTCGAAATAGTATTCCAGGATAACCGGGAAATCGGCCGATTGTCCCCATTTACTGTGGTAAGGTACTCCGCCGTCGGCAATAAATTTATCATCAAAGGAATGCTCGATGCTCCGGTCCGGGTCCGTTTCCTCTTCGCTCGCCTTACCGGCGTAGGGTTTTACCTGTATATCTTCTTCGATTACAATGTCACTGGCGGAATATTGGGTGACTGTAATGGTATAATGTTTAGTTGCAGAGGATACTTTAACGTTGGCGGTACGTCTGTTCGAACCGATATTGGCGTCTACTGATATTTTCAGACTGTTTTTGAATTGTGTGGCCCTGAGCCATTTATCAGTAACCTTCGCTTCCCAATTATCTACGTTTAAGTTTGTGGTGATAGAGATGCTGACGTTTGCTGCATCTTTACTGAAGTTCTGTATCAGATCCTCTGTCGCGATTTCAAAGATTTCCGTTATACTTTCTTCCGCGTTATCTTTACATCCGTATAGACACAACGATATAAAAAGGCAGATGAGGCTTAAACAATATCCGGAGTTTTTCATGGTAATGTTCTTTGGATTAAAATTAATATTACTGCTTATATTGTTGGCCCTATTTATCAAGCAGTGACATTACCATAATGGGAGAAGTCGGTTTTACTCCTCACTTTTTTAAAGAAATTTTTCGCAGGCAACCTGATTAACCTCTCGAGAAGGACAGGTTGCCTGCGAAATGGGAAGTTGTCTCTTATTCCGCAGTCAGCTCAATCACACGGCTGAAAGCCTGATTGGTAGTGAAGGCGTTGATACCTATTTTCATCAGATAGTCGCCGGAATAAGTTTTCTCGTGAGCGCCCAGATTCGACTTCTTATTCGGCATCAGGTTGATTTCTTTCACCTTATACCTCTTACTCGGATCCAATCCCTGAAGTTTCACCGGAAGCAGTTTCTCAGCATAGCGCGGATGAATGTCATAAGTATAAAGCACAGCCTTGTTCTTATCCGGTGCGGTGTACATCACGGACATGTGGTTGCCGTCATAAGGAGAGACCAGTCTGTATTGGTCGCCGTCCAGAATCACTTTCTTCAGACGTGTCCAGTTGGCAACTGCATTCTGGCAGTAAGTCAGTTCGTCCGCATTCAACTCTTTCAGTCCGAGGTCGAAGCCCAGTTTACACATACTGGCTACATCGGTACGGAATTTCACGCTTGTCTTCTTGTTCCAGCTAGTCACGTGTGCAGACATCGCTTTGGAAGGGAAGATTTGTGAGAATCCCCATTGGATAAACAGACGTTCTATCGGGTCGGTATTGTCACTGCACCAGAATTCTGTGAAATATTTCAGGGCCTCGTAGTCGCAACGTGCGCCGCCACCGGAGCAGAGCATCATCGGTGTATTGGGATATTTCTCTTTCACACGTTTGAGTACATTGTATATGCCGCGTACATGGTCGATATAAAGTTGTCCCTGTTTGTTTTTCAGGTAGGGAGAATAGACGTTGGTGATCGGTGAGTTGCAGTCCCACTTGAAATAGGCAACTTCCGGATTCTCAGTCAGGATGTTGTCGACTACGCCGAACACAAAGTCCTGCACTTTCGGGTTGCTGAGGTCGAGAACCAGTTGGTTACGATAGTAATAAGTCTTGCGGTTCGGCAGGGTGATAGCCCAGTCGGGGTGCTTTTCAAAGAGTTCGCTTTTCGGGTTGACCATTTCCGGCTCAATCCAGATGCCGAACTTCACTCCGGCTTCTTTAGCGGATTTCACAAGAGCAGGGATACCGCCGGGCAGTTTGGATTTCATTGCTTCCCAATCGCCTAGTCCGGCATTGTCGCTGTTACGCGGATGCTTGTTGCCAAACCAGCCGTCATCGAGCAGGAACATATCTACCCCAAGATGTTTGGCCTCTTTCATTAGTTCGGAAAGGAGTTGTTCGTCGAATTTGAAGTAAGTGTTTTCCCAGTTGTTCAGTAGGGAGAGGCGGTCACCTTGTCCGTCTTTCAGCTGATAGTTGCGAGCCCAGGCGTGAAGGTTGCGGCTGGCCTCGCCCGTTCCGTTATTGCTGAAAGTGAACATAAATTCGGGAGTCGTGAATACTTCGTTCGCTTTCAATTCATAATCAGATGCATAAGGGTTGATGGCAGGGATTACGCGCAGGTTACCAACGTTGTCTACTTCGAATGTAAACTGGAAGTTACCGGTCCAGCCGATCGTACCCAGCATCACGCGGCCTTGTGTTTCCTGTGCCGATTGTCCGAATCCCAGTTCGAAGAACGGATGTGTATGCATGGCGGCACGGCTGCCCAACTTGGTGTCGATTACTTTCTTTCCGAACTGTAACTGCTGGCTGCTCATTTGAGCTTCTTTGGCCCAGTCGCTGCTGAACTCGGTTAGGAAATACTTGGAGTCGGAGAAATAGAGCATTGTGGAAGCATAGCGCCACAGGGTGACGGGTTTCTTCTCGTTGTGCTTGATTTCGCTCCATGTCTTGATGACGTTTTCTTTCGGATAAGCGATGTAGTGCAGAGTTACCTCTACCGGATATTGGTCGTCTTTGAGGTTGATAATTGTCTCTGTTCCCCCTGTCACGGCCTTCTGCTCGGAAGATACATAGCGGAGAATCGTACTTGGATTTCCGTCGCTGTGAGTGATAGCCACAGCCGGTTCGAAATAGTCTTCGGCACCGGAACCCGGATAGACTTCCCAGCCGCGTGTAGAAACACTGCCGTCACTGCCACCTTTTACATAAGGCGAAAAGTGCTTGATATCTTGCTCATTTAGTAGTTTGTCACCCAGATAAGCCTGATAAAGTCGGCCGTTAGGGGCTACTTGAAGGATTAGGTCTGTGTTGTCCGTTGAGATTTGGATAACACTCTTTTCCTGGGCTTTCACTTGTGCCAAGGTAAACAAAGCCATTAGTAGTAGAAATAGTTTCTTCATGTTGTTTTGAGTAATAATTATTGGGTATTAGTTAGTTTACAGGCATAAAAACGCTCAAAGATAATGATAATTTATGATGTACGGGCCAGATTTTGATGCTGATGCTAAATTCTACGGTAAATAAGTCACCGTTAAACATAGCTTATACACCCGCTATACATCTGTTATCCGGTAGGTATTGTTCTGTCGGAATACCGATATTGTTAATTTGCCACGGCCGTGGAGAGTATTCGTCACACCCGTGGTAATATCTCGTCACGTCTGTGGAAAGAACTCTCCACGGCCGTGGCAGACTAACTAAAGCGGTGCTCCAACCTAACTATACCGGTATTCCAATCGAACTATACCGGCTTCCCTTCCCATAAAGTCCCACTTAACAAACCCTCCGACAAGCTGCTTGCCGGAAAGAGAGGAATGACATGGCAATTAAAGTGAGTACATCTACTGTTCAAAAAATAATCTTACTTACTTGCTTTTTTCGTTTGATTTTCATACTTTTAGCCTCCGTAAACCCTTTAAAAAATAATCCTATGGATAGCATTCTTTTCTGGCTGGTTCCGGTCGCTTCCGTGTTAGCCCTCTGCTTTGCTTATTACTTCCATAAGCAAATGATGAAGGAGAGTGAAGGTACTCCCCAAATGATAAAAATTGCCGCTGCTGTGCGCAAAGGCGCTATGTCTTACCTGAAACAGCAATACAAGATTGTAGGCTGGGTGTTTCTGGGGCTGGTCATTTTGTTTTCAATCATGGCCTACGGTTTCCACGTTCAGAATGCTTGGGTGCCTATCGCTTTCCTGACGGGTGGTTTCTTTTCCGGCCTTTCCGGTTTTCTGGGGATGAAAACGGCAACTTATGCATCAGCCCGTACAGCCAATGCGGCACGCGGTTCGCTGAATGCCGGATTGAGGATTGCCTTTCGGAGCGGTGCGGTAATGGGACTTGTCGTAGTCGGTCTCGGCCTGCTCGACATTTCTTTCTGGTATTTGTTGCTGAACGAAGTGATTCCTGCTGACGCACTGACACCGACTCATAAACTCTGTGTAATCACTACCACCATGCTTACTTTCGGTATGGGGGCCTCCACTCAGGCACTCTTCGCCCGTGTCGGCGGTGGTATCTATACGAAAGCTGCCGATGTGGGGGCCGACCTTGTAGGTAAGGTAGAGGCCGGAATCCCCGAAGACGACCCGCGCAACCCTGCCACTATTGCCGATAACGTAGGTGACAACGTGGGTGACGTGGCCGGCATGGGAGCCGACTTGTACGAATCTTATTGCGGTTCGATCCTGGCAACTGCCGCGCTTGGTGCTGCCGCCTTTATTCATTCTTCGGACACGGCTATGCAGTTCAAAGCGGTTATTGCTCCGATGTTGATCGCGGCTGTCGGGATTATCCTTTCTATTATAGGTATCTTCGCCGTCCGTACCAAAGAGAATGCGAAGATGAAAGATCTGCTTGGTTCGCTGGCGTTCGGTACAAACCTCAGTTCTGTACTTATCGTCGTTGCTACTTTCTTTATCCTGTGGCTTTTGCAGTTGCAGAACTGGGTTTGGATCTCCTGTGCGGTGGTCGTCGGCCTGCTTGTCGGCATTGTGATAGGCCGTTCTACTGAATATTATACTTCCCAATCCTATCGTCCTACTCAGAAGTTGAGTGAAAGCGGGAAGACGGGACCTGCTACGGTCATCATTTCCGGCATCGGTCTGGGAATGATTTCTACGGCTATCCCCGTTATTGCAGTTGTGGTGGGTATCATTGCTTCTTATCTACTGGCTGCTGCCGGCGATTTTGCCAATATCGGTATGGGGTTGTACGGAATCGGCATTGCTGCCGTCGGTATGCTTTCTACGCTGGGAATCACTTTGGCAACGGACGCTTACGGCCCGATTGCGGATAACGCAGGCGGAAACGCGGAAATGTCCGGCTTGGGTGAAGAAGTCCGCAAACGTACCGATGCGCTCGATTCTCTCGGAAACACGACTGCCGCAACCGGAAAAGGTTTTGCGATTGGTTCTGCTGCCTTGACGGGATTGGCTTTGCTCGCTTCTTATATTGAAGAAATACGTATCGGACTGACTCGTCTCGGCAATATGGATCTGACTTTCTCGGACGGAAATACAATCAGTGTGGCAAATGCTACTTTCATTGACTTCATGAACTATTATGAAGTGAACCTGATGAATCCGAAGGTACTTTCGGGGATGTTCCTCGGCTCTATGATGGCTTTCCTGTTCTGCGGGCTGACCATGAATGCCGTGGGACGTGCGGCAGGACACATGGTGGACGAAGTGCGCCGCCAGTTCCGTGAAATAAAAGGTATCCTGACGGGAGAAGCCGAACCGGACTACGAACGTTGTGTGGAAATCTCTACGAAGGGGGCACAGCGCGAAATGGTGCTTCCTTCATTGATTGCTATCATTGCCCCGATCTTTACGGGACTTGTCTTCGGTGTTCCCGGTGTGCTTGGTTTGTTGATCGGTGGTTTGAGCAGCGGTTTCGTGCTCGCTATCTTTATGGCAAATGCCGGTGGTGCATGGGATAATGCAAAGAAATATGTGGAAGAAGGCAATTTCGGAGGAAAAGGAAGTGAGGTTCATAAGGCAACGGTGGTGGGCGATACGGTGGGCGACCCGTTTAAAGATACCTCCGGTCCGAGCTTGAATATATTGATAAAGCTTATGAGCATGGTAGCCATTGTAATGGCAGGACTTACGGTTGCCTGGAGTCTGTTCTAAGGATTTTGTGTTAAAAAGATAAGAAAAAGGAGACCGGAATCTAGGTCTCCTTTTTTATTTCATTTACCTTTGCAGAGATAAAAACGATAAAGATGCTATTACCTTATTTAAATGAGAATCTGATAGAAGCAGGGTGCGATGAGGCAGGCCGCGGCTGTTTGGCGGGTTCTGTCTATGCTGCTGCCGTCATTCTTCCGAAAGATTTTAAGAATGAGTTACTGAATGACTCCAAGCAACTGACGGAGAAACAACGTTATGCCCTGCGTGAGGTAATAGAACGTGAAGCGATAGCATGGGCGGTGGGTATTGTTTCACCTGAAGAGATAGATGAGATAAATATCCTGCGTGCTTCTTTCCTGGCCATGCATCGTGCTGTCGATCAACTGTCCACCCGTCCCGAACACCTGCTCATTGACGGAAACCGGTTCAATAAATATCCCGGTATCCCGCATACCACGGTAATCAAAGGCGACGGAAAATACCTTTCGATAGCTGCTGCATCTATTCTGGCCAAAACGTATCGTGATGATTATATGAACCGTCTCCACGAAGAGTATCCCTATTATGACTGGAACCGTAATAAAGGGTATCCTACCAAAAAACACCGTGCCGCCATTGCCGAACATGGAACAACTCCTTATCATCGGATGACGTTCAATTTGTTGGGAGGTGAACAACTTTCTTTGGACTTTTAATTCCCGTTGTTCCTTTCTTAAATTATATTTTCTACATTTTTTTGCAGTATAAGCACGATTTTAGCCTGTTTAGTGCTTGAATTGTTCTGTTTAGGCTAAAAAAGTGTTGCTCCGTGCTTTTAATTGTTATTGAAATGCTATATATTTGCAAACAATAATAAGAATTAAAAAGTTTAAAATCATGGCAACGAACAAGCTACTAAGCTCTACTAAGCTCATTGGGGTATTTTTCATTATGTTAGTTTGTGCACTTCCTGCAAATGCACAGTTCTTGCGTACTTCTTATTTTATGGAAGGTACGCATTATCGTCAACAGCTGAATCCGGCTTTGACACCGACTAAAGGTTACTTCAATCTTCCGGTGGTTGGTGCAGTTAATGCAACCGTGGGGTCTACTTCATTAGGATATCAGGATATTATTGATATTATTGATGACGGAGATGATTTCTATACGAAACCGGATTTCATGAACCGGCTGAAAGATAACAATAAGTTGAATGTGAACTTTAGTACGGAAATCCTTTCTGCCGGTTGGTACAAAGGAAAGAACTTCTGGTCGTTCAACATTGGTCTTCGTACCGATATTGGTGCGAACTTGACTAAATCTATGTTTACTTTCCTGAATGAGATGGAGACTGTTGAAGAAAACTGGAGAAACAGTAACTATGATATCAGTGGTCAGCAATTGAATATCAATGCTTATACTGAAATTGGTTTAGGACTCTCACGTCAGATTAACAGTCGTTTGACAGTCGGTGCCAGAGTGAAAGCTTTGTTGGGTATCGGTAATATGGAGTTAAAACTCAAAAATGTGGCAATGAGTGCTAATCTGCCCAGTGATGCAGAGATTGCAAAGTGGTCAGATGAAAATTATTGGAGTGGCTTAAGCCAACAAGAAGCTATTAAACAAGCTACTGAATTGAAAGCAAAATTTGATAATTACCATGCAAATTTGAATGTTGGTGCAGAATTGAAGAGTTCTTTCAAAGGTTTGGAATTACAAGAAGAAGAGGGTAAGGATTATGTAACAGACTTCGAATTTGATAGTGGCAAATTGGGTATCGCTGGTTACGGTTTTGGTATTGATTTGGGTGCTTCTTATAAAATATTGGATAATCTGACTGTATCTGCATCTATTCTTGACTTAGGTTTTATCTCTTGGTCAAAATCAAGTACGAAGATTGCGTCAGCCAATCCGGATCCTATTGATATTAAAGGAAGTACTTATGCAGCAATGGTCGATCCCGCTAATCCTGAAACATCTGTGATGAATGCAGTAAAGCAGTTGCAGGATGATACTCAAGGGTATATGGATCGTGTAACTAACGGTGATGTACTCGACTATGATATGTTGCAACTCGAAGTAGGTGATGCAAAAGAATCTCGTAAGTCCCGTCTGGCTTCTACATTGGTGTTGGGTGCAGAATACGGTTTCTTCAATAACAAATTAGCTGTTGGTGTATTGTCTACCACTCGTTTTGTACAACCTGACGCTCTTACAGAGTTGACATTCTCTGCAAATTATCGTCCGAAAAGCTGGTTTAACGTTGCACTTAGCTATTCTGCCATTCAGTCAGCAGGAAAATCTTTCGGTCTTGGTCTGAAATTAGGGCCGTTGTTCCTCGGAACCGACTATATGTTCTTAGGAAAGAACTCTAACACTGTTAATGGATTTGTTGGAGTTTCTATTCCGTTGGGTGGAAGAAAAAGTAAACAAGGATAAAAAATAATTTCTCTCTCTAAACATTCTCTTTTAATTAATTCTCTATAGAAGAAAAAACGTATTATTAAATTACGGCCTGTCATTTACTCAATAGTAGATGACAGGCTTTTGTATGTTAGAACCATTTGATCTTTCTGAATATCACAAACGCCAGCGTGGACAATCCGATAGAGAAGAGTACAATCAAAGAAAAAGCAAAGGGCACTTCTTCCAGATGAATATCTACGTTCATGCCATAAAAACTGGCAATCAATGTAGGGAGCATTAAGACGATAGACAAGCTGGTCATACGTTTCATGATAGTGTTCACATTGTTTGAGATAATGGAGGCGAAGGCGTCCATTGTCCCAGTGAGAATGTCGCTGTAAATGTTCACCGTATTGAGTGCTTGTTTCAATTCGATGATAACGTCTTCCACTAACTCTTTATCCAGAAAATCCGTATCCTGGAAAATAGTCTTAAGTTTACCTATCATCACTTCATTGCCACGAATGGAGGTGTTGAAGTAAACCAAGGTTTTCTGCAATCTCATCAGACGGAGCAGGTCTTCATTACGGATGCTGCGTTCCAACTCCTTCTCTGCTGCACTGATATCTATATTGATTTGTTTCAGATATTTCAGGAACCATACGGCGGAAGAGTAAATCAACCGGAGAATCAGATCGAGTTTATTACGGACTACAATACCTTTCCTACGGGTATGCTCGATGAAATCCGGTAGTAAATCGGTGTTATGGTAACATACGGATACTATAATCTCGTTGTTTGTGATTATGCCGATAGGTACAGTGGCGAAAGGCAGGCTTCCGTTCTGCTTGTTTTGCACAGGGATACGCAGGATCGTTAACAGCCAGTTACCTTCCGTATCCGTACGCGGACGTTCATCCGTGTCGGCTATGTCATCAAGAAATGATTCGGGTACGTTGAGTGTTTTAGTCAGAAATTCAAAGTCATCATTGTTCGGGCATACTACGTTTACCCAGCTATTAGGAAGCCATTGTGCTTTTTCCACAAAGCCGGCCTCACAATAAAGATACGTTCTCATCTTATTGTCTCCTTTCGTTTGTTTAGCACGAGCAGAGACATCAGATTTCAATGACTCTGTTCGCTTTAATTAATACTAGTTGTGCACGTTCGCGGGTTTGAATCGTCCATATTTCTATGATTTTAATGTAAAAGCGGTGCAAAGGTACGGAAAATCAAGCTGGCTTCCATTCTTTTGCACCGTTTTTTTCGAATTTCTACTGTTTGCAGTCCGTACTTACTCTGCGTGCTGCTCTGTTTCCGAAGGTTCGGAAGTACCGAAACGTTTCTTCAAATATTGTCCGATACTGTAACTACTTAATTTTTCATTGGAGATACTGCCGTCTTTCTCTACGAGTTCGTAATGAGGAATGCCGTTGAAATGGAAAAGTTGGCGGAGGTAATTATATTCCGTTCCGGTGACATAATAACTTGCTTCTCCTTTCAGATGCTTTTCGACATATTGTTTGTAAGCTCCTGCCGGAGATTCTCTTTCTCCGGTGATATAAATAAACTGGAACTCCGGATGATCTTTGTACTTCTTGCGCAAGTCTGCTGTTGCTTCTATTCCGCTACGGCAAGGCCCGCAGCTAGTGGCCCAAAAGTCAACAAATAGTACTTTGCCCGGATGATTCTTGATGATATTGCGGAAAATGTCGGTTGCTTTGCCTTCCGGGAGTTGGTATGATTTAGCATCTTCCGAAGGATAAGCATTTTCAAACAATTGTTCAGTTTCGGCAACTAAGAAGGGGGCGGTAAATTCTTGCTTGAGGCTGTCTATATATTCACGAGCAATTGTTTTTGTTTTTATATTTTGTAGGTCATAAGTGAGACGGCGTACTTTGGCTATTTGCCAGAGCAGAGGATTGGGAGTATTGCATAGCCGGGCGATAATGGCATTTTTCTTCTCTTCATATTTCTGTTCCATTGTTATGCTGGCCCTATCTTCTTCTTGCTGTGACTTTTCTTTTTGAGAAGGTTTCTGTTTATTGATATAGTCCATGTATTCTTTTACCAGTTTTTCTTCTTGTTTAAATAGAGCACTGGTCTTCCTGTCATCTTCTTGAAGTTCTGCAAGCGTTATTTTTATTTCTTGTCCGGCAAGTTTTTCCTGTTTTTGCCTTATCGCTTCTTGTTCAGCATTAAGTTTCACTCCTTTTTCTTTCAGGAATGTCAAGAGAGGCTTTTCTGGGTAAGTAAAAGGAATCTCCACCGATCCTTCGACTTCGTCCGAATAAGCTTTTCGGAGGGGAGCCATAAATTCAAAGCGATTGGTGAAGATGTCCGCTTTCTCATCTGCGAGAATTGTTTTATCGTCAAGTGGCATCTCTTTTAGGAAATCGTAATACGAATCATCTTCCTTTACTTTCAAGGCTTGATTGGCCGTATCTTGTTTGGCATAATAATCCCTGCTCATTGCAAAATCGAAGAATGCATTTCCTGTTTGCAGTTTTACTTTGTTTTTAATCAGGCAAACTGCCTTCAGGGAGGGGTGGTAGACCCGGCATACGGAATCGGCAATATGTCTCCATTGTGCGATGATAGGTCTCATGTGTTCCTTGTATTGGTTGGGAGTAAGTGTCTTTTGTGATTTGGATAAATCTTCGTACCGATAAGGAATAGACTTGCTAAAATCGGATAGTATATAGGAGAAGGGAGCTGTCGGTCCCATATATGCTATATTGTTAATCGGAAAATAATGATCGCGTGCACGGCTTCGAGCCATGATTGCTTCCCAGTCAATGTACATGGTGAGAGTTTGTCCAGGCTCAATATAGAATGGAATCCAGTCATTGTTGAGGGTTAATGATTGCTCTACCGGATGATGAATAACGAACTTGCATGTAAAACTTCCGTCTTTATCTATTTGCACAACAGTAGGATAATCTTCACGGGTGAGTTCATTTGATAGATAAACAAGTCCTGTCTCGAATCCCAAACGCGGGTCGTAGCCATCGATATATCCTTGCAGACAGGCGGTATCTTTACGGAAGAACTGTTGAAAACCATTGTCCGGCTCTATTGTGCTTATGGCAGCCTTTTGGCGGGTATACGATAATTCATTTGTTTGGTCTGTTTTTATAATACAGTTGCCACTCTTTTGCGGGGTTATCAACAATGTACGGATAGTCCCATTTTGTTTGTCTTTAACGGTCATCTCAATTCGTTTCCCTTTCTTGCGGATACTTTCATTGGTGTATATCCGATTATTCATGATCGTGATTGAATCGTAAATTCCGTATTCCCACTGACCGGAGCCGTCTGTCTTGAACCAGTTACCCTTGACGGCAGCTAGTGGAGGAGTATTCTTTCCTTTCTGCGGAATCAAGGAAATATCGTATGTATTCCCTTCATAATTAGTCGGGCTGAGAAGGTGGATCGTTTGAGTTTCTTCAGGCAGGGGTTCGAAAATAAGCACGTAGTCTTTTTCACCGGAATCAGGCATATATACTTCTTTATTGATTTCGATACCTTCTGCACCTTTAAACTTATATTTCTTTCCGGTGGTTGCATCTTCCAGGTAACTTGTTCCTTTTTCTTTAATCCACCAGTGCGGACGAAAAATAGCATGTATGTATACTCGTGTACTTTCTGGAGTACGTTCTATGCGGGTAATGTTGGAGATACTTCCCGAACGGGCTTTGAAAGGAGGATTGTCGATTGTTTGTGCACTTAGTATGCCCGATAATACAAGTAAAATGCAGAATAAGGTTGCTTTCATAATAATAGTTTTTTGATGAACGTGTTTAATACTATCCTTACAAAGTAAGGAAAATATCCATAGCCTTGTATTCTTTTACTCTGCAACTTAACATAGATTAAACGTTCAGGTAATCATCTTTTTTGTACCTTTGCAGCCGGAAAATCAGAGTGATAATTTAAATATTGAAATATTATGAGTAAGAAAGCCCTTTTAATGATCCTCGATGGTTGGGGATTAGGTGACCAAAAGAAAGACGACGTAATCTTCAACACTCCCACTCCTTACTGGGATTATCTGACAACTACTTATCCTCACTCCCAGCTTCAGGCAAGTGGTGAAAACGTAGGTTTGCCCGACGGACAGATGGGTAACTCTGAAGTTGGTCACTTGAATATCGGTGCCGGACGCGTGGTTTATCAGGATTTGGTAAAAATCAACCGTGCATGTGCTGACAACAGCATAATGAAGAATCCTGAAGTTGTTTCAGCTTTCTCTTATGCAAAAGAAAACGGAAAGAACATTCATTTCATGGGCTTGACTTCCAATGGTGGCGTGCACAGCTCACTCGTTCATCTTTTCAAACTTTGCGACATCGCTAAAGAATACAATATCGACAATACATTCATCCACTGCTTCATGGACGGTCGCGACACTGACCCGAAGAGCGGTAAGGGTTTTATTGAAGAACTTACTGCACACTGCGAGAAATCGGGCGGAAAGGTTGCTTCCATCATCGGCCGTTATTATGCTATGGATCGTGACAAACGTTGGGAACGCGTGAAAGAAGCATATGACCTGTTGGTGAACGGTGAAGGTAAGAAAGCTACCGACATGGTTCAGGCAATGCAGGAATCTTATGATGAAGGCGTGACAGACGAATTTATCAAACCGATTGTAAATGCTAATTTCGACGGAACAATCAAAGAAGGAGATGTAGTAATCTTCTTCAACTACCGTAACGACCGTGCGAAAGAGTTGACAGTAGTATTGACTCAACAAGATATGCCGGAAGCTGGTATGCGTACAATCCCGGGACTGCAATATTACTGTATGACTCCGTATGACGCTTCTTTCAAAGGTGTACACATCTTATTCGATAAAGAAAACGTTTCTAATACGTTGGGTGAATACCTTGCTGCTAAGGGACTGAATCAACTCCATATTGCAGAAACAGAAAAGTATGCTCACGTAACATTCTTCTTCAACGGTGGCCGTGAAACTCCGTACGATAACGAAGACCGTATTCTTGTTCCGTCTCCGAAAGTTGCTACTTACGACTTGAAGCCGGAAATGAGCGCTTACGAAGTAAAAGACAAACTGGTGGCTGCTATCAATGAAAACAAATATGACTTCATTGTAGTAAACTTTGCTAACGGTGATATGGTAGGTCATACCGGCATTTACGAAGCAATCGAAAAAGCTGTTGTTGCTGTTGATGCTTGTGTGAAAGATGTAATCGAAGCCGCTAAAGCACAGGATTACGAAGCAATCATTATCGCTGACCATGGTAATGCTGACCATGCTTTGAATGAAGACGGTACTCCGAATACTGCCCACTCTTTGAATCCGGTTCCTTGTGTTTACGTAACAGAAAACAAAGCTGCGAAAGTAGAAGATGGCCGTTTGGCAGACGTTGCTCCAACTATCCTGAAGATTATGGGACTGGAAGCTCCGGCTGAAATGAACGGGAATGTTTTGATTAAGTAATTTAGATTTCTATAACTGGGAGGGCGGAGTAGAACTCCGCCCTTTTTGTCTCACATAAGTTTTATGATTCAGATTAATGATGTAGTTGTATCGCTTGATGTACTTCAGGAGAAATTTCTTTGTAACTTGGATGCCTGTAAAGGTGAATGTTGCATTGAGGGAGATGCCGGAGCACCGGTAGAACTGGATGAGGTGATGAAACTGGAGGAAGTGTTGCCGGTTATCTGGGATGAACTGGCTCCGGAAGCGCGTGCGGTGATAGAAAAGCAGGGGGTGGTATATACTGACCAGGAAGGAGACTTGGTAACTTCTATTGTAAATAACAAAGACTGCGTCTTTACTTGTTATGACGAGAAAGGATGTTGCTACTGTGCTATTGAAAAAGCTTTCCGGGAAGGAAAAACAGATTTCTATAAACCGATATCATGTCATCTTTATCCTATTCGCATTGGAGATTACGGACCTTATAAAGCGGTGAATTATCATCGTTGGGATGTATGCAAGGCTGCGGTTCTGTTAGGAAAAAAAGAGAATGTCCCTGTCTATAAATTTCTGAAAGAACCTTTGATTCGTAAATTCGGTGAAGAATGGTACAAAGAACTTGAAGCTGTTGCCGAAGAATTGAAAAAGCAACATTTTATCTAAACTTCCTATTTCTTACATGTGCCAAATACCTGATACAGCAAGATGCATAGTGCTACGGCCATTACGCATACTGGTGCTATCCATGCTTCCGGATGAATGATGACCAGAAAGATGCAGGTAACGATAACGCACAATGTCAGGACAATAAGAAATAGTCTGATCTTTGCGAATAACGGGTTAGTAGTTTTCATCTTCATAGCTACTGTTTTCTATGTTTTTTGCAATATAGTGATTTAGCACTGAAAATGTTACTGTCTTTAGTCTTTATTAAGATATGGATAAAGAAAAACGCCGATCGAAGGATGCTCCTTCTCCATCGGCGTTTCCTCGTTGTAAGATGTGAGGTTGGTTTATAAAAACGTAAAATTAATATTATGTATCGATATTCGCATACGTTGCGTTTTCTTCAATAAACTCTCGGCGTGGTCCTACGTCTTCACCCATTAACATAGAGAAGATGTAGTCAGCTTCTGCAGCGTTATCGATATTCACTTGTTTCAGCATACGGTTTTCAGGGTCCATAGTTGTTTCCCACAACTGTTGGGCATTCATTTCACCCAAACCTTTGTAACGTTGTGTATGGATTGCATTTTCCGAACCGCCGCCGTAAGTATCAATAAACTTCTGGCGTTGTGCATCTGTCCAGCAATATTCTTCTACTTTACCCTTTTTGCAGAGATAGAGCGGGGGAGTAGCGATGTACAGATAACCGTTTTGAATAATCTGCGGCATATAGCGGAAGAAGAACGTCATAATCAGTGTGTCGATGTGAGAACCATCGA
>ERZ791802.1552-NODE-1552-length-17081-cov-3.486256_pt1 | contig 17081 bp, 13 predicted proteins | sample MGYA00510308_ERZ791802 | MGnify/ENA primary metagenome ERZ791802 (study PRJEB30046, sample SAMN00792028) | human gut metagenome | study: EMG produced TPA metagenomics assembly of the A metagenome-wide association study of gut microbiota in type 2...
GCCACGTGCTCGATGCCGCCGCAAAGTCCGCGGACATTTCCCTGTAGTGCAGGCGGCCGCCGGCGGAGCGCCGGGCTGTACTCTATCAAACAGAAAGCCGTGATCGTACCGCATGGATGAAACCGACCAGAACCGTCTGACCGAAGGCAGTGTGCCCCGGAAGATGCTGGCCTTCGCCCTGCCTATTTTCCTCAGTAACCTGTTTCAGCAGCTCTACAACGCCGTAGACTCCCTGATTGTTGGCAATTTCATCGGCAGCACCGCTCTGGCGGCGGTGGGCTCCTCCGCCAGCATGATTATGCTGCTGGTAGGGTTTATTAACGGAGTCTCCCTGGGTGCCGGGGTGGTTATTGCCCGCTTTTACGGCGCCGATGACCGGGAAAATCTCTCCCGCGCCCTCCACACCACCGTAGCGCTGGGCATCGCGGCCGGGCTTGTGCTCACCGTGGTGGGCGTTCTGCTGACCCCCCAGATTCTGCGCTGGATGGGCACACCCGGCGATGTCATCGGAAATTCCATTGCGTATTTTCGAGTGTACTTTCTAGGCTCCAGCGCCGTAGTGCTCTACAATATGTGCGCCAGCATCCTCCAGTCTGTGGGGGACAGCCGCAGTCCCATGAAGTATCTGATTTTCGCCTCCCTCACCAACGTGGTATTGGATCTGTTGTTCGTGGCCGTCTTCCGCTGGGGCGTGGCCAGCGCGGCTCTGGCCACCATCCTCAGCCAGACCCTCAGCGCCCTCCTGGCTTTCCGCAAGCTCACCCACACCGGGCACAGCTACCGCCTGTCCTGGCGGCAGGTACGCTTTCACGGCGATATGCTTCGGCAGGTCGTCTATCTGGGTATTCCCTCCGGCGTTCAGAACTCGGTCATCTCCCTGGCCAACGTCATCGTCCAGGCCAACATCAACGCCTTCGGCTCGGCGGCCATGGCGGGCTGCGGTGCCTACAGCAAAATCGAGGGCTTTGCCTTTTTGCCGGTCTCCTGCTTTTCCATGGCCCTGGCCACCTTTGTAAGCCAGAACATCGGGGCGCGGCGCTATGACCGGGTCCGCTCCGGCATCCGGTTCGGGCTGCTGTGCAGTCCCCTGCTGGCCGAGGCCATCGGGCTGGGCATCTTCGTCCTCTCTCCCCTGCTGGTTGCCGCCTTCAACAGCAGCCCGGAGGTCATCGCCTACGGCGTGGCCGACGCCCGGACCGTCAGCCTGTTCTACTTCCTCCTGGCCTTCTCCCACTGCTGTGCAGGCATTCTCCGGGGGACCGGGCGGCCAATCATCCCCATGGCTATCATGCTGGCCACCTGGTGCGCCCTGCGCATCGCCTACATCACCGCCGTCACCCATTTCATTCCCGATATTCGGGTGATCTACTGGGCCTATCCGCTGACCTGGTTCCTGGGCGGCCTGCTGTTTGCCGTCTGCCTTCTCCGGCTCCGTTTCCCCTCAGATGCCGCACTGGAAACGTACAAATAAAATAGAGCTGGTATCCGGAATGGATACCAGCTCTTTTGTTTACTTGTTCAGTGCTTTCTGCTTTTTCATGCTGCGGTTCCAGATCATAATACCCACAATACCGATGAGCATAATGATACCGACGGCAAGGAAGTAATACTTATAGCCCGCTTCGGTAAATGTATCCAGGATGATACCGGCAGTCGCGGGGCAGACCACCTCGGGCAGATAGCCGATGGTGCAGATCACGCCCACAGCGGTGCCGGAAACCTCCATGGGAATACCGCCGTCATCCATCAGGGAGAACACGATGCCGTAGTTGCAGTACATACCCACATACACCAGGGCGCACAGGGCCACAAAGACGGGCACGCTCATCTTGGGGAACAGGGCGATGGCAAACGTACCAACCGCCATGATGGCAAAGGCGATGGTCATGATCCTGGGCCGGCCCAGACGGTCTGCCAGGACGCCGCCGCCCACAGAGGCAAAGGGACGGATGTAGTCCGCCATAATCGTTACAATGGTGCCGCCCACCATGGCCACGCCCAGAGTAGAGGTGGCGTAGGGGTTGAAGTAGGCATAGGACATGTTCATGACATAGGTGCAGCACAGGATCAGGCAGAGGATCCACACCTGGGGCAGCTTCATCACGGTCAGAACCTGCTTGAAGTTGAAGCGCTCGGACTTGTCAGAGGTCTCAGGATCCTTAAAGAAGAGGAGCACTAGGATGCCCAGCACAATCACAACGACAGAGTAGAAGATGATGCCTCCCTTGAGGCCGGCGGCGCTGCCACGCTTGCTGGTGATGGCGGTGATGATGGCGATAGCGAGATGGGCCGCGTTGGTCACGCCGCGTCCAGCCTCCATGAAGCCGTAGGCCTTTCCCTGCTCCTCAGAGGAGGCCAGACTACGAATACCCTTGACCAATGCGGGCCAGAACGCAAAGAGCGCTGTAAAACCCCACACCAGGTAAATCACCAGGAGCATGGAATAGTTGGTCGCGAACAGGTGGCAGAATCCAGCCACCCCGGTCAGGATCAGTGAGATGGAGATCAGCTTCTTGGGAGAGATAAAGTCGGCTACGACACCGCCGAACAGATAGGAAATCATGCCGAATACGCCAAAGATGGAGCCCAGCGAGCCCATCTGGGTGTTGGTCAGGTTATACGCCTGGAGATACGCGTCATAGTAATAGGTCCTGAAATAAGGCAGTCCGTAGATCAGGGAGCCGGCCACTGCCAGAATGATCAGCCGCCACATGTTCCCCCTCAACTTGGATACAACTTTCTCAGCCATCGTTCTCTTTACCTCCTAATGTTTTTACACTGTCCTCTTCTTTCTAAGTCAAGCATCCATCCCATGGAGCTCCTCCAGGGCATACACACACAGCTCCATGGCGGCCTGCAGACAGTCCTCGTCAAAGTCAAATTCGGGGTTGTGAACGGGGCCGGTGGTATCCGCACCAATGCCCACATAGGAGCCAATTCCTCCGTTCTGCTGTACCTTGGTCAACATTACGGCGGCGTCATCCGTACCGCCGACATTGCCCTCAAAATATACTGTCTGGAACCAGGGCACCTTTTGGGCCGCCCGCTGGACAACCTCCATCATGGCATAGTCGCTGGCGCCTGCGGGCACCTCTCCGTAATCCACATAGTGATACTTGAGGTCGTAGGCCTTTGCAGTGCCCTCCAGAATATCGAAGATCCGCTGGCCCGCGTATTCGGAGATCGCGGGCTTCTGCCCCCGGTACTCAATGCGCATCATGGCGTCCGGCGCAATGGTATTGGCACACACACCGGCGTGGATCTCGCCCACATTCACCCGGCACAGGCCCTCCTCGTGGGGGGCGATGCTGTGGATGTTTAATGCGGCGGAGCAGGCGGCCAGCAGGGCGTTCTTTCCCTCTTGGGAGGCCCCGCAGGGGTGGGCGGCCTTTCCCTCCAGATAGACATCCAACTGCCGGTCGCTGAGGAAATCCCGGCACCCGCAGGCTACGGTATGGGAGGGCAGAGGCTTGTTCTCCGCGCTCAGGGCGATATGTACCGCGATAAAGTTCATCACGTCGTCCAGGTGCCCCTTATCCACGATGGACTGGGCGCCATAGAACGTCTCCTCGGCAGGCTGGAAGAAGAGCTTGATCTTTCCCTTCAGCTCCCCCTTCCGTTTCATCAGCTCTGGCGATGCCCAAGCCGATAGCCGTGTGTCCGTCATGGCCGCAGGCGTGTACTGACTGGGGGTTGCAGGAGAGATAGCCCTCGTCACAGGGGCGGTATCCCGGCCTCTGAGGTTCGTCGTAGGGCAGGCAGTCCATCTCAAACCGCATCGCGGAGACAGGCCCCTCCCTTCCGGTGTCCAGCACCGCCATCACGCCGGGCCAGCCCTGGGTCCGCTTCACAAATGCCGGATCGGCTCCCTGCCGGACGGCTCGCTCCATCTCCTGACGGATCTGCTCCTCGCTCAGCCGCTCAGGCTCCCCCACGCTTCCGGGCTCGATCACGTCCGGTCCCATGGCCACATCATACCCCATCCCGGTCAGTATCTCGGCCACCCGGGCGCTGGTTCGAAATTCCCGCCAGCCGTTTTCTGGGTATTTATGGAACTCTCTCCGGTACTCTGTTAACTGGTTCATGCTATCCCTCCACAGGTTTATTCCACGCTGTGTTCCAGCGCTTCACTCAAAATTTGGACACCTCGTTCAATGTCGGCATCGCTGATATTGGAAAAGCACAGCCGAACATGACCGCCGCCCTCATAGCCCTTCGGGTAAAACAGGAAGCCGGGCATAATTAACAGCCCGCGGCTCTCCGCCTCGTGATACAGCCTGCGTTCATTGATGCGTTCTTCGAGATCACACCAGAGAAGCAGCCCACCCCGGGGCTTGGTATAGGTAATCCCCTTGTCCGCAATCCCGTCCAGACATTGGCAAAGGAGATCCCGCTTGTGCGCATAGTGCTTCACCAAGTGTCCGATATGGGTTTGATAATATCCGCGCTCGATATACTCATTAAGAATATATTGCCCTAGGCTGCTTACAAAGGTCTCGTCCACAACAATGAGCCGTTCCAGCGTTTCGATCAGGTCGGTAGGCCCCACAATATACCCCGTCTTAATCCCATAAGGAAAGGTCAGCGTGAAGGAGTCGATATAGATCACCGACCGGTACCGATCCTGAGCGTACAGGCTGGGAAGCCGGTTTCCTTCGTATCGAAAATCCCGCTGGGAGTCCTCTTCGATGATGGGAATACAATACCTTCCCGCCAGCTCCAGCAGCTTTTTCCGTTTCTCCAGGGACATCACAATGCCCGTAGGATTGTGATAGTTTGGCATGGTATAGATGAATTTCGGTGCGTATTTTCGGATCGCTGTCTCCAACTTGGCCAGATCCATCCCGTCCGGCTCCATCGGCACTGTTACGAGGTTGATCCCCTTGTTGCGGAAAATGCTGGCGTTGTCGGGTACCACCGGCTCCTCTGCTATCACGTAGTCCCCCTCTTCCAGATAGAGTGTCATGATATGGCTCAGTGCCTGATTGGTCTCGGCAACCAACTGAATATTCTTTGGGCTGACGTACATGTTCTCCTGAAAAAGTACAGAACAGATGTTTTTCTTCATCCGTTCGGCCTCGTTTCGCGGCTCCCGGGACATGTTCTGCAGAATCTTCTCTACGCCCTCTCTGGGATAAGCCGCATCATCCATGATGATCCCGCCCATCGAGATGCATTCCTCCCGCTCCGACCGGCTGAAGATGTCCAGAAACAGCTTCTCCTTGTCCGTAAAATGATAGCGAATCATTTTCTCCAGCGGGAAAAAGCGCTTGAATGGCACTCCGTCGTCGGCAATCTCCTTGACAAAGTAACCCTTCGGCCGCTTCGAGGAGACGATCAGATATCCCTCGTCAACCAGCTCTCCATATGCCTTGATGACGGTATTCCGATGTATATCCAGCTCTCCGGCCAGCTTTCGCTCTGCCGGCATCTTGTAGCCAGGGCTGAGCTCCCCCGATAAAATCAAATTCTGAATGGCGCATTTTATTTGGAGATAGATGGGGGTCTGGCTGCTGCGATTGATCCTGATGTTCATCCTTCTCCCACCTGCCGCCCAGCCCCTCTCTTTTGTGAAAAGTGTCTTGTGCACTCTCCAAGTATGTCTAACAATTTGTGAGAATTATATCAGTATCTTTCCTCAAGCAAAAGTACCATATTTATTTTTTGGTATAGTCCAAATCTTTTGCTGTATACCAAAATACCCCCAGAGATAAAATTGATTCAAAATTGTACATAATAATACCCTTTAAAGTTTCTGTCCCAGAACATGGTATCCGGGGTGTGTCATAATTACTGGTACCCACATCAGCGGATTGAACACAAAAAGAAAGACACGACGAAAGTCGTGTCTTTCTTTTTTGGTGGAGCGTCCGCAACCAACGACGAACACAAATTATGGTTGGCCAGGTCGTCATCCAAGCCCTCCTCGATCTCGTCCAGCAGGATGTCATCGATGACAATCGGCTTATCGCTGCCGTTTAGAATCAGGGTGAAGGTTTCGTCAAACAGATAGACGGCCCGAAGGAAGATATTGATAATTCCCCGTTTTGTATTCTCATCATTCTTATCGCCGTGTTTGAGCGCATAGAGGTACGCCCTGATGTCGGGCGCACTCAGCCTGACCTGCTTGTTCATCTCAATGGCCAGCTGTGCTTGTAGCTCTTCTTTTTCTTTCTGGCGCTTTTCAATCCGCTCGGTAATCATGTCAGCAGCCTGCCCTTTCTCCAGAGCTTTCCAGAGATTTTCGATGGCAGTATCAGTTTCCTGAATGGCAGCTTTGATTCTCTTGACGGAAATTGTGTCCCAGTCGGACTCACAAACTGCGGCTACTGAGGCCGCGATATGCTCGATATTGCTGTCTGTCAGCAACTTGCGGCATTCCAGCACCACACGGTTTTCTATCTTCTCTTTGTTGATAACCTTCTTTTTGCACTTGCGCCGTTTGAAATTATTGCAGGCATAGTAGTGATACGCCTTGCCGGATTTTCCTGTACCGCCGTAACCGGTCATCATCTCCCGGCAGTAGCCGCAGAACAGCTTGGTGGTCAGCAGATATTCCTCCCTGCCCCTGGAACGGGCAGGGGCTTTTTTGTTGCGATTCAAAATGTGCTGCACCCGCTCAAACAACTCGTCCTCCAAAATTCGGGGCATCCCATTTGGAGTTTCCACCCCTTTGTAGATGTAGTAGCCGATATACCGTCGGTTCCGCAGCAGACGATGCAGGCTATTCTTGTTGAACGCTTTTCCCTGGGAGGTCTTGATTTGTCTGGCGTTAAGGGACTGGATAATCTCCGTCACAGTCTTTCCGCTGGCATACTGTTCAAAAATTTCCCGGACGACCGCAGCACCCTCCGGATCAATATGAAACCGTCGTTCTTCATCCACACGATAGCCAAGTCCCGGATTGCTACCGTTGCTCAAGCACTTCTCAGCATTGATGTCCATACCCCGGCGAATCTTTTGGGAAAGCTCTGCGGAGTAGTATTCTGCCATACTTTCCAGAACACCTTCCACCAGGATGCCGCTGGCATCATCGCTGATGTTTTCCCGTGCGGAGATCACTCGCACACCGTTCTTTTTCAGTTTTGCCTTGTTGATGGCACTGTCATATCGGTTGTGGGCAAAACGGTCAAGTTGGTAAACCAGAACACCCTCAAAGGTATGCTTATCACTGTCGGCAATCATCCGCTGGAACTCGGCGCGGCTGTCGGTGGTTCCGCTCTGAGCGCGGTCAATATACTCTCCGACAACGAGATAGCCATTGTTTTTAGCATACTCATAGCAGGTATGGAGCTGTCCCTCAATGGATTGCTCAGTCTGGCTATGACTGGAGTAGCGAGCATAGATGACAACATTCATTGTTTCGCCTCCCCAAACATCCGCAGCAGTGCTTCCTTGAGTCGTGCATTCATAGGAGATGTGGGGTCAAAGCACATTTCCACAAACTTCTGCATCTGGGAGTCGTTCTGCTGAATTTTAGGCTTGTACTCATACAGCTTGCCCTGAGGATTGTCCGTGCGTCCAAAGATATAGTCCATAGATACATCAAAGTAATCCGCATATCGGGTAAGTGTTTCAAATGTCGGTGAAGCCTGATTCAGCTCATAACGGTTCAGGCTGGATTGCTTGACGCCGACGATCTCGGCCATTTTAACCTGGGACAGCCTAACACTTTCCCGCAGAGACCTCAATCTTTCTGCCACTTCTTTCAAAAGATACACCCCCTTGTCTGGTAACTTGATTTTATCAGATAACAGGATAATATTCAACCCTATATTAACATAATATCATAGGGTCGAACGAGAAAGAAACGTAGGTCTATGCGATACCGTCCCGGAAGTCAAACATATTGGAGCAAGCAATGCGTGTGGATAGCCACACACAAATCCGGCAAGCAATGCGAGTGTTAATACACACTCACATTTCCTGCCGTCTGCTTGTTGAGGGCAGCGCCCCCAAACCCCTTTTGAACGCAGAATTTCATTCTGCAGCTACGCGCTCTGCGAACGCTTTTTTCTTGAAAACTCGGCCACAAAATTGTGGATTATCCAGCCCCTTGAGTAATGTTGTCTTTTGCAGATGCATCATACCACTGTTGAGTTAATTCAGAGTGCAAAAAAGCATCGTTCATCAACTTAAGAAATGCAATTTTAGATTTCTTGGTGTCCAACCTGATCTGAGTTCCATCTTCACTATATTTGAACTTTCCTGCAAGCTCTGGCGTGTTTTTTGTAAATTCAACAATTGCTTCTTTTGATATCCCTAGCTTAAAAATAGGTGATGCTTTTTTTACTTTAGAAAGCTTCCGCGCAAATGATGGAACTTCAAGTGTATCCCGCAACACCTCAATATCATCCAAAATGTCCAGCTCTTCGATTGCGCTAACAGTTTCCGTTGCCGCTTGTTGGATGAGAGCCGAAAAGCCCATATTACGTTCCAGCATTTTTAAATTGAGCACAAATATAGTGTCGCCTACTCGCAAAAGCTGCGCATCATTATTCAATCGTATGATATCTTCTCCGGGCAGTTTCTCAAAACGTTCACTGCTTCTAATTGCTCCCAGTAAGAAACTTTCTCGTTTTATCAAAGAATTGGATAATGTTTTTTGAAGAGGACAATGCCACTTTCCATGCTTCCAATATAAACTATGTATCCAAACAAATGATTAAGATCATCCATGTTAAAATTAAAATGATCTATGTTTACCGCTTCTTCAATATTGAATTGTTTAAATAAATTCAGTTCTTCCGGATAACTATCATAATCATATTCATAAACTGCATTTGGGGATTCATCTGCAACAGAAAGATTGCGGACAATCATATCTTCATTAGCGACAATGGTAGTCTCCAAAAATTCTTCAAACATGTGTTGAATTTCCGGTGCTGTGCTCTCATCTTCTATGTCTGCCAATCTCAAAACGAGTTCATCGTTAACCTTGAGAACCAAATACAGTTGTGCAGAGTGCTGCTGCCCCAATATGGTTGACACTGTACCTTTTAATTCATCCGACGTCATTCTTTATCTCCTTTGCTATCCAGACATATTTATCGATGGAAATCCATTTAATAGCTGATCTTTTGGATAAACGGTCTTTTGATATCAACACAATTCCATCGGGAGCATCCACGCCTTTAATCTCTGCGCGATACAATCTATATCCCATAAGTGCCAAGGTAGGATTCCCACAATATAAGTCCATTCTGATAAAGATAAACCCGATTAGCACCAATAGAACGGCCAGCACGAACACATATCGAATCTTGGTTAAATCGATGCAAATCAGCGGGATTATGTAGGTAGTAAGAAATGTTAAATATTCATAATTCTCGTTTTTGATGGACTCAATTTCATACGGCGGATTCGTTACTCCTGCCCATCGTTGTTTCTCTCGAGACGCAACAAGCCATCCCAGAATTGCAAAGAATAAAGAGATAAACGCAAGCCAATTTCTTTTCAACAACGGTCCAAAACCTATAAAGTGCGCATCTTTAGAAAAACAAATTGGGATATCAACGGTTAATAGGAAAATCAAAACGAACAATAGCCATAATGACATAAAATAGAAGCGAAGCTTTATAGCTGTGTCTTGCTCATGTTTTTGTCGCGTGTTTCCCATATCGCCGCCTCCTTTGCTTAGGCTATGTCAAATCCGCCCTCAAGGATAAATTTTCTCAAGATCCGATCCACCTTCATGTTGATCTGAAAAGGCTTGATGGCAGCTCCCTCAAGGGTTTCCAAGAACACTTTTGCGCTGTCTCTGTTGACCGTTGCTTTCAGCTTATCAAATCGGCCAAACTCGTTAATGTTTGCTTCTGTAACCCTCAACTGCATGAAATCCCGCAGCATTGTCTCATCTGCTCCAAGGGCCTTGGCAAAACGGTGAATCTGGTCATTCTTCGCACTGGTCATATACTCTGTGATGTAATCGCGCAACGTTTTTCCTTCATCAACTACAACATCGCCATTCTGCACATCGTGCAGGAAGATATTTGCATATTTCTGCTCTTCCTGAGTAAGGGTTGCGAAGGACTTGTGCAGTTCATCCAGCACCGCCGCTGTTTCAGTTCCATCCTGCAGCGCCTTGAGGTATTTGGTGAATCTGGAGTTCATGTAATTGGCATCAATAACGCCGGTGTTGATCTCGGTCAGGTAAGAATCAATCTCATAGGGAACATCATCACCACCCAAGCCTGTTCCCACGCCGGAAAACAGCTCCTTATAGCGAAGTGCAAGAATCAGGTAAGTAGTCTCATCCAGATGAAGCTCAACAGTGGTTTTACCCGTTTCCGTTTTTATTTCACAGGATAGTTTATTCCAAGTGAAGCCCTGAATTTTAGCTGCTTCCAGGTAGTTATTAAAACGTTTGAAAAGCTTGGCAAACTGTCCGCGCTCTGTGTGATCTTCCGGCAATTTTTCAAAGTTTCCCACTCCTGCCGAGCGGAAAATCGCTTCGATTTCATCATACAGCTCATTCAGCTTACCCAGGTTATACTCCAGCTTGTCCGCAAATAACCCAAGAGGTTTGTCACCAGAGTACAGTTTGAACGCTTCATCAATATTCCGACGCATCGTATAGGGCTTCCGGTAATAACGAATCGTGCCAAAGGGTTTCTCTGGTCCAAAAAGGCGGTTGGTGCGGGAGAATGCCTGAATCAGTTTTTCATAGACCAAAACCTTATCTAGATAGAGTGTATTGATCCATTTGGAGTCAAACCCGGTCAGCATCTGATCCACAACAATCAGCAAATCAATCTGCTGGTCCGGGGTCCTCTCCACAGACTTATACTGCTCCTTGTGTGCCAGGCGGTAGGAAACATCTTTCTTGAACGTTCCATAGGTGGCCAGCTTAAACTTCATGTCGTAGCGAGCATTGTAATCTTCCAGAATCTCGATCAACGATTCTTCCTTGAAGATCGCCCCACCATTGTTATCAATGCTCGGGTCAAACAGTGCCGTCACTTTCAAACTGCCCATTTCTTTGAACAGCCTGTAATATTGGATCGCCTCCGGGATACTGCTGGTCGCAAAAATCGCATGGAACTTACTTCCGTGGCTGAGCGTAACCCAGTTGTCCAGAATATCGGTTACTACTGCACGCTGATGTTCTTCCCGCTCATATTGGGAGTTGGGCAAATAATCTTCAATGCCCTTCAGGTAGGTTCCGTCTGCTTGAACGGCACCAGCCATAGGCACGCTTGTATGATCCATATAGTGCAGATAGGCTTTTTTCTTTTTTGGGTCGCTCATGGCTGCGGCTTCAGTAGGCGCTTTGGCTTTTTCTAAAGCAACAGCCTTGCGTAAATCACGGTCCTTATAGGTAGGCACCATATAGGGGTCAAAACCCAGAACATTTTTGTCCCGGATTCCGTCTGCAATGCTGTACCGGTGAAGTTCGTTTCCGAACACATCCGAGGTAGTGCTCATTTTCTTCTGGTTCTCTTCGTGAATTGGTGTTCCCGTAAAACCGAAGAACATAGCATTGGGGAAGGTTTCTTTGATGGTGCGCAGCATTTCTCCAAACACATCCCGATGCGCTTCATCAATGATGAAAACAATCCGCTTATCCCGAATCAGTTCAATATCGCGGGCATTATAGCTGCTGTTTTCCTCAACGCGGCTCATCTTCTGAATGGAAGTGACGATCAGCGTATTGGCCGGATCGTCACTTTTCAGTTTTGCCACCAAAACATTTGTATCTTCTGTGTCTTGTACAGAACCCGCATCGTCGGCAAAACCACGGTAATCCATCAGTGACTGGGTCCCCAGCTCCACACGGTCCATCAGGAACACCACCTTATCGGCGTCCCTTGATCCGGCAATCAGTTGAGCTGATTTGAAGCTGGTCAAGGTTTTACCGGAACCAGTCGTGTGCCAGATATAGCCGCCATACTGATCTTTATCCGCCCAACGCCGCATGGCAACACGGCCGGTAATGCGGGAAGCCGCATAGTATTGGTAGCTACGCATGACTTTCAGAATACCGTCGGTATCGTCGGCCACTGTATAAAAACCAATCAACTGGTGCGCCATAGGGATGGAGAGCAGATATTGCGCAATGTCCTTCCAGTTGTTCAGCGGCTCATTGTTGGCATCAGCCCAATGAAAGTAGAAATCCTTGTTAAACATTCCGTCTGGGCCGGGATTAGCAAAATAAACTGTCTCATCCGGCTGCATGGCAATGAAAATCTGCACCAGGGAGAAAAGCCCGGAGAACACACCTTCATGGGCATATTTTTCGATCTGATTATATGCCTGACTCACATCCACGCCGCTGCGCTTGAGCTCGCAGTGGATCAAAGGCATACCGTTAATCAGCAGCATAAAATCGCCCCGGCGATTGGGCAAAACCGCACTTCTCGCCTTGAACACAGGCTGCTGGGCAATCTGGTAGCGACTCTGTCCGGCGGCAATCTCCCGCTGGTCATAAATTTTTAGGCTGACCTCTTTGCCAAAATGCAGCGTGTCGGCAGGGTTATCCCGCTTAATGGCCACAGTTTTACCATTGATAAAGCCATTCAGCTTCAGCGGTGTGCGAAGCCGGGTTATCTGGTCGAGAATTTGCTGCATTTCTCCATCAGTCAGCGGGACATCATTCAGACGGTCAATATCACGGTTATTTTCAAAGAGGATCTGTTTCCAGTTCCGGATCAGATCTTCCTCGGTTTTATACCGCAGAATTTCCGGTTCCCAGCCATATTTTTCTGTCAATAAATTCATTAGTGCTGCTTCAAAGGCAGCTTCATTTTCAAATGCCATAGCAGCCTCCTATATCAGACAAACATTTTTTCCAGCAAGGCTTTTTTGATGGATTGGAGCTTGTCAAGTTCTTGTTGTTGAAGAGCGATAAGGTGGTCAAGCCTCGCAAAAAAAGCAGAAATTGCTTTTTGTTCTCTATAATCCGGAAAAATTACAGTTCCTTTGAGTGCATTTTCTGCTGAAACCTTCATGTCATTTTTTGCTCCCTTGTTGACAAGTGGATGCATATAGTTGTTCATTCTTGCGTGCTGTTCAAAATAGACTTGAACAAAGTCAGGAAAAGTATTTGTTTTTGTATGATAGACCGCATATAAAGTAGATACAATTCCCGTTTTCCCCTTATTGGTTTTAATAATTCCATATGGATTTGAATTTAATGGGGATTTTGTATAAACAATATCGCCGGTATGGACTATACCGTAATTAGATACTGAAACGCCTGCAAAAGAGCGCCCTTGAAATTTTATCTGATTAATAATTCCGTAATCACCCGAAACCGATAATACATCCGTTTTATTATAAGTATCATTAGTATTCTTTTCATTGGAAACAGAAAGGTAATTTTCTAATTGAGCCCGTTTCCATGCCGCGGTAAATCCCTTAAAGCGAACCTCCGGCACATCTGCACCATCTTTTGGAAACATCTTTTCCAGCATGGATGTTTTGACAGCTTGGAGTTTTTCTAGTTTAGATTGACGCCGCATAATAGCTTCGTCAAATTTCTGCAAATATATTCCAATAACTTGCTGTTCTTCATATGAGGGAAAATCAATGGCCAGTTTTTTTACTATAGCGCCTGACAAATTGCCTTGTCCACCTTGAAGATATGTTTCGATTATGTTTCGTTTACTTTTTCGCAACCATTGCGTCAGATATTCCGGGTCATAACCGATTAAAGGTTTTATTGCTAAAATAGCTTGGTTGATAGCACCATTCAATCTTGCACGCCCAACCTCTCCGCTAGTTGCCCCATATAATGCATAGAGAATATCGCCTTTTGAAACCAATTTTGCAGATGAGTTATCCAATCCTTTTTGAGTGATAAATAGTTCAGTATAGTTTCTGTTTACCTCCGCAGATCGAATAAACGGAATTCGCCCATTATAGTACTCTGTAATTCCAACTGCGGGCGTCCCTCCGGAATAAGAAGTAGTAACTTCTCCCAATTTATATTTTTTCCATTTATCAGAAAAGCCTTTAAATCTAATCTCAGGCTTTTTCGCTTGGTTCATCTCATTCACCCTTCAGCAGCGACTGGAATTCGCTCAGTCCTTTCATATCAAATTCGCTGCCGGTGAGCTCATCAATCATACCGGCAAGTGCCGTTTCCGATGCCCTGATCTGCCCGTCCAGCTCTACATATGTCACGGCATACTTATCCGCCAGTGCCTGCACAGCCTTTTCCAGCCCAGCAATGATAGCCACCGGCATAGCCCGCAGAGAAGCGCACAAGGGCGCAATCCATTTCAGGCGCAGCAAATCCAGGACTTGCTCATCGCTCAGACCTTCAATGGTCTCTTTGGTTTTCAAGTGCAGCGCCTCTGCCATATCTTTGACTTCTTTCTTGACAGTTTTTTCTTCTGTCATCAGTTTGTCGGCCTGCACCATCTTCGCCTCAAAGGAATCCTCCGGGAAGATATACGCCACCCGCAGTGCCTTGACATACGCCGAAACCTTTCCCTTGGTATAGGGAGAATTGCCCTCCACATTGGCCCAGTTGACTTCCGGATGGGTATGGATGTAGTGAATCTTTTCCGCTTTTCCGGCCTTCGAGTCCAGCAGCTCCAGATACCCCTGCAAGCCGTCCAGCTCTGGGGACGAAATATCTCCATAAATTTCTGCCAGCTTTGCCGCAAACTCCTTGGCAACAAAGGCGGTATTGTCGTCGTTGAGGAATTCACCGCGGTCACCCTCGTCGATGGAATCAATAATCTCAGTCAGTTCTGCCGCGATTTCATCCAGCCGGGCTTCTTTAGCTTTGAGTGCATCGTAATCTTCTCTCAGCAGTGTAGTCTGCACCAGATCAAAGGGAATCACACGGCCTACCCAGCCGCTCTGCACCTCTTCTTCCTTGTCACCTTTCTTTTTGATGACCATGTTGGGGTCAACCTGCTTGGTGGCTGCAAATCCTTCGGTTTGAACGATTTCGAGATCGGTGGCGATACCCGCCCATTGATTGTCCAGCAACTGATACGCCTGGTATTTGTCCAACAACGGCAGGGGCGCAATGCGGCCAAAGATATTTTGTGTGATACTGTCCTCTGTCTGGGAGACATTTAGCTCCATCATTTTTTCAATCAGTTCGCCGTTCAGATATGCGTCAAAATCAGCGAACGCAGCCTGGTGAGCGGCAACAAATGCCTGCACATCATTGTTTCCTTCAATCGCCTTCTTGACATTTTGGACAGCTAATTGAGAATAGGGCGTTTCATCGGACCCGAACAAGCTTTCCCGCAGCCGCGGAAACGCGGACCAATAGGAAGCCAGAAAGTCAATTTCGTGGTTGGGGATGCCCCCGAACATGGTGGCGTAGATATCCCATGTTTCCGGGGCTTCAGAGGAATCAATGTAGCGGGGGATATTCAGGTTGTAGCCATTGCGCCGGATTTTCTCTTTGGAAACCAGTCGAGCAAACTTTTCAATCTTCTCGGGACGGGTAGCAACCGCATCCACAATCCGCTTGATATCGGATGCCATCAATTTGTTGGTCTTGCCAACCTTGGTAAAGCCCTTGGAAGCGTCAATAAACAGAACATCAGATTCTTCGCGCTTCTGGCGCAGCACCATAATGATAGTAGGAATACCTGTGCCAAAGAAAATGTTAGCGGGCAGGCCAATAATCGCCTCAATGTTGTTGTTCTCAATCAGATTGCGGCGAATCTTGCCTTCGCCTTCGCCCTGACCATCCGGCCCTCCCAGCGCATCACCACGGAACAGAACGCCATGAGGCAGAACAATGGTCATAATTCCATCCGGTTTCAGGTGGTACAGGTCATGGAGCAGGAACGCATAGTCCGCCTTGCCTTTAGGCGCAATGCCATAACGATAACGGGGATCTGTGTCTTTATGCTTCGGGTCCCAGCGCTGAGAGTAGGGCGGATTGGAGACAACCGCATCCAGATACAGAGGATTATATTCCTGGGTCACATCGTCATACATGGGCCAGTCCTGTTCCAGGGTATCACCGCAGCGGGTAAAGATGTTATCTGGCTTAATGCCCCGCATGACAAGGTTCATACGTGTCAGGTTATAGGTGTTTTCTTTCAACTCCTGCGCATAGTACATGATGTCGTCTTTGCTTTTGGTGTACTTCGCAACGCTCTTACCGATGGTAATAAGCAGGGAACCGGAGCCGCTAGTAGGATCGTAAATTTCAATTTTCTCTCGGTCTTTCAGATGGTGAGCCACAATTTCAGACATAAGCTGAGATACTTCGTGTGGGGTATAAAACTCACCGGCCTTTTTACCAGCATTGGCCGCAAAGTTACTGATCAGGTATTCATAAATAAAGCCCAGAACATCATAATCCTGTTTGCCATCGGTAGGGATATCTTTGATTAGCTGTATCAGTTCGCTGATAGACTTAGTCTGGCTGCTGGTGCTGTCGCCCAGTTTGCTCAGGCCAGTTTCCAGCGTGTTAAAGATTTTGCTGAATACTTTCTTCTGTGTTTCGCTGATCAGACGGTTAAAAGCAGAAAGAGCTGTTCTGACATTGTCTACAGTGAAACTATTGCCCTTCGCCAACCAAGTAGAGAAAAGATTGTCGTAAGCGATAAAATACCCCAGCTCCTGTTGACAGTAAGCCACAACTTCCGGATTGTTTTCATGCACATACTCCCGGATATCATCTTCGCCATATCCGTCTTTCTTCAGGCGGTCAACTTCTTTGTCTGACAGGAATTTATAAAAAATAAACCCCAAAATATAGTCCTTATATTCATTTGCTTCAATCTTGGAACGCATTCTGTTGGCAGATTCCCAGATTTTATTTGCAAGCTGTTGTTTATTCATAAAGGTATTTCTCCGATCTATTTTTATTAGTACCTATCCGGTGTTTCAGTATGTCAATACTGTGCATCTTTTGCTTTCTGTACATGTGTTTGATAGAGCTGTTTCGGCAATTCACGCAGATAGGTATTCAAGATGCCTATAGCGTTTTCCATGTGGACCTGTGAAATCAGATCATACTCCACTGAACAATAACCGCACGCATCCAAAACCTTCTGAGCTTCTTCCATCTTTTGAATGCTTTCTTTCCGTATTTGTGCAGAGATGCCGTCCTGGGACAACTGGTACATGTAATATGCAAAAAGGCTTTGCTT
>ERZ791802.1557-NODE-1557-length-17022-cov-41.700536_pt1 | contig 17022 bp, 20 predicted proteins | sample MGYA00510308_ERZ791802 | MGnify/ENA primary metagenome ERZ791802 (study PRJEB30046, sample SAMN00792028) | human gut metagenome | study: EMG produced TPA metagenomics assembly of the A metagenome-wide association study of gut microbiota in type 2...
ATAGTCACCATAGAACAAAGGCAACCGGACATACCTTAGCAGGGTGGTGGGAGTATGAGAACCGCGTTAGGGATAGGAGAATAAAGCCCACAGCAAGGCGAGGACTTGACGCGGATAGCCCGGCAGTTTACTGAAACGCCCAATAAACAGTACAAAATATCACGACAGAATCCTTCATCATCAGGAAGGAAATCCGAGCAAAGTACGAAGTATGAAATTCAGGAATCATACAAGCAAAAAATCAAACTCACTTAAAAGCAGCATAACACATTGTCATTCAAGCAATTCTTCCGAAAGTACCATTTTTATCTGTTAATTAACTCTATAGCCTATGAAATATGACATCAGGAAACGAGGTCTCTCATGCATAATTTATAAATTTGAAAGAAAAAGGGATTATGGCAAGAATAGGATATATAGTGATAGAACTACCAGAACAGCGCATCGAGGAAGACGAACAAAGGATTCAGAAAGAGAACTGCGACTTCATCTACAGGGAGCGGTACAACGTAGAGGGGAAAAACAAAGAACTGAAGAAACTTATGGACAATCTGAACGACAGGGATGAAGTTATCTTCTTATCAATGGCAAATGCCTTTAAAGGAGTAAGACAGCTTTGCTTATTCCTCAATATCGTTAGAATTAAAAATCTCAGAGTTATATTCTTAAGGGACAGGATAGACAGTTACAGAGAGAAATATGAGAGTTCCACCGAAAATCTGCTGCACGCCATATCGACACTGACAGAAGATTCATACGCAATCAGGAAGATAAGGAAACTTTCGGAAAAATGAGAAAGGAGCAGAAGCCAAGCCAGGCAGCTTCGCAACGAGAAATGCGTGGAGCTGTACAAAGCGGGCGTTCCGACAGATGAGATAAAAAAGCAGGTTGGTTTCAGAAGCAAAAGCTCAGTATTCAGGATTCTCAGAGCCAGTGGGGTGAAGACTGACAGGAGAAGGGATGGTGAGGAATAAAATTCAGCTATCTACTTTTATTAGAGAGTAAACATTTTCAAAAAGCATAAGCAGTTTCTTCTCAAAATCATCGGTAGGATGGAATGAGGAATAAAAAAGTAGTCCGCTGTATGAATTATAGAACATGTCAGAGACTAAAAGAAGATTCATATTGTTTTTAATTTCTCCGTTTTTCTCTGCTATAAGAAGAACATTCTTTAAAAGTTCTTTTTCTCTGGCTTCTAGAGAAAGATATTTTTCATAGAAAGAAGGATGATATCTTTGAGAATTAAGAATAAAAAAAGAAAAGGCACGTGCTGTTTCATCAACAGGAAGCTGAAGGAAATCCTGAATACGACAAAAACGCTTGTGCAAGAAACTTGCATAACTCAATAGAAAGTCATGAAGAGCAAATTTATCAGAACCAGAAGTCTTAATCATAATATCATCTTCAACTTTAATCAGGTCAAGAAAAAAAGTATCTACAACCAACCGGAAAAGTTCAATTTTATTAGGCGCATAATGATATAAGCCACCCTTGGAAATATTTGTAGCTTTTATCATGTCGTCATAAGAAACATCTTCATAATGACGAGTAAGGAATAATTTGAAAATGGTTTTAAGTATTTCTTTTCTATTCTGCTTCATAAAGATAAGATATTATAGAAGTAAAGATATAAAAAACAAGGGAAATAATAATTTTAAAAAACAAGAAACATATAAAGAATGGTTATTAGCAAGTAAAGGCTCTCGTCAAGAGCCTTTTATTATTACCACACAATCCTCGACTTCGGTGGGCAAACCGAAAAGAGGGCATTGAGTAAAATAAGGTTGTGCTTCTTCATCAGGAGGGGTGCAGACAAATTCTGCACCGATACTTTTCAGCGTTTCATCAATCATCCTGACTTCTTCATCAGTCAGACCGGTCATGTCTCCGTTGAAGATATAACCGAAAGCCCATGTCGGGATTTTCTCTATGCTCTGTTTCATGGTATATGGGTTTTAGATTTGAACTATCTTGTTTATTCTGCCGGGAAGGAAGTTTCTCAGTGCCGTCTTGTCGATTGACTTGTATTCGTACCAACAGCCGTACTGATTGACGAGAAATGTCTTCAGAATGTCGGAGAAATCAAATCTCCAGCCTCTCACCGGGATTCCGCTCTTGAAGTAGGTGTTATGGTTCACCTGATAGGATATCCAGTTCTTTTCCTCATGGCTGAGTTTTTCCTTATTGTTCACTTTCTGACGAAGGATGTAGGCTTTTGAATACTTAAGAGTGTCAAGTGCGGGCACTTCCCACAATGCGAATTTTGTTGCTATTGCTGCCATAGTCGTATGAATTTATGAGTTAATGAATTTATGCGGATCTGAGAGCGAGGGAGTTGAAGTTTCAACTATCTGCCGTATCATTTCCGACATTTTTTTATGCGTCTTCCGGTCGCTTCGGTCGTTTCGTTTCGGTGCCTGGTTTGAAGGGCATAGCAGAAGCAAGGTTTTGAGAGAAAATACCTCGCCTCCGGCAGGGAAGATTTTCACTCAAACCGACAGGCCTGACCTTGATGAAGCGGAACAGCCCGATATACCTTTGCACCGCCGAACGGAATGGCCAACTGATGCGGACGGAGCCGGATGGTGGAGGATAATGAAGTGAAGGCAGAGAATTTACCTGAATAGTAATTTCTTTTCTGATTATAAGACAGAAGAGAAAATAATACAACAAGAATTGTAAAGAACTTAATTAATCTCTGTGAAAGAAATATATTATTGAAAAATAACATACTAACTTATAGGTTTAGTAAAAAATGACTATATTTGTATTGAAAAAGTTTTGTAGTTATGGAATTTGTAAGAGTTATAAAAGGGTATGACCATCTTTGGGCGGTCAAAGAGCCGGATAAAAAATTAGACGAATTGACATCATTGTTTGAACGCTGGAACAATGCAGATTACCTCTTTCAGTTTTTCAAGGATAACATTGACGATTTAAAGAGTTATTTTAAGATAGAAAAAATTTCACAGGCGATACATGATACCTTTGAAGACTCTGATGCACTGGAAGAACTGATTCTTACATTTCCTTATACAGAAGAGCTGGACACACTGTTTAGACCTCTTGACGTGACCGATATGAAAAGTATGGAGATGACACGACAGAAAGCGAGAAACTGGGAACGGGAAAGGCACGACAGCTGGCTTAGAATTTATGCCATTAGACTTGAACCCAATGTGTATGTCGTTACCGGCGGAGCTATAAAGCTGACAAGGACGATGCAGGACAAAGAGCATACCATGATAGAACTTGACAAACTGAACAGGTGTAAGGATTATCTAATAAGAAATGGTGTATTTGATAAAGACAGTTTTGTAGACTTAAATATGGAGGAATAAAAATGAGCAGAACGATTGATTTTTTGAAGGAGCATGAAAGTAATGTACCTTCAAAGTTCCAGGAAAATGCAGAATGGAGACGTGAAAACCGTGAATGGCTCAAATGGTCTCGTGACGTAGCCTTGTCACTGGTTGATTACATGGAGATAAATGGAATCAACCGTAACGGGCTTGCAGAACGTCTCGGTGTTACGCCACAATATGTAAGCAAGATGTTGTCCGGAAAGACAAATTTCTCATTTAAAAGCATTGCAGAGATAGAGAACAAACTATCCATTAAGCTTCTAAGAATTATGGAACCGGCATAAAGCTACAGAAATAAAAATAAGGGAAGAGCGACATGGATAAAGTCTGTTCTTCTCTTATTACTTTTTGAATATGTTACAGAATCAAAGATGGAAGAGGTTATTTATGTGGCGGAGGAATGGGGTGGGTTCCTTGTCGATAGAGTAAGGATTTCCCCATTTGGATATGCCTGACACGGATGCTGCGTATGTGATGTGCAGGCGTTTCTTTGCCCTGGTCATGGCGACATAGAAAAGTCTTGCGGATTCTCTGATTTCTTCCGGAGTCTTCTTGTCAAAGAACGGATAGACACCATCCGTTGCCTCGAAGATGATCACGTTCTCAAACTCCAGACCTTTTGCCTTGTGGACTGTAGAGACGAACACCTTTTCTGTTATACATGAGCTGTCACACAGGTCGGCTTCACGATAGGTAGTTATATCGAGAAGGTGGGCTGAAAGCTGCTCCTTCAGGCTCGGAGTCTTCTCCGGGGAGATTATATCATTACGGAGGAAGCTGAAGATGTACTGCATCTTCGGGTTTGCTTCTATCCATCCATTCTGTATGAATGTGCCATAAAGATGCTCCAGCTCGTCAACGAGCAGAGGAGTTTCAAACGACCTCTGGTAGAGACGGCTGAGTGTACCATGATAGATGTCGGCATAGGCTCTGCGGAACAGCTCGGCCACGGCAGAGTTGTTCTGAAGGCAGTCGATGTGCTGCTGCATGTTGGCAGCAAAGATACCCAGGAAGTGGTCAAGCACTGACAAGGTGGCAATGACATCATCATCAGCCAGATGGGAGTTCTCACCTTCAAGACCGAAGACCTCAAGCAGGGATTTGAGTTTATAGGACTTCAGGCGTGGAGCCATGATACGTGCCACCCTGAGGGTATCGAAATAAAGAGGATGAACGGTAAAGAAAGAGAAATCACCGCAATCCCTACGGAGATTGTAGTCGAGGATATTGCAGTCATATTCCACGTTCTGGCCGATAAGGGTACAGTTACCCACGAAGTCCATAAAGGCACACAGGCCGGTCTTACGGTCAACCTTTTCCGCACGCTCATATTCCTGAAGAAGAGGGTTTACAATGCCTCCGAGCATGGCCGGTATCTGCTTGTCTGTGTGAAGGATGATGTTAAAGCGGTCGGTAATCTTCCCGGCATTCACCTTGATGGCCGCAATCTGCACGATATCGTCCTCAAAGACATTCAAGCCGGTAGTTTCCGTATCAAAGATAACATATTCGCCCTGACAGCACCTGTACAGCTCCAGCATGTATGAGCTGCGCGTGTAGTTGAGAAAATCAGACGGCAGCAGGTAGTTATCACGAAGATGCTTCACGAAGCGGCGTGCCTCGGACTCCTCATTGAAGATACCTGTCCCGGTCAGGATCTTTGACCATGCCATCATGTTCGAATCCAAGTACACCACCTGCAGAAGGGCAAAAAGCAGCTGAGCCTGACGGGTAGTGAAAAGGTCTGTTCCGGAAATCTTGAAGTGGGGGATATTGCGGTCGGAGAGTACACTGGATATCTGGTCGGCATCCTTGTTCCAGGGCACAAGAACAGCCACCCTTTCAGCAGGATACAAGGTACAGAAATTACCAACACTTTCAGCCACAAGCCTTACTTCAGCATCCTTATCAGGAGCGGACATGATGCAGAGAGAATCCTGTCCGGCTTCAGTAAGATTGTTCGTCTTAGGCAGGAAATGAGGGTCAACATCAAGCTCCATGTTGGCGTATGTATTGAAGACATCCAAGAGATATTTCGGGGAACGGTAGTTGAAATACAGGCGGTGCATGTTCTCTCCACAGCGTTCACGTAACCATTCAAGCGTTGCGAGCTTTGCGCCTATGAATGAAAAGATTGCCTGCTGCTCGTCTCCGAGATAAAGAGTCACGTTTTCCTTAGAATGGTCAGTAAACAGGTCGATGATTCCGAACTGGAAAGGGGAGAGGTCCTGAACCTCGTCAATCTGAATCCAGGAATATTTCTTCAGCCTGTCCTGATGCTGTGAAGCATGGATATAAGTCAGGATAAGCAGGTCATCGAAGTCAACCAGGTTCCTTTCTTCCTTGTACTGTTGGTATTTTCTTGCAAACTTGAACTGCTGGAAGCAGTCATCCAAGTACTTAGACGGCTGACCGGAAGTATCTACTTTCGGAAAAACAGTACCAGTATAGAGTCCGGCAAAGTTCTCCATCGTGTAATCTAGGGACACCAGCTTGAACAGCGTCTTATAATCAAACGTGCGGAACAGGTCGGTGTGCATCAGGAACTCTTTAGGGCATCCGCTGGCAATCATATATCCAAGGTGCTGCAACTTGATGGCATTGGTAAGAACACGATTGTAGCCACTGCCGGCATAGGAACCTTCTTTCCAGCCGAAAATGGAAGCCATAATAGACAAAGATTCCTGCTCGTCTATGACGGTCGTGTCACGTGCCACCACATTGTTGTCAAAGAGGTAATGGGAACAGAATCGGTGTACGTTTCCGACAAACAGACTCATATCTCCTGAAGCCTGAAGTCTTTCGAGTATTCGGGAGCGCATACCTCTGGCCGCCCTGTTCGTGAAGGTCAGGCAGAGCATGTCATCCAGCGACACACCGCATGAGAGGGCACGAACCACCCTTTCGGCAAGGATATCCGTCTTGCCGCATCCCGGAGGAGCCAGAACCAGGTGATAGCCGCTGTCTAGGGTAATCACTTTTTTCTGGAACTCGTCATTCTCATACTTCCTGTCGAAGGTATATGCCGGGTATTCGTAGAGAGGGTAGCTGCCTGGAGTTGGGATGCTACCATCTGGGGTATTGGGTGTGTCGGTTGGTTTCATTATATATTTTCTTACAGTTTGTCAGTTATAAGACCGGGATCTATCTCCAACTTCGAGAAAGCGAACAATTTCTTGCCTAGATCCTTCAATGAAGCTCCTATATGGTAAACCTCTTTATCGTCAACTATCAGGAAACGGTCATGACTATTCCGGTAGGTTCTGATATTGATGGGTGGGTACTGGTCATTATGCTTGTCAAGGTCAAGCTGAAGCTGTGCCGTAATCTTCTGTGTATAGATAGTGGCCGACACACCCGGATTGCGTTTGCTCAGCATAAGCAATACAGATTCATCGACATAGTTGTCTATCAAAAGAAGGGATTTTCTGGCGGTTTTGATAAGATCCGTTGCAAACTTGTAGGCATCAAATATCTGTCCGTCAAAGAAGATACCTTCCACTGGCGGCAGTGAGGTACGGACAAAGAAGTCTATCTTTTCCGAATGTAAGGCGACAGTTTTTTCAAGTTGTTCAATACGTTGATTAATAGCATATCCTTTAAGCATATATTCTTTAAGAATGGTATTCGCCCACCTTCTAAAGTCAACACCTCTTCTTGATTTTACTCGAAAACCAACAGATATAACCATATCAAGATTATAATGTTCAGTCTGATAAACTTTACCATCAGCAGCAGTTGTCGCAAATTTTGCGACAACTGGAACATTATCCAGTTCTTCTTTAAGAGCATTATTAATATGCTTACCAATTGTCTTTACATCACGGTCAAATAGTTCAGCAAGTTGTGAACGATTCAACCATACATTATCTCCATCTAACCTAACTTCTAGTCTAAGAGAATCATTAGGCTGATATAGTATTATTTCTCCTTGTTCCATTTTGTTTGGAATTTATACAGAATATTATTCAACAAAGAAATCACAATCATAAACATCTGTACCGGAAGGGAACTCCACCCTTACACAGTAATTGCCGCAAACTATATATTTTTCTGATACGATAGTTCCGATTTCTCCAGTATTCGGGTCTGTAACTTGGTAGCCTGGTACCATCTTGGCAAGTTCGGCTTTCATCTTATCTGAGGTAAAAACAGTTATGTTGCATCCACAATGCTCATAATAGACAAGGCCCATATCCATAGACTGTGTAGCCTGCTCTACGATATCCATGATTTCCTGTTTACTGAGTATAGTTTCAGTTTCAAACTGCTGTACCTTTATATCGGGGAATTTCTTTATAAAATCTTCCTTTGTCATAATAAATGTCTTATTATTTAAGAATTAACTACTTAAAATAATATATCAATAATAGTATTCTGTTTTGAATATGTAACAAATTCAAAATTCGAAAGAATGTTTACCTATAACTGACTTAAACTTCAATGCTCATTTATTTCATATGCGGTCTGAAAAGACACTATGCAATAAATACATAATGCTTTTCATTTCCTAATCAAATTAACTCACAAGAGAGGCGATAACCCTTGTAAAGTCTGATATATCACCTTTGACACTCGCTTTTTCCAGTGCCTGCATATATTCTCTTCTTTTCTCAACAGGAATAACAGTCCAGTTATAACCGCCAGAGGCAAGCATAACATTCAGTAGGAAACGTCCCATTCGTCCGTTGCCATCCATATAGGGATGAATGAATACAAAGAAGAAATGTCCCAAAACAGCCCTAACTGCTGGACTTGGTTCATTCTTCAGCAATTCAAAAAGAACATCCATCGCATCATTGACAGCAGTAGGAGGTAGGGGTATATGTAACGAGCCGCGTATATACACCTGACCGGTGCGATACCCAGCCAGATCAGAAGGCTTTAATATATTGGCAACAACGAAAGGAGACCACATTTCAAAATACCAGTTACCGTGAGATTCCTCAATAGCTTCACCTGGGTTCTTACCTTTCAGAATATCTGAAATGGTATGTTTTACCTCTTGAAAAGCCTGATAATAACCTCGTGCGACAAGCGCATTTTTCTGTTCCTTATCTTCACTTTCCGGTTTCCAGTCCCCTGCACCTACCTTTGCAATCAATTCGGGAGACACTTTGTATCCTTCAATTGAAAGCGAATGATAAGCATCCTCCGTATATTTCTCCTCGACACTTTTCAAATATCCCTCTATATCAGCTTTCATACCTGGAGCTTCTGGAAACAGCGACAATACAGTTCCTCTCATATTCTCCCACATAAGACGCAGACGAGTGGCATACGGAGAAATCTGAAAAGTTATCGGGATGGAAGGTCTCTGAGTGAACGGGTCTTCTTCAACCACCTTATAACCAAGCCTTGTCATAAATTGCATTATGGCATCAGCGATTTTGTTATTCCCGATGTTACGGAAAGCACCGGCAATTCTGCCAGCCCTTAATGAAGCTCCTTTCTCTGAAAGGATTCTGATAATATCAGAAGCATCTTTCACCATTGACAAACAGGTACGTGCAGCCACCTCTTCCGTCTGGAAATATGATGGAGAAGCATAAACAAGTCCCTCCGGCAATGAATACATATTTACACCATATACGGGATGCATGAATATATCTGTCGGCACATCAGCTTTCAGGTCAAACAGAGAAGTACCATACATCAGTTTTATAATGTTGTTATTGCCATGTGGAGAGCGTACGATTGATTGAACAGGGATAGTGGTCTTTCCGGAGTGAATATCAAGAGACTGTTCGGGAGTCAGACACCATTCAACGCCGAAGCGTTCTGTAGCATATTTCGCCACAAAATACCAGTAAGAGGTGTACCATACTGTTGTATCTCCTTCCGCACCAGGTCTTGAAGAAATATACCAACCTTTCATTACTTCTTGTAAATATCCACTTTTAAGCAGCCTGTTCAGATGAGTACGGCTTATTTCTTTTGTGCCCTTTAAAACTACACAATTTTTATCCTTCTGTAATGCTTGCAGCACTTTTAAGGATTCAACCATTTTTTCTGCTATAGTTGCCATATAATAGAATTACACGTTTTTATTAAGAGGCTTACACACGTTTTATCTTATCCATAAATACAAGTATTTAATAAGCCGCAAATACACGTATTTAATGCAAATATATAAATAAATTACGGTAAACAATTACTATACAGTGTAATATTTGAGGTATAACCAACATTTACTACAAATGTTACTCTAAAGTAAGACCCCTGTTTTTGAATATGTCACAAATTCAAGGTTTGATAAAACTTATAAGGAGCAATACAATATTCATACTTCATTAATCTATTCATTAATACAAAAAAGAGTAAATAAGAAGATAAAAAAGCATTCCAAACCGTTTTTAGTCTGATAAGAGAAATGTTTTGACCATTTTTAGTCAGATAAGATGCAAAAACTCTTATCGGCATACTTGATTACATTCAAATCATTTTCTCTATTAAAGAGGAAAATGGATTATGAAATGAATATCAGTTGACCTCTGAATAACCGTTATTCTTTATCGAAATGACTACCCTTGTCTCCGGGCGATTGACACCAATCAGTTTTCTGAAAAGGGGAGAAACCTTGTACAAAGTATGCAAAAGAACTTCTTTTTTTTCTACAAGGCCCATCCAACCGAAAAAGCGTTCCATGATACGTATATCAAAACAAGGAACGGCTTGATTGACATACTCCGGTTCTGTCATCTGATAATAATATCCAAAGTCGGGATCCACCTCTGCATACTTGGCTGCATAGAACTCAACATAACGGAACTCGTCACCATAAGTATCAAGGAAAACCGCAACATGGTTCATTGAATTATTAAAAGAATGAAAAGGGAAATAATCCAGCAGTGACGTATCTGCCATAAGCTGAATATAATAGAAAAGATGATGCGCCAGGCGTTTTGGGTTACCTTTCATCATCTTTCCCAAATTTGTAAGTCTTAGTTTACCTTTGTACTTCCGGAAAAGTTCTACATATTTTAGATAATCCCAGATTGTAGCCCACTCTGGAATTGCAGATAGCACCATTTTCTTCTTTGGATAATTCTCCCAGAAAAAATCCTTAGGTCCCAAAGGGTAAAGTTCCTCTATAACAGCAGAAGTCGGATTACCCACTTTTGTAAGAGGGATACCTTCAGCTGCCATATCGAGCATACGGTATACCATATTAACAAGCGGCATCTCAAGATATACGCTTTCGTCTGTAAAATCCTTTAAGTATGCAGAATCCTGTTCCTTTGTCCAAAAGTAATCAGACATAAGTTTGTTCATATATAATAATGTGTATTTAGTTATAAGTATAGAGACTTGAGAGAGTTTATCTTCTATTAGGTTGAATATTCTCTTCTGTCAGATAATTGTATATAGTCTGCTTTGCCTTGATACCGGTTATCTCCATTATCTGTTGTAAGGAGGTGCCAGCCCTGTAGAGTTGTAGAACGGCTTCCTTTTTTGGCTTCTTCATTTTTACACCTTCTTGTCTACCCAACTTTACACCCCGTTTCTTGGCGGCTTCGATTCCGGCTTTGCATCCCTCCAGAATAAGATTACGGTTATACTCTGCAAGCGATGCGAGTATCTGCATAGTGAACCTGCCAACAGCGGTAGAAGTATCAAGGTTGTCCTGAAGGGAAACAAGCTTGATGCGCCGTTGCTCCAGCTTGGCACATAGGTCAAGCATTTCCTTTACGGATCGCCCTAATCGGTCAAGTCGGTAAATGACAAGTGTGTCATCGGCACGAAGGTAATCCAAGCAAGCAGTCAAACCTTCACGCTTAAACTCCTTTCCGGAGATTTTGTCCGTAAAGATACGGATGCAACCGGCATTGTTCAGTGCATCTTCTTGAGAAGAGAGGTTCTGCTCTCTCGTACTCACTCTGGCGTATCCTATTTTTTCTCCCATAGTCTAAATTAAACTTGATTTTACAAAGATACCATATTTAGACTATAGAAGCAAAAAAAAGCCCTATATATATAATGTATAGGGCAAACTCTTATGGTCTATGTTAAACTATAGTTTAAATTAGAATACAAATTCAAGTAAATATACTACACCAAAAATAATGGCATATATGATAAGAACATATAAGAAGCCAATAACACATCCAACAGGACTTCTATTTTCAGATGACGTAAGTGCAGTAGGTGAGATAAAAACAGTACCGGGGCCAGTTATAGATAAAATGGACAGACCTTCTCCTGCAATTATATTTTTAGTATCCCTAATAGGTTTAATATTATTATTATTGATGTTCAGAAAACCAAGAATATGATTTTCATCAACAATGATAGTTTCTCCAACTGTAAGTTGCTTAACCTGGGTATTGCTAAAATCATCAATGAAAATAGTAGATTCACCTCTTACCTTCTGAAAAACAAGACCTACTCCACTTATAATTTTCTTAAATGAAGTATAGCTAGTTATTTCAACTTTATTATTAGATGCAACGTATTCACCACATCGAATTATTAAGTCATCATCTTGTTTAATCTTTATCGGTAAAAGAGAATTATATTGTCCTACAATACATAACTTACCAGAAATGTTAGAAGGATTATACCATCTACAAATAAACATTGATTCTCCACTTATTTTAGATTTTATGATACTGTTTTGGCGTTTGACCTCAAACTCAATATTAGGGTCACAATAAAACATAGCGCCTTTTTCAGCATAAAAATCTTCGTTAGGTTCTAATTCTATTTCAAGATATTTCTGATCTGCACCTATTAATTTTACTTTCATAACTTATCTATAACATTTAATCTTGATTTTTGTATTTATGCTTTAATGCTGTTAAAACGTATAGAGCAAGTTTATCGTCTAAATCATCTTTTGTAAGACCCATTTCCTTTAAGAAATCTTTATTCTTCTTCAATGAATTAATAAAAAGTTTCATGTCAGAATCATCAACTTGAATAGCCCAGAAAAGATTTACCAAATATACGATTAAGCTTTTATACTTATTAGACTTATTTATTAGCGATCTACCTAAAACATTCCACGAAATAAAGTCACTTAAGTCACTATCTGTATAATTGGGCTGAAGACCTAAGATTGGATTAACCAATAGCTGTGTAGCAGAGTTCATAAGATTTACATATGAACCTAAAGCATATTGTTGAGCTTCTGTCATACTATTATAGTCATAGCCAAATGAGCTGATATTAATAATAGCTTCCTGGAGTTTTTTTGTTTCATCAGCAATTCTACTAAGTCTTTCATTCAGTTCAACTATAGCCATCTGATATTTTTTTTCATCACGTAAACTGACAAGAAGGAATATATTCTCTAGCTTTTTCTTATCATTAAGAGACTTCAAGAAAAATATACCACTACCTAATAATGAAAGTCCTGCTATTGTCCATCCTACTGACCCTGCTAAAGCTAATAGAGCATTACCCGCGGCCATACCTCCACCTCCAGCTGCTAAAGCACCACCGCCCAGCCATGCCAATGCTGCATTTGTTGCAGCTGCGCCACTCAAAGCAGAAATAGCTGTACCTGTTGAAGCAACGCCAAAGGTTGTTGCAATACCCATAGCTGCAGAAGGGCCAAGAAAAGCTACACCAACACCTAATCCAGTGCCACTTGCGGCATATCCTACATTTGCTTTTTTTGCAGATTCATAATCATCATATATCTTATCTACCTGTTTTTTCCAAGTAAGTCTCTCTTCTTTTATTCTCTGATAAGTCAGCAATGTATCACTTGGCACATTCCTGATTTTGTCAATCTGAGATTGAATAATACTCAATGTACTATATAAAATCTCGTCACGAACACCAAGTTCATTAATAAGTTTATTTACAATACTAATTAATGTTTTAAGCCTATCTGTTGATTTATCTAATTCTGATTGTTTACTCATATTCTTATTTATTATTAAAGTAGTTATCTATATCTTTTTTAGTTCTCAAGATTTTACCATCTGGTACTCCTCTTAGCTCTGCTAAAGAGGAACTCTTTGCAAATGCAGTTAAGTAATCATTGTTTCTTATATCATCGACAAGAGTAAGGTATTCTTTATCATCATACAAAATCTCTAATTGTTGAAGTCCTGATATGTAAAATTCAAGAACTGCTTTTTGCCTTTCTGCAAATATTGCTTTATTTTTTGCCCTATGGTAGTTTATTTCACGTTTTGTTTCACCATATAATGAGATAGTAAACCTGCCAAGTCCGACAATATTAAGCCTTAGAAAGAATTCTACAGGATTAAAAGAACCTGCTCCAGTAACAAAACCTCTAATTGTAGCATCTCCTATATCTACAAGGCAGAATGTTCCGTGTGCTACCGTCAACATTCTTTTTACTGTAGGATTTTTAAATGGAGCGCATCTGTTCCACATAGCTTTAAAGGAGCGTTGTTCAATTGGCGTTTCTCTATAATAACCGATTGCTCGTCTGATAGAGTAGCATAATCTTACTATCAGTTCATTGATTAGCACCGGGATTAATTGTGTAGTCTGGAAACGGAAATCATAACCTTCTTTGTATAGCGTGAGAGCCAGTTCATTAAAATTCTTATCAAATTCTCCGACAGGAATACCTAACTTGCTTTTGATTGCAATAACGCTATTCATCCATGCCCATAATGGAGAGGGAATACCCATACCTCTCCCTGAAGTTCCTGAAGCTCCACAAACATCTGACATAAGATGTCCAAACCAATTAACAATACCACACCAGAGTTTACCCATGAAGGTGTTTCCTCTTAACTGGAATTTACCATCAGCATCAACCAACTCTATAAGTTCTCCATTTGTGATAAAATGAGACGAGTTTGTAAATTGGTCAAGTATGGAAAAGAATAGACCTAGCAGAGTTGGATTATGAGCTAATGATTTAAAATGGTGGTTGGTAGGATTCAGATCAAATATGAACTGACCTGCATCACCGCAACCTCTCTGGTCATAAGGAACTTTAAAGTGCCTTTCAAGATAGCTTATTGCTGAACTTACTGGATTCTGATCATTCCCTTGCCAACCGCAAATTTTGGCGAAATCGCAAGTTCTTCTTTCAAACCAATCGTCAGTAATATTACCCAAAAAAGTTTCACCAGGTTTGCCTACAAGAAAAATATCTATTATGCCACATAAGGCTCCTGAACTTGCTGCTAGAGCATAATCAATTTTGTCACAATCAGGCTTTAAAGCCTTTATAGAATTGATTGTTTCATCTAACATTTCAACATCAGATCTGGCAGCAGACAAGGCAGAGCTGACACTTGCCAAACACTTAAAATTATCATAGTCGCTGTTTAAGTCAAGGACTATGAATTCATTATCATTAGTTATTGTTCCCATACTTTATATGACATTATATAGTTAATGATAGTTCCTCATATTTAAATAATTCTATAGGGATTAATATCTTGTTCTTCTTTTAGGAACATAAGTCTTATTACCGTTGCTGTTGATGTAATATTGTCCACCGCGACTACCAGTATGAATGGTCTTACCGCTCCCATAATTATATGCACCTACAGAATAGTCTTTAGCAACAGAACCCGTAGAACCGGTATAAGGATTTGAATTTCCTATGGTAGAGAAGTTGTCATGATTGGTATTATTGCTTCTTGTTTTCATGTGACCATTTACATAAGTTCCGTCTTTTCTAGTATATCCTTTCTGATAGCGAACTGAGCTATTTGTAGAGGATATAGAGGTAGAAGAACTCGAACCAAAATAGGAGTTTGAATTATATAAACTCTGAGCATTTGTAGAAATAAAACCTATACATGAAAGTGCGAAAGCAAAAAATATCTTTTTCATAATTCTGAATTTTTATGTGACTGAATTTGTTTGTTTTACTGATGCAAAGGTATAGAAAGGTTAATATAATGATTTAATAAAGAAATATTTCAATCTGTTTATATAGAGATAAATAAAATAAGATTGCAACATTGCAACCTTATCTTCCCTTAACTTTAAACATCAGAGAATAAAAAAATGAATCGTATATAATGTATAGGTAGATATATTAAGATGCGTAAAATATACGCAGAAATTTGATATTTGAATATGGAATATATATCTTTGCGTATATAATACGCATAATAATGGAAGAATATAAATTTTCATATAATATCCACATCCTGCAGTAACCGTGGATTGTGTGATTTTTGGATTTGATGGTACCAGCATAAAAGTTCTATTGATTCAAAGGGGAGTAGAACCATATAAAGGAGCATGGGCTTTTCCTGGAGGCTTTTTAAGGAGGGATGAATCGGCAGAAGAAGCCGCGAAAAGGGAATTAATGGAAGAAACAGGTTTAAAAGATATACCTTTAGAACAATTCTATACTTTTACAAATGTTGATAGGGATCCACGCGAACGTGTTATAACCATTGCACATTATGCTTTAGTTCGGATGAAAGAAGTGATTGGTGGTGATGATGCAGCTAAAGCAAGTTGGTTTTCATATAATGAGATACCACAACTAGCATTTGATCATGAGATGATTCTTAGAAAGGCTTTGTCTCACCTTAAACACGAAATATGTTTTAAGCCTATAGGTTTTGATTTACTACCAGAGGTATTTACGATGAGTGAGATTCAAAATCTATATGAAGCAATTCTAGAAGTGAAATTCGACAGAAGGAATTTCTATAAGAAGATGTTGAAACTTGGTATATTGGAAGAAGTAGGAGTGAGAGAAGCTGATTCACCGGCTAGAATACCAAAGATGTATAAGTTCAAATCGGAGAAGTATTTTGAACTTAAGCAAAAGGGGTTCAGGCTAGAATTTTAATATTAGAGAATGGAATATAAACAATATAAAATTGAGCTGAGTATATTATGATAGATACTTCTATAAGAAAAAGCCAAGAAGCATAATATATAATACCCAAGTTCATAAAAAAATATACCTATGTATGTACGTATGTAGCTGTAAAATATTATATTCGCAAAAAAAGATATAATATGGCATATATTTATAGAAATCCACTTATTGTAGCTTCACCTAAAGGAAAGGTTGAAGTTATAAAAGTGCTTTTTGATGGCAAAGAGAATCCAGGATACTCTTTAGCAATAGTAAAATGGTATGGTGAAATAAAACTAGCTATCAGGTGGAACATAGCTGACAGCGAGTGGGATGATTCAAAGAAGCAAAACGGGCTTTTAGAATGCATAGGAAGTCCTCAATCTAGAGGGCATTCAACATGGTTCGTATTACCAGATGGTCTTGATTTTATAGATAGAATAAACTCAGGCTACAAAGAATTAAAAGATTTAATAACTTATAAATGATAATAATATGATAAACTTACAGAAAGGACAAAGAATTGAAATAGGTTTAAAGAATGTAGGAGTAGGTCTTGGTTGGGATCCAAATGAAAGTACTGGTTTTGAATTTGACCTTGATGCGTCTGCATTTATGCTTGCATCTGATGGTAAGTTACCACAGGATGAATATTTTGTGTTCTATAACAATACAGTTTCACCAGATGGTGCTGTAGAATCTTCAGGAGATGACCGTTCAGGCGGCAACAGCGATGGTGGAGATGATGAAACACTTACAGTGGATTTAAATAAGGTAAATCCTCAAGTAACAGAAATTGTGTTTACTGTAACGATACATGAAGCTGATGTCCGCAAACAAAACTTCGGACAAGTACGTAATTCATATATTAGAATTTTTAATTCA